>Ga0099364_10012165_pt1 | contig 11647 bp, 13 predicted proteins | sample TergutTh196P3_FD_73070 | JGI IMG/M metagenome (GOLD analysis project Ga0099364, IMG submission 73070) | Microcerotermes parvus P3 segment gut microbial communities from Pointe-Noire, Republic of the Congo - Th196 P3 | ecosystem: Host-associated > Arthropoda: Insects > Digestive system > Gut ...
TATTCTTCTCTGCGTGTCAAAACGCTCACCGCGCGAAAGAGCCGAGTGCAATATTTTAACTCTATCTTTATAATAGTTTTTGAAAAATATTATCGTCTGCGGCGTTAGCGCGATTTCAGGGACAAGCATAATCACCTGTCTGCCTTCGGCTATTACTTCGTCTATCAGAGCTTTCATAACGTGCGTTTTGCCGCTCCCTGTAATCCCGTACAGCAAAGCGGCGCACGGCTTTTTATTTTTATACAAAGCAAATAATTTATCAAACGCCTGCTTCTGATTTTCCGAAAGCTCCGGAAAATCTTCGCTCCCGCTCTCATATTCGTCGGAAGAATCCCTGAAAACCTCTTTATCATAAATATTTAAAAGCCCTCTTTTTTCAAGCGTCGTAAAGCCCGACAAACTGAAAGATAATTCCTCCGCAATATCACGGAGCTGCCCTTCGCCGTTGTCAATCAGATAATTTATAATCTTGATTTGCACCGGCGTGAGCGGCTTGTCCGCGGTTTCGATAAATTCCCCGTATTTTTCCTCGTTCAGAGAAACAAATTTCACGAATTTTTCTTTTATCACCCGTTCCGGCGTGCTTTCCTCAAAAATATAGCCCTGACTGACAAGCGTCTTTAAAACGCCCGTTATATTTTCTCCGAATTCTTCTTTTAAAATCTCAAGCGGCGCGTTGCCGGAAACCAGAGAATTCAAAACCACTCGCGTTTTTTCGCTCAGCTTATTTAAATCGGCGGTCAAAAATTTTTCATCGTTGAGCGCATAGCTCACGCTCAATCCCGTTTTTAAGCCTAGCGGCGATATAACTTTAAGAGCCTCGCCTATCGTGCAGAACGTGTTTGCCTTCAAATACAACGCGAGCTCAAGCTGCTCCGCGCTCAACGCGGGAACGTCTATTATTTTATCAGCCGGTTTCGTATCCTCGACTTGAGATTCAGCTTTTATTTCCCAGACGACCGCAATCCTGCGTTTATTCCCGCCGCCGAACGGAACAGTTATAAAATTCCCGCGTTTTATTTTCGCGCGGGTTTCCCCGCTTATATAATAATCATATATGTTGTCAAAATGATACGACGCGTCCAGTATATAGACGCCGATATACGCGTTTTCACTCATTCTTTTACCTACTATTCTTTTATCTACTCACGGACAATCAAAAATTCGCCGTCATATATTTTTTGTATAGCAGATTTCACCATTTTTTCATTCGGAATATCTTTTACTTCCCGCACTTCAAGTTTTACCGGAGTTTTAAGCCCGTTTTCGACGACGTCTTTCGCAGCCATAGCCGCCTTTTCTATTTCTTCGCGCTTGTCGTTCTGTTCCTCTGTTATAATCCGCGCGGCTTTCGCCGTCGCTAAAACAAGTTCGTACCGGTTTATCCTGAACTCGCATTTCTCCCGTATTCTCTTCGTTAATTCTTCTATTGAGGGCTCTATCATGTAAATACTCCTTATAATATAATTTTAATTAAAATAATTTTTCAAAAATTTTTCAGCTTTTTCCGTATCAAGTCTATTTTCTTCAGCCGTTTTTAAAATCAAAGCCTGTTCCCGCGATAAATCTTTCCTTGATATATTTTTATATTTTTCAGATTCGGCGATGCAGTTGACCGCGAAAGCCGTCTTTTTCTGCTCGCCCGTTTCGTTTATCACAAGATAATTATAATCGCCTATGCTTTCCGCCTCTGTTTTCGCCGCCGCAAGCCGTTTTTTTATCATATCTTCGGGTTCCGTGCCTCTTTCCCGAAGCCTGCGCTCAAGCTCGGCATAAGTCGGCGGGGATAAAAAAATAAACACGGCTTCCGGAAAATTTTCTTTTATATTCAGCGCGCCCACAACTTCTATATCCAGAATCACGCTGTACCCTTCCGCAAGCATTTTCTCAATAGGCTCGCGCGGGGTGCCGTATAAATTGCCCGAATACTCGACATACTCAAGCATATCGCCGCGCTCTATTTTGCCAGAGAAATCCTCCCGCGTCATAAAATAATAATCTACCCCGTCAGCTTCGCCGGTTCTGGGCGCGCGCGTTGTCGCCGACACCGAGAACTTATATTCGGCTAAATTAAACAGCTCTTTCAAAACCGTGCCTTTCCCGCTTCCGGAAGAACCTGACACAACTATCAGTTTACCGTTTTTAATCATGCAAGCAGCCCCTCCTTATCTTTTTTATTCCGTTTCTTCATTTTCACCAATACGCCCGGCTATTTTCGCGGCGACAGTTTCGCATTTCAACGCCGATAAAATAACATGGTCGCTGTCCGTTATAATAACCGCCCGCGTTTTCCGCCCGCACGTCACGTCTATCACCCTGTTCTGGTCTTTAGCGTCCTGAACAAGCCGTTTTATCGGCGCGGTTTCGGGGCTCACCACGGATATAATTCTGTCTTTGTTGACAGAGTTGCCGAATCCAACGTTTATCAGCATATATTTTTCCTCGCTTTTATATAAATTTATAAAGCTATTCTATATTCTGTATCTGCTCCCGTATCTTCTCTATATCGCTCTTGACTTCTATAACCCGGTTGGTAATCTCAATCTCAAGCGATTTTGAGCCTATCGTGTTAATCTCCCTGTTAATCTCCTGAATCAAGAAATCTAACTTGCGCCCCACAGGGTTCTTCTCCCGCACGATTTTTTCAAACTGCGCGAAATGGCTTTTCATGCGCACGATTTCCTCTGTTATTTCTATCTTGTCAGCGTAAATCGCGGACTCCGTCAAAATCCTGTTTTCATCTATCGTAACTCCGGCGTCGCCGATAATGTCTTTTAATTTCTGTTTAAAATTCTCGTAATAATTATCTTTGCAATTCTGCGCCAAAACTTTTATCTCGTCGGCAATCCTGCCGCAATTCTCGATACGCGCGCGCATATCTTTTAATAATCTCTCCCCCTCCGTTTCGCGCATCCTGTTAAATTCGGCGAACGCTTTTTCAAGCACAGCTTTAACAGCCTGCCAAAGAGCCTCCTCATCTTCCTCCAGCTTTTCTATATTATAAATATCCCGGTTCCCCGCTACGCGCATAGTGCTTATATCGTCCGGCAGATTATAATCCTCGCGTATCTTATTCAGGACGGCTATATAATTCTCAAGATACGTTTCGTTGAGCGTTATCTTCGTGTTGTCCCCGCTTTTTTCCTCTATATAAATATATATTTCGACTTTCCCGCGCGATATGTATCTCGAAGTTTCCCGCCGTATCTTTTCCTCGAGAAACCCGTATATCCTCGGAGCGCGCACAAATATATCTATATATCTGTTATTGACGCTTTTTACCTCGGCTAAAATCTCGCGCTCGTTCTCTATTTCACGCAGCCTGCCGAATCCGGTCATACTTTTAATCATGGCAAAATATTCCTCATTTTAATCATATTTTTTACTTATATACTTATTTTATCCTTTTTGCCTTTATCTGTCAACTTTCTTAATGTTTTTTTACATTTTATACATACATATTTTTTGCTTTATAAAAGAATTTTTACTACAAAAGCAATATTATTATAATATTATAAAGGCACATCATATTTTTCAGCATTGCCGGAGGGTTTATTTTGTTCGGATATATCAAGCCGCTCGCGGACGAATTAAAGGTGCGCGAGTATGAACTTTATAAATCTTTTTACTGCGGTCTTTGCAAGACGATGAGCTTATTCCCGCGCATAGCTCTAAGCTATGACATGGTTTTCCTCGCGCTTATGCGCGTCGCTTTAACCGGGGATAAAATCGAAAATAAAGCGTTCAGGTGCAAGCTCAAGCCGTGGAAAAAACGCACTTATATAAAAATTAATAACAGCTTGGCATATTCTGCTTCAGTTTCCGCAATTTTGACTTATTATAAGTGCATAGACGACAGGCTCGATACTAAAAATAAATTTAAAAAGTTTATTTTTACTCTAATTTCTTTATTTTTCCTGCCTGATAAAAATAAAGCCGGCGCGGATTATCCGGGTCTTGACGAAAAAATAAAAGAAGCCCTTGATAATTTAAACGGTTTAGAAAAAAGTAAATGCGCGTCTGCTGACAAAACGGCGTCGGCTTTCGCGGAGCTCATGCAGACCGCGGCAAATTTTGGGCTTGAGAGCGACGATAATGTGCGCATAGCCGGACAAATCGGCTGGCATCTTGGACGCTGGCTTTATATTACAGACGCGGTTGACGACTTTGACAAAGATTTAAAAAGCCGGGAATATAATTCTTTTATAGAATATTACGGCGGCAAAGATAAATTTATACAAGATTTAGATAATATAAAATATTCGCTCACATCAAGTCTGCACGAAATTGACGCGGCTTATTCGCTTTTGGATAATTCGCCCGTTTCGCCGGTTATTTTAAATATAATTAATTTAGGACTGTGCGGCGTTCAGGAAAAAATATTTCAAAAATATATAAAATAAAAACAGGGAGGTTTTTTTCATGCCGAATCCTTATGAAATTCTGGAGATAAATAGAAACGCGACCGATGAAGAAATAAAAAAAGCATATCGTGAACTCGCGAAAAAATATCATCCCGATAATTTTAAAGATAACCCGCTCGCCGATTTGGCGACTGAAAAAATGAAAAATATAAACGAGGCTTACGACGCGATTCAAAAAGAGCGTTCAAACGGCGGCAGCCCGCGCGGATACTATGATAATAATTCAGGATATTCTAATTTTCCGAGAGTGCGCGAGCTTATAATAAATAAAAGATTTTCCGAAGCTGAAATCATGCTCGATTCTGTCAGCCAAAGTTCGAGGAACGCGGAATGGCACTATCTCAAAGGCGTGCTTTTGACTGAACGCGGCTGGTATTTCGACGCGCAGAAAAACTTTGAGGCGGCATATAATCTAGACCCGGACAATCATGAATACAGGGACGCGATTAATCAGATACGGAACAAGTCCAATAATTTTTACGGGAAGAGCGGCGGCTATAATCAAACGCGCCCGAACGCGGGCTGTTCGCCGTGCGATATATGCGCGGGGCTGATGTGCGCCGACTGTTTATGCAGTATGTTCAACTGCTGTTAATTAAAATCTTTCGGGGAGTTATTTATGAACAAGAGTACAAAAAAAATCGCGCTGTCCGCTATATTATCAGCCGTCGGAGTTATTTTTCTGCTGATGGGTTCGCTTGTGCAGGTACTGGACTTATCGTCGGCGGCTCTCGCGGGATTCGTGATTGTTCTCGCCGTGATTGAAATAGGCGGCAAATACCCCGCGTTAATATATCTTGTTATTTCTATTATATCAGTATTAATTCTGCCGTATAAGCTGCCCGCCGTATTTTTCATAGCGTTCGGCGGTGTTTACCCGATGCTAAAAGCGCAGTTCGAAAAACGGCATCCCGCCGTATCATGGGTTTTAAAATTCAGCCTGTTTAATATTATTCTGTGGCTTTTAATATTTTTTATCAGGCTTTTAGTATCGCGTGAATTAATTAATCTTGGCGAAAATATAGATTTTTTAAAAAATTTTGAAATTATCATTTTTTTAGTTGCAAATTCCGCGTTTTTATTGTATGATATAGCTATGACGAGAATTATAAATATTTATATTGTAAAAGTGCGTAAATTATTGAAACTGGAGAATTATTTTTGATTATGAAAAAAATTGCTTTAATTTTTATTTTGCTGTTAATTCTGACGGCGTGCAAAGATGATGGCGGCGATGCTGCCGTGACAGATTTGGAAATGGAAACAGAGCCGCAGATAAGCACTGAAGAACCCGAGCCGGAAACAACTTCCGGACCGGCGGAGTTGGAAGAACCCCAAGACGCGTGGTGGATGGAAGGCGCGGAGGACGAAGATAAGAATGAGAACGGGAACGGGGACGGCGAAGAACAGGAAGAAACGGTAATCCGCGAGCCAAGGACACCCCGTATATATTATAGCTTTCTCACAGGTCATCAGGTCACGCGGGCGCAACAACGCAAACGCCCCGCCGCAATCATGATAAATAATATCAGGCAGGCTCAGCCTACCGTCGGAGTGGGACAGGCAGATATAATTTACGAGGCTATCGTTGAAGGCGGCGCTACGCGGCTTATGCTGCTCGTCGCGGACTATGAGGACGTGCCGGTTTTGGGCTCCGTCCGTTCAATGCGCGAATATTATGTCGATTTGTCACAGGGTCACGACGCGATTTTCGTCCACGCGGGCGGAGCGACTTCGGCTTACACGGAAACATTCATGCGCAATGTTGACAGGCTCGACGGAGTAAACCGCGTAGACAGGCGCGACAGAGCCGCCATGACTTACTTCGAGAGCTTTTACAGAGACGCGGAACGGAGAAAAACCATGGCTGTCGAGCATACTATGATGACTTCCGGCGCGGGCATCGTCGCAGGGGTTAAAAAGGCTAAATACAGGACGCACCACACCGTCGATTACCCCGGACCTTTTAATTTTAACCCGGAATTTAAAGAACTGCCCGGCAATAATACCGCCAATTATATAGCCGTGCCTTTTTCCGGTCATTTCAGCCCTGAATTTATATATAATCCGGGCGATAAATTATATTACAGGAAACAGTTCGGGACAGCGCACCTTGACGGGGCTACGGGCGAACAGCTCCGGTTCGATAATATAATAATATTATTCGCGGAGTACACGCCTCAGCCCGCCCCGAACCCGAACGGCTATGTTGACTGCGAGCTTACCGCGACAGGCTACGGCTTTTATATAAATTCCGGAAAATATATAACTATAAGATGGCGCAAGGATACCCGCGACGGCGCGCTGAACCTTTTTAATTTAAACAACAGCGATTTATATTTAAATCCGGGTAAATCTTTTGTCTGCATCACTTCCACAAATTATAACAGAAGCGTGGTGATAAACTCGGACCTGAAAGAAACCGGCTAAAGCCTCATGATATATCCTATCTTTTCCGTGTCCGAAAACCCGGCTTTCCTGTAAAGCCTAATCGTCGCTTCGTTTCTTGAGCCGCTCAACATCATTATTTTATAGCAGTTATTATCTTTGGCGAGTTCCACGGCTTTTCTCAGCAATAAACCCGCGTAGCCTTTATTTCTGTACTCCGGCACGGTGACGACGTTTTCTATCAGCGCGTAAGGGCGCATATTGCGCGTTATATTTTTTAATATAATTATAGTCACGGACGAAACGACCTGCCTCATATATTCGCCGATTAATATATGATAATTCGGCGTCCTCAAAATTTCTTCCCACGTTTTCAGGTCCTCGGACGTTATCGGCATAACATTTGTTTCATGCAGGTTTAAATAAAGCTCCTGAAGCGCGGGCAAATCGTTCCTGTTTACTGTTCTTATATTCAACATAAATAAATACTCCTTACTATTTTATATAAATATTATATCACAAAATCAAAATTTTTGCAATAACTTATTTTATAATAATACCGGAGATTAAAATGATAATACGGCGAACAATGCGGGCGGACGTTCCCGCAGTCATGCAGATTTACGCGGAAGCGCGTGCTTTCATGCGGGAAAACGGCAATCCGACCCAATGGAAGGACGGTGCGCCGCCGCAAAATTTAATCGAACGCGATATTCTTGACGAAAAAAGCTATGTCTGCCTTGACAACGCAGAAAGCGGCGCGAATATACTGGCTGTGTTTTATTTCAGCGTCGAGCGCGAGCCTGTCTATGACACAATCGACGGGGCGTGGCTTGACGGCGGCAGTTACGGAGTGATACACAGAATCGCAAAACGCCAGGATGCGCCGAAAGGCACGGGCGCGTTCTGCATAAACTGGTGCTTCGCCCGGCACGCCAACATAAAAATAGATACGCATGAAAACAACCTGCCCATGCGTAAACTGCTTGCCCGCCTTAAATTTATATATTGCGGGGGCGTCCGGTATCCCGACGGAGGCGAGCGTATAGCGTTCCAGAAAAATTTAAAATGCTGATTAATAACCAGCATTTTTTATTTTATTCGTCGTAAAGATTCTTCCTGCTGTTAGGCTTGAGCAATTCCATTATATTGTCAAAATCATCGTCGATTCCCAGCTCGTCGCGTTTCTTCTCCGGTTCTTCTTCCTTGGCGGACGCGCTCGGCGTATTCTGTACGGGCGGAGCAGTCCTGCTAGGCGCTGCGGACGGTATTGTCCGCGGTCTTTCCTGCGCCGTCGGTATCGTCCAATCAGAGCTTGCGCCGTCAAATCCGGTCGCTATAATAGTTATGCTCATCTCATCATTGAGCGTTTCGTCAAATGCGACCCCGAAGATTATAATAACTTCAGGATGCGCTTCTTCCTGTATTCTCGACATAGCCAAGTCAATATCGTCTAAAGCGACGTCGGGCGATATAGTTATATTAGCAACTATTTTTCGCGCCCCTTTTATAGAAGACTCCAGCAGCGGCGACGACGTTGCCAAGTTAGCGGCAATCTCGGCTTTGTCTTTGCTCGCAGCGCTGCCCACTCCCATGTGGGCTATGCCCGCGTCTTTCATAGTCGACGTCAAGTCAGCAAAATCCAAGTTCATATGACCCGGAACATTTATTAGCTCTGATATGCTCTGCACACCGTGCCGCAAAACGTCGTCCGCCATTTTAAACCCGTTAAGAAGCGTTATCTTTTCTTTCTGCGCGATTTTCAAACGCTCGTTAGGGATAACGATGAGCGAATCCACGTTCTTATTCAGCTCCTCGATGCCCCTGTCCGCTTGCTCGGCTTTTTTTATACCCTCAAAAGCAAACGGACGCGTGACCACCCCAACGGTCAGAATACCCAAATCCTTGGCAATCTTCGCGACCACGGGAGCCGCTCCCGTGCCTGTGCCGCCTCCCATGCCTGCGGTTATAAAGACCATATCCGCGCCTTTGAGCGCGTTTTCTATTTCTTCTTTGCTTTCTTCGGCGGCTTTGGCTCCGACTTCAGGATTTCCCCCCGCGCCGTGACCTCTCGTCAATTTTTCGCCGATAACTATCCGGTCGGGCGCAAGCGTCTTTATCAAAGCCTGCTTATCTGTGTTTATAACAATAAACTCGACCCCGCCAACCTCTGATTTTATCATGTGATTCACGGCGTTATTACCGCCGCCGCCGACCCCGACTATTTTTATTTTTATCCCGCTTTCGAAATTATCCTCAAATTCAAACGTACTGGACATACTTTTATTATCCTCCCGCGTTCTTTTTTTGCAGTAAACCCCACATTATCATATTATATAGTACACCCCATATATATAATAATATTTTTTTATTAATTTTTCAAGTGGTTTATCCGCTTTTATATTAAATTTTTAAATTGTTTACTTTTTGTCAAAATATAGTCTATTATTAGCAAGGTTTTCGTCCGGCGTAAAAGACGCCGTCCGCTCGTCGGACATATCTATTATGCCGGTAAAGTCCGAGAGCTGCTCTATCACGTCAAAAGAATTAACGGCTTTAGAATATACGTTCTCAAAAACTCCGAACTTTACCAGATATAAGTCGCTGTAATTCATGACCACGTTAAACTTATCCCGTATATCGACCGAGCTTATTATGCCCGCCGCCGCGTTGTCTCCGGCTAACTTTAAGACCTCTTTTAAAAAATCGCCAATATCCTCGTCCGAAAATTCTATAATTTCCCCCACAAAGCACTTCGTAACATAGTCCGTGACAATATTAATTACCCCCAGCTGTTCAAAACCGTCGCCCATGCTTATTTTTTCCGCCACCCTTAATTTATTTGTCACTATGTAATAATCCCTCCCAAGCGCGAAACCGAACGCCGGTTCGTCAGTCCTGACATTAATCCTGACCGTTGACGGCGGCAGCCTTATTATGCTAACGCTCTCCGCGTAGGAAAGCTCCTTCATAATATTATTTGCGGCAAGCCTGACGTCAAATCCGAAAAGCTCCGCGCCTTCCTCAATACCGCACGCCCTTATAATATCTTCCCGCGAGTACATAATATTCTCTATTATATTAAACTTTTTAACTTTAAATAAATACTGGTTAGCTAAAATAAACGCGGCTCCCGCGAGTACCGCAATCGTCAGCAAAATAATTAAAAACTTTTTTAATCCTGATATTTTTCCCTTGTTATTCGTGTTTTTCCGCTTTTTCGGTTTCCCGGTTTTTCTTCGTCCCCGTGTATTCTGCAATTTTATGCCCCCTGTTTTTTTAATCCCGTAACTATATCATATATTTTGTCAAGCGTATCGCCCGAAGCGAACTTGCTTATATTTTTTGACATATCAGAAATCTTGAACGGGTCGGAAACAAGCCAGTTCACTTTTTCAATCAGCAAATCCGCCGTTAAGTCTTTTTCCTCTATCACGACAGCCGCGCCTTCTTTTTCCAAAGCGACCGCGTTTTTATACTGATGGTTCTCCGTGACATTCGGCGACGGAATCAAAACCGCGGGCTTTTTCAAGACTGCGAGCTCCGTCAGCGTCGCCGCCCCCGCCCTGCATATTATTATATCAGCCGCCGCATAATATTTATATATTTCAAATAAATACTCGCTTAAAAATAAATTATTATAAGTATTCAGCCCCTTGTCTTTGAACAGCCTGCTGAACTCTTTATATCCAATCGAACCCGTAGCGTGATAATGCGTGATATTTTTATTTTTAGAAAACTTGTCCATAAGCTCTATCGCGACCTCGTTTATCCTGCGCGCGCCCATACTTCCGCCGACTGTTAAAATCATGGGCTTCCCCGGACTCAGCTCTTTTTTCGCCTCTTTCAAATCTATGTCAAAAAATTCGCTTTTTATCGGCAGCCCCGTATATATTAACTTGTCTTTATCTTTAAAATATTTCCGGCTCTCCTCAAAGCTAATCATAACCCTGTCAACAACTTTCGCGAGCATTTTGGTCGTAACCCCAGGGAACGCGTTCTGCTCGTGTATAACCGTGGGTATTTTCATCTTCGCTGCCACGGACAGCACGGGCCAGCTTACAAATCCGCCCGTCCCGACGACAATATCCGGATTAAAATCTTTTATTATTTTTTTCGCCGCAATCTGTGAAGTAAACGCCTTTACAAGCGCGTCTATGTTTTCAAGCGCGAATTTTCTTTTAAAGCCTTTCACTTTCAGATAATACAGCTTGTAGCCCTCGCGCGGGACCAGTTTGTTTTCTATGCCTTTTTCCGTCCCCGCGAACGCAACCTGTATATTTTTATTTTTTTCGCGCAAATAGTTCGCAATCGCGACAGCCGGATTTACATGACCCGACGTTCCCCCTCCGCTGATTAATATCCGCACTTATTACGCCCCTTTCTTATTCAAGCCTTATCCTGATACGAATACCGTGAAATACACAGTATAATGCCCATTTCCACAAGCAAAACGACAAGAGCCGTGCCTCCGTAGCTGAAAAACGGCAGCGGTATCCCCGTATTCGGAATAGTATTCGTGACAACCGCTAAATTTAAAATAAACTGAATCGCGACTTTTAATATTATGCCCATAACTATGAACGCCGAAAACTTATCCGGAGCGTGATACGCTATAACTATCCCGCGCCATATCAAAAGCACGAATAAACTGATAATAACAAGCGCACCGATAAATCCCAGTTCTTCGGCTAATATCGAAAATATAAAATCGTTCTGCGGCTCAGGCAGATATAAAAATTTCTGCCTGCTCTGCCCCAAGCCCAATCCAGTCAAACCTCCGGACGATATCGCATAAAGCGACTGTATAATCTGAAAACCGCTTCGCATAGGGT
>Ga0099364_10012166_pt1 | contig 11646 bp, 7 predicted proteins | sample TergutTh196P3_FD_73070 | JGI IMG/M metagenome (GOLD analysis project Ga0099364, IMG submission 73070) | Microcerotermes parvus P3 segment gut microbial communities from Pointe-Noire, Republic of the Congo - Th196 P3 | ecosystem: Host-associated > Arthropoda: Insects > Digestive system > Gut ...
TGGAAAAAAACGCGTTGAAGAATACACATCGCTATTATCAACTAATCCCCTGTTTATTGACATGGAGGAAGACACACCCGAGACTTCGCGTAAATACATTAAATTATTTCACCAACCTGTCGCCGCCGGTTCCGGTTTTTATCTCGATAGCGATGCTTATGACGACTTAGAGGTTGATGAAACTATCCCGGACGAGACGGATTTTGCCGTGAAGGTCAGCGGAGACAGCATGGAGCCCAGGTTTGTCGATGGTCAGATCATCTTCATAAAAAAGCAGCAAGTCCTGGACATTGGCGACATTGGCATTTTTGAACTAAATGGCGATTCATATGTCAAGAAACTCGGCAATGGGGAATTCATATCGCTTAATCCCGCATATCAACCCATCAAAATCCGCGAATTTGACACATTGCACGTCTTTGGCAAAGTTGTCGGATAAAATACGCATTGCAGGGCCTGCGATAAATTCGCTTATTTTTTGAAAGCATGGTTAATTATTGAATGTATGACATAATACTACTTAAACAAGGCGAAATAATCCTAAAAGGACAAAACAGACGCGAGTTTGAGATCAAACTAATCGCGAACATAAAGCGCCGCCTCAAACCATTTGGACGTTTCAATATATACAGTATGCAGTCCACAATTTATGCCGAGCCGCTCGGTGAGTGTGACATGGATGGAGCCCTTACTGCTGCCAAAGAAATATTTGGCATAAACGCAGTAGCCAGAGCCGCAGCATGCGAAAAAGACAAAGACGCAATTTTCAATACCGCCGCAGAATATCTCAAACAACAGCTACAATCAGCAAAAACATTCAAAGTCGAATCAAAACGATCAGACAAACGGTTTCCGATGGGATCAATCGAACTATCGCAATATGTCGGCGGCTTGCTACATGAACAGTACAAACACCTCAAACCCGATATGCACAAACCGGAGCTGACCGTCAACGTTGAAGTGCGGGATCTTGCGGCATATGTTCATGGCTCTTCGCAACCGGGCGCCGGCGGCTTGCCGCTTGGAACAAGCGGACGCATGGTTGCTTTGCTGTCAGGTGGAATTGACAGCCCGGTCGCAATTCACATGATGGCAAAACGAGGAGTATCAATAATCCCTATTCACTTCTTCACCTCTCCATACACATCAGAAATGGCAAAAGAAAAAGTCTTGAAACTCGGTAACATACTATCCCGCTACTGCGGACGCTTAGTAATTGAGATAGTACCATTTACGCATATCGCTGAAGAAATCCGAGAGCGATGCTCAGAGGGATTGCTCACTGTCATAATGCGCCGATTCATTATGCGCATTGCCGAACGCATAGCTATCAGCAACGGTTGCTCCGCTCTTGTTACCGGTGACAATCTTGGTCAGGTCGCCAGCCAAACACCGGAAGCGCTATCAGTCACACAGCAGTGTATCAATCTGCCAATCTTCCGACCACTCATAGCTTTTGATAAGCAGGAAATCATCGAATGGGCGCGAGCAATTGATACATACGAGACATCGATTCTCCCATATGAAGACTGCTGCACGGTTTTTACACCTCGCCGCCCAAAGACGAAACCGCGTCTCTTGGATGTTGTTGCGGCTGAATCACACCTCGACATCGACAGCTTGGTCGAAGATGCGTTCAATAAAATTGAGAGAATCAATCTCTCAGAAATCATTCATAATTATTAGCGATTACTTATAGTCTCATATATGATAATCATTTTATTTTTATCAAAAACGCATAAAATGCAAATGAGGCAATAATTCTATTGTGTTTTATTTTACAATATGCTATCATAACGATAATTGAATAACAAAGACGAAGACGAAGGATAGTACCAATTGCATTATTCGCAGAGAGAAGATGGTTAAGGGTTGCGCTCATCACCAAACATAACCCTCGGTGCAAATCTTCATTAAGGCATTAGGGAAGGCGCTTCCGAGTCGTGGCTTGAACGAGTCCTGCTGATATGAGCAACATACCTGCATATACAGACAGCCTCAAGTAGACGCCAACGGATTCCCCCGTTACAAGGAAAAGTGCTGCGTAATTAATCATTACGAGGCACTGCTGAGAGCAGAAGATTACTTCTGAATTTGGGTGGCACCGCGGATATGAACAATTCGCCCCAAGCGTTATGCTTGGGGCGTTTTCGCACTATGAAACCGCAATCTAAAGATGCGCTATATCACATACAAAAAATAACACGCAATAACCGCAAAAGCATACAGTCGCAGTAATTATATTAACCGGAGGAAGAGCATTATGGACAACACGACAAACCTTTTATTGAAGTACATCAAGGAAACCCCAATAGAAAAGATTGATGCCGGCGCAGTATCTTTCTATGCAAACTACGAAAAAGTAAAGGAAGTATCACCTGAAATCGCAGACAACATCAAAAATGAGCTCAGAGATCAAAGGTCAAATCTCAAACTCATAGCCAGCGAGAATTACAGTTCCTTATCCGTGCAAATGGCGATGGGTAATCTGCTCACGGATAAGTATTCGGAAGGCTACCCCTACCACAGGTTTTATGCAGGTTGTGACAATGTTGACGAAATTGAAGGTACTGCGATGAAACTCGCTTGCGAGCTTTTTGGAGCGGAGCATGCTTATGTCCAGCCACACTCAGGAGCTGATGCAAACATGATTGCATATCTGGCAATACTCTCAGCAAAAGTCGAAAATCCAATGATTGCAGATATGGAAATCAAGGATGTCTCCAAAATGGAGAGAGCTGACTTCAATAAAATCAGGACTGCATATGGCAATCAGAAGCTACTGGCTCTCGATTACTATTCAGGAGGTCATCTGACGCACGGTTACAGGCATAATTTCTCTAGTATCCTGTTCGATGCATACACATATACCGTCAACAAAGAAACCGGATTGCTAGACATGGACGACCTTCGTAAGCAGTTGCATGAAATCAAACCGCTCATATTTATGACAGGGTATAGCGCATATCCTCGCAAAATCAACTTTGCGAAAATGAGAGAGCTAGCCGATGAAGTAGGCGCTGTATTTCTCGTTGACATGGCTCACTTCGCAGGGCTGGTAGCGGGCGGCGCTTTCTCAGGCGACTATAATCCCGTTCCTTTTGCACATATGGTGACATCAACTACGCACAAAACCCTTAGAGGTCCCAGAGGTGGGTTTGTACTCAGCAAAAATGAGTTCGCCGATGAACTCAACAAAGGATGTCCGGCATTTCTGGGCGGCCCGTTACCGCATGTCATGGCTGCTAAAGCTATCGCGTTTAAAGAAGCAAACTCTCCTGAGTTCAAGCAATATGCGGCAAACATAACAAAAAATGCGCAAGCTCTGGCTGCGGATCTGATTAAACGCGGTGTTAACATTTTAACCGGTGGTACTGATAATCACCTCATGCTGTTGAATGTTCAAGAGACATATGGCTTAACAGGCAGACAAGCGGAATCGGCACTTCGTGCAAGCGGTGTCACTCTAAACCGAAATGCGCTTCCTTTTGACGCGAACGGTCCTTGGTATACCAGCGGTTTACGCATAGGAACTCCGGCGATTACGACTCTTGGCATGACAACGACAGAAATGGAACAAATCGCTGAAATCATTAACACTACGCTCCGCCACACAAAACCTATTCCCGGCAGCCGCTCAATTGCTGAGACAGATCCCGCTGTCATTGAGGAATCGAAAAAACAGATTCAGGATTTATTGTCACGATTTATGCTATACCCCGAAATAGGAATGGTATAATGAGAGCTAAAAACATCGCAATTACGCTGATATTCCTATTTACCCTGATTCCGATCGGAAAAATCAGCAGCGCAGCTCAAACTGAGCAGAAAATACCGGTGTTGCTATATCACCATGTTCTCGACAGTAGTGAAAATATCTTGTATAGAGACCACTCATTAGTCGTGGACACTGAGGTATTTCTGGAACAGATGAGATATCTCTACGATAATGGGTATAACACCATCACCCCTGACGATTTGCAAAATTTCCTATATAATGGTGAGCAACTGCCCGAGAAAAGCGTTTTTATTCATTTTGACGATGGGTACTATAGCAATATCATTCGAGCATATCCAATACTTCAAGAGTTTGGATTCAAAGCGACTATATTCTCGATAACAGTCTCAGCGATGCCGCCGCAAGCCCCGTTTCGTCCTGACATAACTAACATGAGCATATCGCACGAGAGCATGGAAGCGACTTCCGATGTGTTCACATATGCTTCGCACACGCATGATATGCATAGGCTTGTTGCGGACTCTGACTATACTAGATTCCTCATTGCTCCGGAGTCTTCCATAATCGAGGATCTGAATACCAGCTTTCAGATTGTGGATAATTCAACTGCTTTTGCATATCCTCTCGGTCAATATAACGAGAGCCGTATAGATGCTCTACGCGAGGCTGGGGTAGATATGGCATTTACCGTCAATTCCGGTTATGTTACACATGATAGCGACCCATTTCGGCTTGACAGATTCATCGTCTATAGGAACACTTCTATGGACATATTCCAAAGATATGTCAGCGGTGAGATGTCATTCCCGCGTGACTCAAACACCGGCTACATACAACTCTCATCTGATGAAATTGCCGCGTTATTGCCATATCTCGATGATACATATGAGGGCGGTGAGATTCCTGCCGGGGAGCGGCCTTCGGAATGGGCTGAGAGAGAGGTTGCATTTGCGATATCGCTGGGTCTCGCACCGGAAAGCCTGCAAGTTGACTACACTGAAGATATCACACGTGAAGAGTTCGCTATGACAGCTATTCACTATCTTTCTGCAATTTCAAATATCAATGTAGTTCAGTTTCTCGATACCTACCGCGAGCTTTTTGCGTCTAGCGATAATTTCAGGATATCTGATGGAGACCCATTCACTGACACAAGTGATGTTTTCACCGTTGCGGCATATGAGCTTGGCGTTGTCAATGGTCGCGGCGATGGGATTTTTGATCCGTATAGCTCGATTACCAGGCAAGATGCTAGTGTTATGCTACTAAATACGCTTATTGTAGTCACCTCTTATGATCAGCGAGACGATTTTGAGTCTACCCTTGAGGTTTTTGTGGATATAGGAGATATTGCGGATTGGGCTTTTGAGTCTTCTGCTGTGATGTATCGTCTCGGAGTGCTGGTCGGCGTTGGTGATGATAGGTTTGATCCGCTCGGACACTACACGAGAGAGCAATGTTTCGCATCATTTGTCAGGTTATATATGACGGGATCGTAAGCAAATTCGGAATTCGGAATTCGGAATTCGGAATTCGGAATTAACCACCCCGCAGCTAAAGCGGCACCCCTCCACAGGAGGGGAATTATTGGCATCCCTCGTCCCCCGTCTTAGCGAGGAGCCTAAAGAGCGAAAAAGCAATCCATTCCATTTCACAAAAAGGAGACAAAATATGCTGCATAAAATTGGACTGGAAGAGCATTATGCAATCCCGGAAACACTCGAAGGCTCAATGGTATATTTCAAAGACTATGTAGGAGAAACCGACATACGGACAACGAGAATGCTCGATCTTCTTGAACTGAGACTCAGGGAAATGGATGAAAACGGGATGGACATGATGATCCTTTCGCTGAACAGCCCTGCAATTCAAGAAATATTTGAAGTCCCAAAAGCAATTGAAGTATCAAAACTTGCAAATGACCGTCTTGCCGATGCAATAGCAAAAACTAACAACCGGTTCAAAGGATTTGCCGCAATACCGCTCCAGGATCCCGATGAAGCAATAAAAGAAATGCAACGAGCAGTTAATGAACTTGGCTTTGTCGGAGTCTTTGTCAACGGTTACTCACAGATTGGAGACGTCGATACATATAAATATCTTGATGACCCAATGTATCTCGACTTCTGGGCAGAACTTGAGAAAATCGATATACCATTTTATATGCACCCTCGCGAACCGATGCCTTGCAACGATGGTCAGACAGAAGGTCATAACTGGCTCCGCGGCGCTCCATGGACATTTGGCGTTGAAACTGCAACACATACTCTGAGACTGATGTGCAGCGGTCTTTTTGACAAACATCCAAAGCTGAAGTTGATTATGGGGCATCTCGGTGAAGGTTTACCGTTTTTGATCTGGCGTTGTTCTCACTGGTTGCAAAAAAGAAGCAGAGGTATGCCGGCAAAAAAACCACTGCTAGACTATTTCAACGAAAATATCTGGGTCACAACGAGCGGACAGTTCCATACGCCTCCCCTGCTTTGCACAATGCTGCAGATGGGGGTTGACAAGATACTGTTTTCGACGGATTATCCTTTCGAGGATGTCAGCGATGCAGCGACTTGGTTTGACACATGCCCGATTAGCGAAAATGATCGGTATAAGATTGGCAGGCAAAATGCAATCGATCTATTCAGGCTGGAATTGTAAACATAAAGGACTGGTCATATGAGTATAAGTGTTTTTGAGAAATTCCCAAACTGCTTGGTTATGGGAATCGGAGCAGCCGAAACAATATGCGACCAAGTGAAAAGGTTCGGTGACATAACAAAAGTTGCTGTCATTACAGACGAAGGACTCAAAGACCTCCCTATTGTCACAAATCTACTGACAATACTGAAAAACGGCGATTATGACACATGCATAATCAGCGGAGTCCGCTCATTGCCAACCGATGCCAATGTCCTCGATGCAGTTGAGAATGTACAGCAATTTGGCGCAGAAATAATCATCGCCATCGGCGGAGGCAGCGCTATCGACTGCGCACGTGCAGTGAATGCTCTTTATTCGTATGGAGGAACGCTGGAAGACCATAATATTTCAAAGCAGAAATACAGTTACTCAAAATCAAAGCTAAAGCCATTTATCGCAATAAGCACCACAGCAGGTACCGGCTCTGAAGTCGCTGCAGGCTGTGGTATTATCAAAACCGATCCGAACACAGGCGAGGGAATTGGGTTCTACATAATCAGCGCACCAACTCTTATTCCCGATGTGTCAATCATAGACCCATTGATGAGTCTCAGCATGAGTCCGGATCTCACTGCCGCTACGGGCATGGATGCGCTGACACACGCATATGAGTCTATGGTATCAACAAATAATTTTCCAATTTCTACCGCTCTTAGCCTTGAGGCTCTTCATATGATATTTTCAAATCTCAGAACAGCGGTATCGGATGGGAGAAATATTGAAGCAAGAGATGCAATGGCAATTGCCGCAACTACCGCTACAATGGCTTTCCAACAGAGCGGTTTAGGATTAGTTCATGCGATTTCCGAAGGTTTGAGCGCGTTTGCGTTGATTCCGCATGGGGTTGCAAACGCAATACTTCTACCTCCGGTCATGTTTTTTAACGCACCGTGTACGCAAGGCAAGTTAGCGCGGATCGTATCGGCAATGGGTGTTGACGCTACTCACTTTGACGGTGAATTAATCGAAAAAGTCGCTATTTACAAGGTCTTGTCCCTGATGAAAGACATCAACATCGCAGATTCATTTACAAAATATCTTACAGCGAGAGAGTTATCTCAACCACATATCTTTAAGCCAATATCACGTGACATAGTAGAGAAATCAGCAAGCCTTGCCATGAATACTAGTTTTATCCGCAATAACCCTCGTGATGTATCGAAATCTGATGTTGATGCAATACTTGAGCTTTTATTTACAGATTACATTTTTTCATAAAGATACGTTAATAATTCAAACAAGAACGTTAATGCTAATTTAAGAATGCCATAAAGGTAAATAAATATTGGAAGTTTATGATGAAACCGGATTCAGGACAAATAGTTGTCCCGATGAAAGTTTCATTTTTATATAGGGAGAGTAGAACAATGCAAAATGCTATATTATCAACATCAAAACTAAGCAAAGTATTCTCAAACAGCGAAATCAAACAGAACGTGCTCAAAGACCTCGATGTGGAGATTCTAAAAAACGACTTCACGGTAATTATGGGTCCGTCAGGAGCAGGTAAATCAACATTGCTATACGCGCTTTCCGGCATGGATAAACCAACAGAAGGAAAAGTGTTTTTTGCCGGGGAGAAAATTAGCGAATTATCGAGTGATAAGCTCGCGGTTTTCCGCAGAGAAAATTGTGGATTTGTATTCCAACAAACATATCTACTCGATAATATGAGCATCATGGACAACATTCTTGCCTGTGGTCTGCTCAAAGAGAAAAAACGCAAGGTTGTTGCCGGTCGCGCAGTTACCATCTTGGAGTCTCTAAATCTTGATGAAAAGGTCTGGAAGAAATTCCCTTCACAAGTATCAGGCGGCGAGGCACAGAGAGCCGGTATCGCCCGCGCTCTCATCAACGAACCAATGATTGTTTTCGCTGATGAACCTACCGGTGCACTAAACTCATCAAATGGCAAGGCTGTTCTCGATGCTCTGACGGAAATTAATAACGCAGGGCAGACAATAGTGATGGTTACGCATGATATGCGTTCCGCTTTACGAGGGAACAGAGTATTATACCTTAAGGACGGTATCATCAAAGGCGAATGCACACTTGGTATATACACGGGCGACGACTCAGAGCGTTTCGACAAACTAAATAGCTTTCTACTAGACCAAGGCTGGTAAATAAAGAAAGGAGAATGTATAAATGAGAGAGGTTATGATGTTAGTAACAGCAAACATAAAGAAAAACAAAGCACACATGATTACTATGATGATAATCATGATAATCGCAGCAGCACTACTGAACACAGGGTTGGTAGTCTACTTTGGAGTTGGAAATCTATTTAATGAACGTGCAGAAATAAACCACTCGGCACATCACACAGCGGTATATGCAGATGATGTTAAGTCTATCGATGAAGGCCTCGCTTTCATGGAGACCTATTCAACCATAGCGGAAACGGAAAGGCTCGAAGGAATCGGCGGCATGGGCGACTACTACATGGACAGTCTCAGCAACACATGCTTTATGATGATACTAAAAGTGAATGACGAACAGACAATGGATCGCCCATCATTTATTGGAGACACATTGCCGCTTGGCGATGACGGCATCTACATCCCATACTTTATAATGCTGGGTGGTAATTATGAGATTGGTGATGAGTTCAAGCTGCTGCTTTCGGGAACCACCTTTAGCTTTACGATTGCGGGAGCAGTCGAGGAAATGATGTTCGGAGCGCAGTTCAACACTTTGCACCGTTTCTATGTCTCCGATGCGAAATTTGAAACGATTCAATCAGAATTACCCGAAACAAAAATAACGCTGCTATCAGCAAGGCTGACAAACAGCGAAGAAGATATCTATTACCAAGCGGAGTACAACAAAGAAGTCTCAACAGATGGGTTGTATCTTGATTTATCGATTAGCATCGCAAAGCAAGCCCGAACCATGATACCAACAATCGCTGCGATAGTCGTAACAGCATTTGCGATAATACTACTAGTGATTAGCATGATTGTCATACGCTTTCGGATTATAAACAGCATCGAGGAGAGCATGGTAAACATTGGCGCATTAAAAGCAATTGGCTACAAGAGCAGCCAAATCATCTCATCAATAATGCTTCAGTTCGTTTCAATCACCTTTATTGGAGCTATCATAGGAGTCATTGTAGCGCAGATTGCCATACCCATTGTAATGGGAGGGCTTGAACCGATGACGGCGCTGGTTTGGACAGCATCATTCAACTTTGCTGCTGCACTAACTTCGATAATAGTCGTATTATCGGCAGTAGCTCTAATATCATTTTTATCTGCCGGGAAAGTCAAGAATCTCCACCCTCTCGAAGCTCTGTCCGGAGGGGGTAAATCCGGCAAAATCAAAAAGAATACTTTTCGTCTTGATAATCATAATGCCCCGCTTGGTCTGCTACTTGCACTCAAGCAAGTAACACAGAAAAAAAAGCAAACGATAGCTATCTGCATAATCGTCGCTGCTCTGACAATGGCATCAGTCGCAGGGATTGCAGTAAGCTATAACATGAGTGGTGGTCGTGATCACTTCGCAAGAGCTCTTTTTGGTGAAATGCCTGACATTAGTTTCATGCTCAGAGCGGGCGAGAACGGTGATGTTTTTAAAGATAAAATGCTTGCAGATACGAGTGTTCGAAAATCGTTCGGATATGAAACATCGGTAACGCTCCTTGTGGATGACACGAGCATCTTAACAACAATCGTTGAAGACTGCGAACTATTGGAAGGCAGTATGCTCATTGAAGGGCGATATCCCTTTGATGACAGCGAAATTGCGCTCGGACCATCAATCTTGAAAGTGCTTGATAAAGAACCGGGTGATACTGTTGTTGTCAAAAGCGGAGACACAGAAGAAGAATTTACCATTTCCGGTATGGTGCAGTTCATGCAAAGCAATGGCTTTAATGGAATGGTGATTGGCAGCGGTTTACGCAGAGTTCAGCCTTCTTTTGAGTTTTTGAGTTACAATGTGTATGTGGAAGATGGTACGAATGTCAAGGAGTTTATCGATAGTGTCCGTGAGTCGGAAGGTGAGGTTTTTGATATTATAATGGACATGGATGAACAGTTACAATCAACTATGAGTACCATGGGTGGAATATTTTCCGCTGTCGCCTTTGGAGTAACTGCTGTCACCGCGATAGTCATAGTGTTTGTGTTATATGTTGTTATTAAGACTACGATTCTTCGCAGGAAACGAGAACTGGGTATCTCTAAGGCTGTAGGGTATACGACCTGGCAGCTAATGAACCAGATTTCGCTGAGTTTAATACCGGCGATTCTGCTGGGCGTGCTCGTCGGAGCTTTTGCTGGTTACTTTGGACTCAATCCGATGATGGGTGCGCTAATGGGCGGCATGGGGATCGTTAAGGTTGCTCTCCCTGTGCCCATGGATCAGACCATTATGGTTTGCGTTGCACTTATAATCCTGGCATATGCGGCTTCTATGCTGATCTCACGCAGAATCAGGAAGATTTCAGCATACTCCCTCGTCGTCGGCAACGTTTGATGCTTATTTCATGTTGTGGAAATACTAATAATATATGAGTATTTTCACTTGTGGGAAGCGAAAAAAGAGGTGATTCCCTACCTTGAGTGGGAAGCAAAAAATGGCGGAGTGCCTAATGGTTGCTCCGCCATTGACTGATATAAGGCGGTTTGCATATGGCAGGTCAACCACTCCTGATAGGGGTGGTTTTTAGTTGAGCATCTTCAATTGAGTATTCCTTTCATTTACATCGGACAATAAGGAATCAGCTATTAAAGCGATATTCTCATTATTTCTTCCGGTAGAAATAGCATTATCAAGTTCATTTATAGATAGGAGTATACGGTTTTCCATATGTTCTATACTTGGGTGTGACTTTACAGGACTGGAATTGACTACATCATGCACTCGTTCTATTCTTTTCTTTACCCCCTTGTCATCTACTCTGTCGATTAACACTTTGATTTTTGCTGATGCTTCCTTTACATATGCTATTTGTTGCTGATGCTTTTCATCGGTATCTGCTGTATACTCATTGGTAATCATGTTTGGAATCAACACTATACCAAACACGCCAACAACTAGCAGTTGAATCAGCATTGCAACAGTGTAGCTTTCAGGAGCAATTAGTATGAATGTGATACCAGTGATTAACTCAATGATAAAGTATGTAGCTGATATAGTATATAATGAAAAGCCAAATATCGCTGAGCTTTTTCCTTTTCGGAGCAACAACGGAGTAAATA
>Ga0099364_10012167_pt1 | contig 11646 bp, 9 predicted proteins | sample TergutTh196P3_FD_73070 | JGI IMG/M metagenome (GOLD analysis project Ga0099364, IMG submission 73070) | Microcerotermes parvus P3 segment gut microbial communities from Pointe-Noire, Republic of the Congo - Th196 P3 | ecosystem: Host-associated > Arthropoda: Insects > Digestive system > Gut ...
ACGAGGGATTCGATGTTGAACATTTTGACCTCCGTGAGTGGAAAAGAGGGCGAAACCATTTCGCCTCCTATATCTACTACGTGAAAAAAAGAGAAATGTTCGGAAAAAAAAGGAACAAAAACAAAAAAAACTCAAAATACTTGTTAGCGGACTGGTCGGTACCGGATTTCACCTGCAAGTCCCCTTGCAGAGAGGTCAAACAATGGGATAATGACCGGAATCAAACATTTTAGGAGAACATCGTGTACGAATCTATCGCCGTTGTCGGTGCGACCGGTGCCGTGGGAACAATCATCCGTGAACTGCTGGAAAAGAGGAATTTCCCGTTCAAAACGATCAAATTCCTCGCTTCCCAACGGAGTGCAGGCAAGACGCTTACGTTCAAGGGCAATCCTTACACTATTGAAGAGGCGGTTCCCGACGCTTTCGCCGACGTTCAGTTGACGATTTCCAGCACGCCGGACGAGATCGCCCGTGATCTGTTGCCCGAAGCCGTTAAAAGAGGAACGCTAGTTATCGACGAAAGCGGCTATTGGCGAATGGACCCCGATGTGCCGCTGGTCATCCCCGAAGTGAACGCCGCCGCCGCTCAAACTGCGCCCAAAGGCATCATTTCCAGTCCGAATTGCTCCACTACGCAGTTGGTGCTGGCTGCCAAACCCTTGCACGACTACGGCACCGTCAAGCGGATCGTGGTCAGTACCTATCAGGCAGTCAGCGGTGCCGGTCTGCCCGGAACGAACGATCTCGAAAAGGGGATCAGAGCGATGGTCGAAGGGAAAGAATACGCTTGCGAATGTTTTCCCCATCCGATAGCGGGAAACTGTATTCCGCAAATCGGTTCGGTCAAGGAGAAAGGATACACTTCGGAGGAACTCAAATTGCTGTACGAAACCCGAAAGATATTGGGGGACGACTCGATCAAAGTATGCCCTACGGCGGTGCGCGTTCCCGTTGCCAACTGCCATAGCGAAAGCATTTTGATCGAAACGGAGAAAAAAATTACGGTCGAAAAGGCTCGCGAACTTTTCGCCGCCATGCCGGGCGTAGTGGTGCAGGACGATGTTACTCAAAAGTTGTATCCGTTGCCTCATCGTTGCACGGGCAGAGACGAAGTGTTCGTCGGTCGTATTCGGGAGGACTTATCGTATGACAACGGCTTGGCGTTCTGGTGTGTCAGCGACAATCTCCGCAAGGGAGCGGCAACGAACGCTGTCCAAATTGCGGAATATCTGCAAAAAAATTAGGGCTTTTACGAAAAGTAAGGCTTTCGCCGGAATGACGGAGGCGAGTCCAGACCAATTCGGAACACGCCCTAGCGGACTTTCACCCTGTTTACGGTACATCTAACGCTCGTCGATCAAACCGCTTCCCTCTCCGGCAACGTACCGATTGGCATTGAGAAGAACGTGAAACCTCTGTCCCGGAGGAACATTGTACGCCTCAACGCCCTCGGCAGTCTTACGCAACGGATACGGTGCCGTGTAGCGGTCCTTACCGTCCGTAAATACAAACAATGAGTCCACCTTGCCCTCGACCGCCCAACGCAACGAAACCATTGCACAAGGATTCACCTTCCACCCCCGAGGCTCCTGATCGACCACATCAAACAACTCGGGAATACAGCCTGCCTCTGAACCTTCCGTATATTGCAAATTTTCCGCCGCCTGCAAAATGCCGAAGGCAACCGTTTGCCAATCCGTCTGATCATCGTGTTTCGATAACAGATTCAACGCATACGCATATTGAATGCCGACTCGGGTCGTCAGCAATCCGAAGTGTAACGGCGGACGACGATTCTCCCCGCCGAATTTGCCGACCGTCCCATAGAGCATGTGTTCTCTCTGCGATGTTTGATACACAAAGGGCAGACCTGCAAAGGCAAAATGTTTTGCCCGATCCAAGTAATCGGTCTCGCCGCCGTATTCATAAGCCCAAACGTAAAGCCAAACGAGCGTTGCCGCTGTTTGCAAATCGGGTGTGTGAAACGGCGTGTTCCAATAAAACCCGCCGCAAGGAATGTCGCACCGCTCCAAATATTTCAACGCCTTCGTTACTGCCGTAAACAGTTCGTTGTTGCCTGTCGCGCGGACATATTCCATAAGGACAAGGGCTTGCAATGCCGTATAACCGAATGAACTCGCCGCCGTCTCGAATTCAGGAAACCGGGTCCGAAACAAAAACGATCCATCGGCATTGACCGTTGCCATGATTTGCCGAATTGCCGACTCGCGGTTCTGTTGCCACTCTGGAATCCTGCCGGACAGGAAGAAAATCGCATCGTTCGTGATGTCCGACCCGCCCGGCACCAGAACGGTCGGATTGCGCATTCTGCCGCCCGCCGCTTCCGTGAGACGAGCCCAAGTCGAAAGCGTGTCGGCAAAGGGTTGACGCTCCCATTGCGGTTCAAAAGCGTATCCCCACTGTCCTCCCATTTCGGATTGCAACGCGCCGGTCAACGCCTGCATCGAAAGTTGCCGCTGTTCTTCCGTCGTGCGCAAAGCAGGCGGAGGCGGCGGAAAACCCTTCCGGGCAATGTACGACTGCAACACCCGGAAGGTTGCCGACTCCTCGTTCGGTTGCGTCGGAGAGAGCAATTCCAACGATGCTTTAATTTGCGAACCGATCAGCGAAAAACGATGATCGTCCGTGTGATCGAATCGGTTCGGTGCCGAAAAAGTCGGTTGCAGACTTGCGTCGTCCCAATAGAGTGCCGCTCCCCCTTTTTCGGTTTCCAACACCGCCAGCGGCATCGTGATCCAAAGCGGATTCGGCATGAATCGGTCATTGAAGGGGCGTTCAATGTCCCACTCGGACGAACTGGTATCGCCGGCTCCCAAAAATTCAACGCCGGGCAACAAACCGCTTTGCAACTCGCCGAAAAGCCGAACGGCAGGACCTTCCAGAGGAAGTGATCTTTCTTGAATTGATTTATCGGTAATTTCAAAATTCAACATCGGCGGTGCAATACCGATCCGTAAATCGACATCACTGTTTTCAAAGTGCAACTCCGTGTCGGTGGAATCGTTTGCCAGTGTGAATTTCGGAATGACTCCGTTTCGATGAACCAACGGAGCGATGATACCGGCGAGTTCGTTGCCGATTCGCAGTCTTGCCATCCGGGCATCGGGAGCGATTTCGATGGTTTTGCCTTCGCCGAGCGGCTTTTGAATCCAATCGGTTTGCCCTTCGGGACGGTATAAAAAGACCGGACTGACCATTGCGGGAAAGCCGCTCGGATGAAGCGTCAGGACAACGGCGGCAAGATTGCCTTCGGGATTGACCCGAACGGCGAGATCGACTGTCTCGCCGCGAGCAAGCGTCCGCTCTTCGGTTTGATTGCCGATGCGGTATCTTATCGGAACAAGAACGTCGTTGGCGACGGTAAATTTGATTCTCTCTCTGCCGGGATCATCTTCTGATTCTTTGTGTAAATACGGCACCGCTTGGCGAATGGAGAGCGGCGGCGGACTTCTGTGGATCAACTTAATCGAACGAATATCCCAGGCACCATCGGGAGCGGAAAAGCGGATCATCATACCGGTCAAGATGTCCGGCACGGTGAAAATGAATTCGTAGGAGTGCCAATCGCCGTCTTCGCGGAGCGGCAACGTTTTTTTATGTGATTCTGCACGGCGGGGGGAACCTCTGCTCGTCCAGTACAGGGATGCTTCTGATTCTGTATCGGTTCGGAGTTCAACGATGAGTCGAAATTCTCCGCCGACGAAGTTGACGGTAGAAGATGCAATTTCTGGTTGTTCTCGAAGAGCCTCGATATGGAGCAGTTGTCCTCTGACGACGGCTCGGCAATTCCTTTCGGCACGCCAATCGTTGTTAGGCACTTCGGCATCGAACGTTGTTTCGGTTAGGGTTTGGACAATTTCAGCGGCAACTGATTTAGCCGGTACTCCGGCGCAGACGATTAAGCCGATCAATAGAGTTGTGCGTAACCTTGTCATGGTCTGTTCATTATAGCAAATCGGCTCGGCAATCGTAAGATAACGCCGCAACGCGTCGTGAGTGTTGTTGCCCCGGCGGGAAAACTTTAATGCAGAACAAACAGAGCCCGCATCGGAAGATGCGGATCCGACTCACCGGAATTTCTACTCCGGGCTCTGGGAACTTTTATCCGCCGGGACACTAAAGAGCGAAATTTCACGGCGCGAGCGCTGTGGCGACATCCTGCTTGTACGCCACAGCGGCAGGAAGGAAACCAACCACCGTCGCCAATAAAATCAAGCCCGGTATCAATATGACCTCCATCAGTTGAAAACTCCAAAACCCGATGGCGATCCCAGTGTACTCCGAAATCCAAGGACTCAAGACAGCAATCAAAATGTGTCCAAGGAACAATCCCAATATTCCGCCGCCGAGCGAAAGCAAAATCGATTCCAATAGAATAATCACCATCACGGTCAAGCGTCGCGCCCCCAATGCCCGCATCAAAGCGATTTCCTGTCGGCGCTCACTCATCGAGTTGTAAATACTGACCATCATTCCAATACCGGCAACCAAAATGACAAGAACTGCCAAGAGAAGCAACACCATTTGGATATTCCCGATGATGCTATCAAGCAGTGTCGAAATTTCTTGAATCGGCGAAACTGCCTGAACGTCGGTTGTTTTTTCTAACAACCGGGGCAGTTCCATCGCTTCGACGTTGACATAAGTTCTGTCGTCGAGCAGAGCCATCGGGTTGAAGTCCGGCGAGTTCGGATCGACCGCTGTTCCCGGCGGCTTGACGGCATCCTCTTTCGTCATCAAAAGGATTGCCGAATAATGCTTCGGTTCTTCATGAGCGTGGCTATGTCCGTGATTGTGATCATGCATGTCGTAAAAACCATTGATGTTCACGAAGATTGCCGTGTCGTTCGGAGTGCCGGTGGGCGCAAGAACACCGACAATTTTGAACGGTTCATGGTCTCCGCAGTCGAAATTCTGGGCGACTTCTGGGGTGAACTCATCGCCGACCCGCAAGCCGGTGCGCCGGCTTGCCCGGGAACCCACGACAGCACTGAAATCGTCGGCGTATTGGAGATTCTCCCCGTCGGCAAACTTGTAAGAGTAATCCCCCATGTATTTCAATTTTGTGAAAAACTCTGGGGGGGCTCCGACAAGGGGAACCCCTTTGTAGTGATGTCCGATGGCAAGGGGAATCGCTTCTTCGGTGATGTGTGCATACTGTCCCCGCTGAAACATTCTCAAATAACTTTCGGGAACTTCGCCGACAGGGGGGCGAAGATAGAATACGGTGCTCAAGACAACATCAAGGGGACTACCCTTTCCGGCGATGATAAAATTGTAACCTTGTGCGCTTCTGTTGAAGGAGTCGTTGAGAACTCCGTGAATGACAATAACAGTAACGACCAGTGCTACTCCGAGCGACATGGAGAAAGTCGTCAGGATTGACGATACGGAGCGAAACTGGATACTTCGATAAGCGATTTTCCAAAGGGGCATAACCGATTCCTCTTCGTTGAACTATGGGGATCATTATACCGTCGTTGCTAAATGTTTCAACATCAGAACCGCCATCTAAAAATTGCGGCTCTGTTTATCCAGTACAGCCCTACGCCACTACCACGCCGACGAGATCGCACCCTTCGGTTTCCAGTATTTCGCACTCAATCAACGAGCCCGGTGAAAGGTTTTGTCCCGTTACATACACGACAGGATCAATGTCCGGTGCGTCCGCAACCGTTCTGCCGATGTACAGTTGCCCTTCCTTTCGTCCAAATTCGTCGGCGTAGTTGCCGTCAATCTGGACGTTGAGAATCTTTCCCTTCTGCCGAGCCGCCCAGGCAAGCGAATGTTTTTCACACACCTTGTACAGTTGCTCAAACCGCCGGTCAATCGTTTTGGCAGGAACTTTCGGTGCAAAACCGGCTGCCGGTGTGCCGCGCTCCGGCGAAAAACGGAACACACCGGCACGTTCAAACTTCCACCGCTCGACGAAGTACAGCAACTCCTGAAACATTGCGTCGGTTTCCCCCGGAAAACCGACGATAAACGAGGTGCGCAACACCAAATTGCCGATTCGCAGGCGCAGTTTTTTCAATAATTGTTCCGTTTCCGGCCTTGTAACCCGGCGATTCATCAACCGCAACATTTCGTCACTCGCATGTTGCAACGGTATGTCAATGTACGGCAGAAGTTTTCCTCCTGCCGCAAAGAGGTCAATCAGATCATCCTCAAAATACTGCGGATAGGAATACATCAAGCGGATCCAGCGGAGTCCGTCGATGTTTTCCAGTTTTTGCAACAGCGTTGCGAGTTTCGGTTTTCCGCAAAGATCTCCTCCCCAAAAAGTCGTTTCTTGGGCAATGACGACGAGTTCCTTCACACCGGACTCGGCAAGACGGTGCGCCTCCTGAATCACGATTTCCTCCGGCACGCTTCTAAAATTCCCTCGGATGTTCGGAATCGTACAAAAGGCGCATCGTCTGTTGCAACCATCGGCAATCCGAAGATAGGCGACGTGTTTTTCTGTGAGAATGTGCCTCGACTGGGACTGTGCCGAAACGGGAGGAATTCCTGACCAGTCGTCCACGTCGGGAAATTCGATGGCGAGAGACTCCACGCCTTCAAAGACCGGCATGCAGCCGCGTACGGAGATGCGTCCGATGATTCCTTGTTTTTTCAGATCGACAAGAGCATGGAGATACTCCCTTGCTTCATCGCGTGCCGACTGCAAAAAGCCGCAGGTGTTTAGAACGACGAGTTCGCAGTTTTCGATTTCTGAGCGGAATTCCAAGCCGGTTTGTTTTAGGGCGAATACGTATTGTTCGCTGTCCACAAGATTTTTAGGACAGCCGAGCGAAATGAGCGAAAATGTACGGGCTTGAATCGGCAAGGGATCGGGACAGGGTCAGAACTGTATGTGATTATAATGCACACGTGTCGGAGCCGCAATCGTTAGGCAACAAAATGTGAACGGAGGCGTGTCCAGACCCATTTGAGAGACGCGCTAATACCGATGAATCTGCTTCAGGAACCAGAATCCGACGAGTCCGATACCTACATTTGCGGTCCAAACGCACATCGGCGGCAATGTGCCGTTCTTTGCCTGATCCAGTCCAAACATCAACAGAGGGTAGTACAAAAGTAAAATCGGCACAAAACAGGCGAAGAAACTTGAAAAGAAATCGGACTTCCGCATCCAAATCGCCAACGGTACTCCAAGCCATACGAAAAAGAAGCAACAGAATCCCGTTGCCCAACGCCGCGGCGGCTCCACTGACAGTCTATTGTAGTGCGATTGAAGCGAACGTATACGTTCTTGAGCATTTTCAATCTGCGGTATTGTCCAAGCATCCACCGAGCCCATGTGCGCCCCAAAGGTCCTGTGTGCCGCAATAATCCGTCGTTGCTGCTCCATTTGTTCGGCGGCTTTTTTCATTTCTCCATTGATCTCGAACAAACCCAAGTTGGCAGGACGGTCGCTTTTGCCCTCTGGGACAATCTCGGACAACGAAATATGTATTGTCCGGGGCGCATCGCTGATATAGACGATTCCGCCTTCGCCAGTGAGCCGAACACCGCCAAGCGTAACCGTTAATAGACGTTCATCAAAGTTCATCGTGATCTGTGCCGATTGCGCTTCAATCGTTACCGATTCCCTCTTCAACAGAATCTTCGGGTTGAGCAATCGTTTTTGCTCATCCACTCCATCGACCAGAATCGTGATCTGTTTGTCGTCCGTTTCAAAGCGGTGAGTTTGTTTGAGTTGTCCGATCAAAATGTCTTCGGCACCGCGAAAGATTACGGCATTGAGCCCTGCGTATCCCCACGTTACGGACGCTTCGTTGATAAAGACTCCGATGAGGCTAATGAGGACGGCAATCGCATAGACCGGCACCAGAAAGGTTTTAGGGGGAATTCCGAGTGTTTTGAGGGCGATGACCTCATTGTTTCCCGACATTCGAGCAAAAAATATCGTAACAGCCAGCAGGAGGGTAACGGGTAGCGAAATGGAGGACGCTTGGGCAAAAATGAACGGGATGAGTTGTCCCACGTAGATCAAGGGAATGTGTTTATCGAGGGCTACCTGAACGACGAAGACGATGAGAAGTAGGCAGGTAAATGCTACGAATCCGAAGAGAAACGTGACACCGAGTTCGCGGAAGATGTACCGGACAATAATTCCCATTGCCCATGATTGTCCCGAATTCTTCGGAAAAGGTCAAGGGATACCGTCAATTTATATGTCTTCCGTACTTTTAGTGGACAAAATTCGTGTTTATAGTACAATAGATCACGCTATGTTCCGCTTTCAGAGTCTCTACTTTTTTCTGCTTCTGATTCCGCTGGTGTTTCTGGTGATTCAATGCGAATTCCGCCGGACGTTCGCATTAACCGCCGTATTCAGCAACACGGCGGTTTTGAGGACTTTGCCCTACACACTTATCCAACGGCTCGCCAAAATTGTGCCGTATCTGCTCTACGCGGGTATCGCACTTTGGATCGCTGCACTGGCACGTCCGCAGTTCGGCACGGAAGATTACCGAGTCCGTACCGAAGGAATCGCGATGATCGTGTGCATTGACCGAAGCAACTCAATGGCGGCGATTGATTTCACGATAAATCAACGGTCAGCGAATCGGCTTGAAGTGGTCAAGCACACTCTCCGAGACTTTATTCGCGGCAACGGTTCACTTTCAGGCAGAACGGACGACATGATTGGACTCCTTGCATTCGGCGGCTATGTCGATGCACATTGTCCCTTAACCCTCGATCACGCAACGCTATTGGAAATGCTCGATCAGATTCAACTGCCGGGCGACATGTCAAGGGAAGCAGAGCAGGTCGGTGTTGAATGGCTCATTGAAGAAGGGGCGACAGCGATTGGCGACGCATTGGCAATTGCGGCGGAGCGGTTGCGGGAATCGGACGCAAAAAGCAAAGTGATCCTCTTCTTGTCGGACGGCGATCAAACATTCGGCGTTCTGTCTCCAATGGAAGGAGCAGAAATCGCCCGAACGTTTGGAATCAAAGTTTACACGATTGGCATCGGATCGAACGGCGAAGCCCCGTATCTCTTTACGGACATGCTCGGTCGCCGCCGAACGGTCATGCAACGGGTCAGTATGGATGAAGCCATGTTGAACGACATTGCCGAATTCACCGGCGGAAAGTATTTCAATGCCCGAAACACGTTAGCACTGGAAAAAATCTATACGGAAATCGATCAACTTGAAAAGACGGTTCACGAGGGACGGGTCTATACGCAGTATTCCGAACTTTTCCGTTATCCGCTTCTCATCGGTTCGTGCCTGATTGCCCTTTATGCGGTCTGCATTTGTACCCGATTCCGCCGTCTGCCGTGAACAATACCGGGTATGGGAACGCTCTATGCCGTTTTTGGTATATTTCGTCGCTGCTCATCGAAAGAGTTCACGCTGTCCCGACTCCCGATGGTACTTTTCGTTGAACACATGGGGATCGAGCGGATCGAGCGCCCCCGGCTTTGCCGGTTCATGGAGCATCGGACGCTCCGCCTTCGGAACGGCTTGCCGAAACTGTTCCGGTAACGCTGTAACCCTAATGGGGGTGTCGGCAGACGATTCAAACGCCCCCTGTGATGCTTTTTCGGCAACATATTCCAGTGATAGTTCTTTGGCAACCTGCTGAACCCACCGAGCGGTTTGAATATAGTGTCCAGACTCAATGCTCAACGCTGTTTTCGCCCCGCCGTGCGGGATTACCAATCCCATTAGAAGAGGACTTTCCATCGGAGAGTCAGGATTCACATACTGCAACGCCGCCTGAAGATTGCGCCGCGAAGTGCTACCCATGCTCTCCTGAGGTATGCCCATCTTGAAATAATGGTCGCCGGAAGTTCCATGACAATCAGTCGAAACACAGCGGTTGACGAGCACCGGTTGCACTCTCCGCACGAAATTTTCAAAGGCTATTTGAGACACTGTTGGAGCGTCCGCTTGCGGTACTGGCGGCGGTGTCGATGTTTCAGGAAAAGGAGGGGACGATTCCGTCTGCCGCAACGTCTCTAATCGTTCCCGAACGAGTCCGGCAAACGCTGCGTTGGGTGCCATCTGACCGGCTTGTTGATATGCGGCAATTCCTTCCTCTATGAGTCCGTTGCTGACGCACCATTCGGCAAGCCGGATGAGAGCATTGGCGTTTGCCGGATCGACAGTGCTTCGCTTGTGCAGATAGACATCCTTCTTGGATTTGCCGATAAATAGAACATTTTGGGCGGGTACGTTCATTGAACCGAACTCTGTGCGGACGGTGTGATTTTTCCCGTCAAACGTAGCGGTTCCTTCGACAAGGTAGCCTGTCCGCAGAAGAAAGAAGTGAACGGGCACTTCTTGAGCGCAGAGCCAAGTTGCCGAGAATAGAAAACCGATAGTCAAGCAATATCGCAACATGGGGGAATCATGCCAAAATTTACGGCTTGGGTCAAGAGAAAACCGGGCTGAAGTCAAGATTTTTTAGACGCACCCAGAGATACGACACCATCGCAAAAATACAAATTGTTGCAGTCAGACTCCGTGCACGGTTACGTTTATGTTATAATGCATCCCGGCTATGATATTGTCCCTTCCATGCAGATCATTACAGAATTACCAGCGTTTCCCGAATCGTTACAAGGCGGAGCGGTAAGCATCGGCAAGTTCGATGGAATGCACCTCGGTCATTCGCTGATCGTCCATCGGCTCAAAAATCATGCGCACCTGCGGCGGATACCCGCAATTCTCGTAACCTTTGATCCGTTGCCCGCCGTCCTGCTCCAACCCGAGGTCTCCGTTGAACCAATCTGCACACTCGAACGCAAACTCGAACTGATCCGCAACCTGCGAGTCGATGCCGTCGCCGTGATTCCAACGACACGCGAACTGCTGCAACAAAGTGCCGAAACATTTTTCAACGAAACGATTCAAAACCGCTTTCATACCAAAGTGGTCGTTACCGGACGCGATTTTTCCTTCGGTCGAGACCGCATCGGAACTCCTGACGTAATAAGGCTTTACGGTCAGTGGTCAGGAATCGAAGTCGATATTGTTGATCCGTTGCAAATCGGCGACGAACGGGTGTCGAGTTCCGGGATTCGGCATTTGATTCAAGCCGGTCTGATTGATCGGGTCAACGAATTAATGCCGATGCCGTACAGGATGACGGGAACGGTCATTGCCGGTGAACAGCGGGGCAGAACGCTCGGCTTTCCAACGGCGAACTTAGGTGAAGTACAAACGATTCTACCGAAGCAGGGAATCTACGCAACGACAACATGGATTGGGGGCAAATGTTACGGTTCGACGACGCACATCGGAGCGAACCCGACGTTTGATGTGTCGTTGTCGAAAATCGAGGTGTTTGTTCATGATTTTGACGGAGACCTTTATGGCAGCCGGATTGATGTTGATTTCCTTGCTTTTCTTCGGGACCTGGTTCGTTTTGATTCTGCCGAAGCCCTGATCCGGCAAATGCACGATGATGTTCTGCGGAGTCGGCGTATCTCTGGAGATCAGTTTTAGGATTTCGCCAGAAAATTCAAAACTTGCCAACGGACTGTGCCCCCAACAGTCCCCTAACAAGTTTTTTTTCTGTATCCCATTTTCAGTGCAGGTTCCATTGGATTTGCGGCACATCGTTCTCTGATTTCCTTTATCGTTTTTTCGTTTT
>Ga0099364_10012168_pt1 | contig 11644 bp, 12 predicted proteins | sample TergutTh196P3_FD_73070 | JGI IMG/M metagenome (GOLD analysis project Ga0099364, IMG submission 73070) | Microcerotermes parvus P3 segment gut microbial communities from Pointe-Noire, Republic of the Congo - Th196 P3 | ecosystem: Host-associated > Arthropoda: Insects > Digestive system > Gut ...
CCATATCCCCCATGCCACAGGCGGACAATCCAATTGGGCAAAGAATGGTACACGGCCTGCCGCGCCTCTTCGTCAGCCCCTGCGCTATGATAGTACGCATAGTCATGGATCGCCGCGCCCTCACGGCACAGGGCGCGAAGACAGGCATTGGCGACCTGGGCAAGCCTTTGGCCATGCACACGCTTTACGCTTTCCACTGCCCAATCCACAGCGGCGTGCCCTGGCATCTCATCGAGAAACAAGAGCGCGTACATGGCCACAAGCAGTACCCAGCGCATGTGCGGCGGCAGCTTTTCCGGGGCCTTGAGGAAACGCGCCATCAGCCAGCGCAGGCGAATTTCCATGCGCAGCACGCCGTAACAAAGTTCCGAGCACAAGGCCGCATCCGGGGGAACGCAGGCAGCACGCGCCAGTACCCTGTTCAATACAGCCTGCACCGGGGCCTGGGTGTCCTCAAGTTCCCGCAAAACATGCAGCGCCAGATCCCGGGCGTCCTGACGCCGCGTTGTATTGACGCCATGAAAAAGTTTGGAAGGGGGCCTGGGGGAAACTTTTCCAAAAGTTTCCCCCAATTCTCTACCCATTTTTATACCCACTTTTCCAAATCCGGCACGGGCCAGGACGTGACGGCCTCCACGAGTTCATCGGGCGTGGCTGTGGCGGTGCCGACTTTGGCGACGACAATGCCGGCGGCGAAGTTCGCGAGCATACAGGCCGGGAGCAGAGGCATGCCCGCGGCCATGCCCAGAGCAGCGGCGGCGATAACGGTGTCGCCCGCTCCGCTGACGTCGAACACGGCCTGAGCGGCGGTGGGAATACGCCACAGCTCTCCTGTGGATAAAAACAGCGCCATGCCCTGTGCCCCGAGCGTCATAAGCAGGTGTCGCGCGCCGCTGTGGGCCATGAGCGCGCGGCCGGCGGCAATAATTTCGTCACGGGTGCGAGTGGGCATACGCACGGTATCGGCGCTTTCCTTCAAATTGGGCGTCAGCAGAAATGCGTCCTGATAGAGATGCATGTTTTGCGGTCTGGGGTCCACAAATATGTGAGGCGCATTCGGCAGTGACGCCAGCAGGGCGCGCAGGGCCTCCATAAAGGAGGGGCTGACAAGACCCTTGTCGTAGTCGGAGAGGATGAGGGCCTCGTGCGCTTCAGCCAGGGGCGCGAGGCGATCCAGGAGCAGGCGTTCTTCCTCGGGCTTGAGTGGGCAGGGAGTCTCCCGGTCAAGGCGCAGCATCTGCTGGTTACGGGCCAGCACACGGGTTTTCAGGGTAGTCACTCTGCCGGGGCACAGGGGCAGATTGGCATCAATGCCCACTTGCCGTAAAAGGTCCTGAAGCATACGCCCGGCATCATCATCTCCGGCAACGCCCACAAGGGTGGCCTTGCCGCCAAGGGCCGCCACGTTGCGGGCTACGTTGCCGGCGCCGCCGAGGTAGGAGCGTTCCTGTTCCAGACGGATGACCGGCACCGGCGCTTCAGGCGAAATGCGTTCCGCATCGCCGAAGAGGTACTGGTCGAGCATGACGTCGCCCACAATAAGCACACGCTTGTCCCGGAGGCGAGCCGCCAGATCATGTGAAAGCATGGAAGCTTTCATACGCTGTCCGGCTCTGCGGCTGTATCCGGCGCGTCAATACCCAGGCGGCGCAAAATCGCGTACAGTTCTTCCGGATTTCGGTAGCTGAGGCTGATACGCCCGCGTGTTTCGGTGCCGCTGATGCTGGCGCGGATTTTCAGATCCTGGCGTAACCGGCTTTGCGCCTTCTGCAAGAGCGGGGATTTTGTCTTTCGTTGTGGCGGCTGTCTCTCCAGGGGGACGGCTTCCGCAAGAGCCTGTTGATCGTGCACGGCCGGATGATCTTCATCGACTTTCAGCCAGGGGAAGACACCCTCTTCTTTCCAGAGGCTTGCGGCGTATTCCGCATCGCGCACGCTCAGAGAATCCTGGATACAACGCCGCACAAGCTCCAGTTGCGCGTCCAGGCTTCCCAGGCTGAGTACCGCCCGGGCGTGTCCGGCGCTGATCTGGCCTTTTTCCAGCGCATCCTGCGCTTCCGAGTTGAGGTTCAGCAGCCGTAGCGCATTGGCGATCGCCGGGCGGCTTTTTCCGAGCATACTTGCCAATTCATCCTGGCTGAGACCGAACTGGGCCCGCAGGGAGGCCAGTGCCCGGGCTTCTTCAAGAGGCGTGAGATCGTCACGCTGAAGATTTTCGACCAGGGCGGCGGCCATGACTTCCTGGTCTGAAAGCCTGCGGACAAGGACGGGAATCTCGGTCAAGCCTGCGAGCTTGGCGGCCCGCCAGCGGCGTTCGCCTGCTACAATCTCGTAGCGGGCGTCATCGGCCGGGCGCACCAGCAGGGGCTGGACTATACCCTGGCTCCGGATGGAGGCGGCAAGTTCTTCCAGGGAATCAGGCGCAAAATATTTGCGCGGCTGCCTTGGATTGGGCAGAAGTGACTCAAGGGGCACGCTGCTCGCATCGCTCTGGGGCTGGGACTGTTCCGGGGCGTTCTCGTTGTTTTTGAACAGGGCCTCAAGCCCCTTGCCCAATCCGCGTGACGTCACACTCATCCTTTACTCCTTGACAAATATATGGGCTGCCTGCATTTTTGTCCGGCGAAGGCGGCTCGTTTGCAACACTCAGGAGCGATCATGCAAGACATCTTGTATCTTTACGACGCCAAAGGCGAATTGTGCGGCGTGCAACTTTCCCCAACTCTTTGGAAACGCGTCAAACCCCTTATCCACAACATTCAGAAACCCGAGCCTGCCCCCGAGCGTGCCGTTGACGCTCCCGATCCGCGGGCTGAATGGGAGGAGTTCAAGCAGTACTGGGATTTCCAATATCCTTTCTGCGCCAAGGTAGAATGCCTGCACTGCGGCGCCCGTTGCGACGACTGGGAACAGGACCCGTCACGGCGCTTTTCTCTGCGCAGCGCCAACCTCGGCGGACTGCTCGTATTCCGTTGCGCCGCCTGTGGCGCCAGCATCCGCAAAAAACATTTCAAAGACCACATGGTATTTGAATTCACACCTCCGGGCAGCGGCTGCGCAATCCCTCCACCGCGTAAAGCCTAGAGCATTTGCTCTGAAAATGCTCTCTCTGCACTTACTGGCGCAGAGGTCTGCGCAGCACCACTTCCTTGGCGAGACCGAGGTAAGCCTCAGCTCCACGTGACTTGATGTCGTAGTGGATGATGGACTTGCCATGGCTCGGCGCTTCGGACAGACGGACATTCCTTGGAATGACCGTATCAAAAATGTGTTCCGGAAAACATTTGCGCACTTCATTTTTGACGTCCCGGGTCAGGTTATTGCGTATGTCGTACATGGTCAGCGCCACGCCGAGCAGGGCGAGTTGCGGATTAAGGCGTTTTTTGACCTGTTCGAAGGTGTCAAGAAGTTTGACAATCCCTTCCAGGGCAAAAAATTCGCACTGGAGGGGGATAAGCAGCTCACGGGCGGCGCACAGGGCGTTGAGCGTCAAAAGTCCCAGCGAAGGCGGACAGTCGAGCAGAATGAAGTCAAAGGCGGGAACAAGGGGCTTCAGGAGATCCCGCAGATAAAATTCACGGGCCATTTTATCGACCAGTTCCAGTTCAACAGCAACAAGATCCATGGTAGACGGCAAGATATACAAATATTCGCTCGGACCGGGAAGAATGGCGTCAATAACTTCTTCAGGCTTGTACAGGGCGGTATATAAGCTGGCGGAGAGCGTTTCCGGCGCTATTCCGAGTCCGCTGGTGGAATTGGCCTGAGGGTCGCAGTCAACCAAAAGAACCCGTTTTTCCATAACCGAAAGCGAGGCTGCCAGATTGATGGCTGTTGTGGTCTTGCCCACACCGCCTTTCTGATTGGCGATGGCGATGATGCGTGCCAAAGTGTGCTCCTTGCCGCGTGGATGTTTCACATGAAACAGGTTGTTTTCATCTTTGTTACGCGATAGCATGCCGGGGGTCAACACGAAAAGCCTCTTGCAAAAATGTACAAAAAAGCGGATAAGAGACTCATGCATTGAGTCTTTGGATTGCCCTTCCCTCAGTTTTCTCCTGAATGGGGGAGGTTTCATACCAGAAAGGAAATTTTGATGAAGCTATGGATTGCTGTCCTGATTTGCCTGCTGCTTGGCGCCGCGACAGCCGGCGCCGCAAGCCGGGCGGAAGAAGAATTTGCCAGAATGTTGCGCCAGACCCTGAAAAAACATCCGGAAATCATGCTGGATATGCTGCGCGAACACAGCGAGAGTGTTCTGGATATCGCGCAGCAGGGATCTCAGATCAGACGGAAAAAGAATATGGAAAGTCAATGGCGCGAAGACCTCAAGCAGCCCAAAAGCGTAAACACGGCAAACAGGCCCGTGCTGGGACACGAGAAAGCGCCGGTAACGATCATAGCCTTTTCGGACTTCACCTGCGCCTATTGCCAGCAGTCTGCGGAAGTGCTGCACCGGATCATGCAAACCCGGCCGCAGGATGTGAAGCTTATCTTCAAGCACATGCCCCTCGGCAAAGACAATGTCGCGCGACTGGCAGCGGAATATTTCGTAGCCGCCTCCCTCCAGAACGACAGCGCGCCCTGGCTTTTATACAAGAGCTTTTTCGCCGCTCCGGAGAAGCTCTCCGCGGATGCGGAAAGTTTTAGCTCCAAGGCCGCCGAACAGGCAGGGCTTGACATGAAGAAGCTGGCCGCTGATCTGAAAAGCAAAAGGGTCAGAACGATTATCGAGGAAGATCTGGCAGATGCCAAAAAACTCAATGTTGAAGGCACTCCCTATTTTCTGGTAAACAATCTCACGATACGCGGCGCGGTTTCTTACGACATATTTAACGCCGCTGTGGACATGGCCCTGGCGAAAGCCAGGGAGTGAAACGGCCTTTGGGCGCGTATCCCGTATCCCGTATCCATCAAGGGCGGCGGGAGCAAGCCGGAAACCGCGTTTTCCGGCGTAGTGGTCTACACGCCGAAGCGACAGATGAGGCGTGACATTACACTTGACGCGACACTACCCCGTAGCGGCATTATTTGACTGCGCCCGTACCAGACGCCCCACCCAGGTTCGGACTTGATCCAAATCCTGCTGGTGCAGTTTCTCCGAACTATCCACAAGCAGGCGCAGACGCGCGAATTCAGCCCTCAGAGCCTTGTTCTCTTCATGGGCATTTCTGGCCTGTTCAGCCAACGCTTCCAGTTCATCCTGCCTGCGCACAAGCATGGTAAGCGCGGAAGCTATGACTTCCAGGGCGCGGCTCTGCTGTTCGATAAGCTGCAGCGGCACTCCCTGGGACGGCACAGGCAATGTTTCGTCGGGCAGCGGAACACTTTCCACGGGCGTCATCAAGGACAAAGCGTTACAAGGAAAATTTTCCGCAAGCATTGCCTCAACTCCCGTAGCGGTACGGGTATCCCGCATTGCCTCAAGCACAGCGCGTATGACATCCAGCGCCGCCTTGCGGTAGCGTTTGCGCCTGCCTTCGCCGCTTACGGGCATATAGGCCGCGAAACGCTTGCAATAATATCGGGCGGTGGATTCGGGCAAGGAAAAATGTCGGGCTATGTCGGCAATGGTCAACAGCCGTTCTTCGGCAGATGATCTTTGCAAGTTCATAATTCCTCCAAAACCTGGCAGACGTGTCTCTGTGGCGGTTTCCGCAAAAAAGCGCAAAGGCGCTACGCGCAACAAGATCCGGATTGTTTCGGCTGCGGCGGTTGCGCTCATGCCAAACAATAACTGCGTCCGTAGCATGTTTTATAGAAAATGTATAGGCTATTTAATAGAACCGCAAGGGCTGACGCGAACCATCTCATCGCTTAACCAGTCCGTGAACCACGACCATCATTTGATTCTGACCGGTAGAATGCGCCTTGACAATTTCGACAGACAGGATATTCTTAAAGTAAGGATTCCTTGTTTTCCTTCAAAAAGGAGAGGCTATGCTCGCCAAGATCACCACCAAGAACCAGCTCACGCTTCCCAAGGCCGTTATACAACAAATGGGTAAGCCGGAATATGTCGATGTCTCGTTTGAAAATGGACGCATAATTCTCACTCCCGTCCAAATTCAGCCTGCTGACGCCGTGAGGAATAAACTGGCGGCCCTTGGCATCACGGAACAGGACGTTGAGGATGCTGTGTCCTGGAGCAGAGGAACGAAAGCATGAAGCCTGCGCGGGTCGTGTTCGACACTAACTGTTTGGTGTCCGCCCTCATCTTTTCGCGCGGAAAAGCCGGACAGATACGTACTGCCTGGCAACGCGGAGATATTATCCCTTTGCTTTGCCAGGAAACCGTAACCGAATTAATCCGTGTGCTTGGATATCCAAAATTCAAGCTTGACCGTAAGGAGATAGAAAGCCTGCTCGCGGACATACTCCCGTGGGCTGAAACTGCTAAAGTAGACATCAGCCGCGATGCTATTGAACCGTTGCGAGACAGTGATGATGCTGTTTTCATCCGCTTGGCTCAAACCACTGGTGCCGCCTTTTTGGTTTCAGGGGATAGCTGTTTAGTCCCACACTGAAGTGGTTTGGGTCGCTTGTAAATCTTTCGGGCTCAAGCGTCCATATATTTCTGATGAAATCATAAGGCGATTTCCCTTTAAGCGTTTTTAAGCGATTTGCCAGATTGTATGCCATGAGAAATGCATGGAGATGCTCTTTCAGTTCCTTGTGGCTGCCATAATGGTAACGGCCAACAGTCGCTTCCTTGATAGTCCGGTTCATCCGTTCCACTTGGCCGTTCGTCCAAGGATGTTTTACTTTGGTCAGCCGATGTTCAATCCCGTGGTGATGACAGATACGGTCAAATGGCGTCATAAACGCCATAAAGTCACGTTTACGGTTGGTAAACTGGATGCCGTTATCCGTCAAAATCGTATGAATCGTATACGGTACTGCTGCGATAAGATGCTCCAGAAAATTTTTGGCTGTGGCTCTTGTCGATTTATCATGCAATTCCGCGTATGCGAACTTTGATGTTCTGTCGATGGCTGTGAATAGATACAGCCTGCCTTCTTCCGTTTGCACCTCGGCTATATCCACATGAAAATATCCGATAGGGTACGTTTTGAACTTCTTCTTTTCAGTTTCCGTCTTCTCTTTGGGCAATTTCGACAATCCATGCCGCTGTAAGCAACGATGTAGAGATGAACGTGTCAGATGCGGTATCGCTTCCTGTAGCGAATACAGGCAATCATCCAGAGGCAGTTGCGTGAAGACCCTGAATGTCACAACCGCAGCTTCTTCAACCTGACTCATGCTTTTTGAACGGATGACCTTCGGCCCCATAGGCGCATCATGGACAAAATTTCTTTTTCGCCATTTTTCAATAGTTTTTGGGTTCACGCCATAACGTGCTGCAAGTTTTATCAGGCTTTCTTGACTATTTTGTATCTCTCGACGCACTGCCGGAGTCGTCTTGGCGCGAGCATGGAGTACATATCCCATAGTTTTTCCCTCCTGAGTGAGGCATAGCATACACCATTACTCAAAGGGACTAAACAGTACTGCTGGCGGCGCTCTCGCAGACAAATCATGGGACGTCCGCAACAATGGCGGCCGTGTTGACGTCGGCAGCAACTCCAAGAATCGCAGCTACCCGGTGATTTGCATTCGGCGGTAGGCCTTGCACTGCCTTTGTTTATGTTTTCCACCGCCACCATGATGACGTTGGGGTTCGGGAACATCAACGTGGCCCAGGACATTCTGCCTAGGAACACTCTGGCTAAAGTGGTATAATGAATCCGAGCATTGCCCGTATCCTGGTCTTGGCCGTCTGCCTGTTTCTGCCGGGTCTTTCAGCACCGGCAGAAACAGCCGCGCCGTTTGCGGCAATGGCCCCGCCCGCCGGATCCTCCGTCAGTCTGGCCTTTTCCCCGCGCGGCGAAAGCCTGGAGCTTGTGCTGTCCTGCATTGAAGCGGCGGAGCGGAACATTCTGGTGGCGGCCTATTCCTTCACCAGCAAGCCCATATCCACCGCATTGCTGGAAGCGCACAGGCGCGGCGTCACAGTTCAGGTCGTGGCGGATAAAAAGGGCAACAGCAGCAAATACACCGCCGTCACTTTCCTTGCCAACCAGGGCCTCCCGGTGCGGCTGAACGGGCGGTATGCCATACATCATCATAAATTCATGCTGATTGACGGTCGGCATGTGCAAACGGGCAGTTTCAACTATTCCGCCGCCGCTGCGGGCAGGAACGCGGAAAATGTCCTTGTGCTGTGGAACATGCCGGAACTGGCGGCTCTGTATGCCGCTGAATGGCAACGGCTATGGGACGAGGCGGAACCCCTGCCCGCGAACTATTGAAACACAACCGCCATGCTCCATGCGCGACGCGGCGTCTGCTTATGGCGGATCGCGCCGCGCTTCCTTTTAGGGAAGCGATTGCCCGCTCACAAGTGCTGCGGCACTCTGCCGAAGTCGTGTTTTTGTCCCGTTTCAATCTGAAGCGTGTGCCGTAAATGCCCCTTGCTTGTGTCATTTATTTTGCGGTCGAGCGGGACGCTCGCACAGTGTTTCACGTCAGTGAAGCATACTGTGCTAGGCTTTGGGCTTTTCCAAAGACGGAGAGCGCACCAGTAACGCCATGCGCCAACATCTTGAACCTCGTAGAGCGCACACAGTTTCGGAGAAACTGGTAAGTGCGCCAGCCCCATGTTTGGGGCTGGCGGTTCATCCATTTGCCCTGGGGTTTCCGGCGTTTTTTCTTCCCGGCACAGACACACGAACGCGACAAAAACGCGCTGCCTGTTCCGGGTGTTCTGCCTTTTTTAACCTACGGCCTTGGAACAAAATTTTCCCCGGAGCCGCCGTCGTAAGGAGCGGAGGCCGGAGCCGCGCACGGAGGTCAAGGGCGCAGTGAAGCGAAGCGGAACGGAGAGCGCAGCGACCCTTGACCGCAGGAGCAGCGCAGGCAGAAGCGCATGGAGACGAAGGCACGGAGGAAAATTTTCCCTGGTGAGCCGGAGGATTTTTGCCTTTTCCCCAAATAGAGATAAGAAGGGCTTTGAATCCCCTCTACAGCCGGATTACGCGCGTGCCTTCGGCTCAACGATAAATCCCGCTTCCAGGCGTAAGCTGTCTAAATACTCAGCCCAACGGGTCATCATACGTTTTCTCTCAGGAAGGTGGACAGTGCGGTTATAGGCGCGTCCATTGGGGTCACGCACCTTGTGGCCCAACTGCTGCTCGATAAGCTCGTAACGCTCCCCCAGGACTTCATCAAGCAGAGTTCTTGCAATGGCCCTGAAACCGTGCGGGGTTAGTTCTTCATCACTTATCCCGAGGCGGCGCAATCCTCCATGAATGGCTGCCACTCCCACCGAACGGGCTTTTTCCTTCATACCGGGAAAGACCCATTCCGTTTGCCCGGTCAAAGGATGAAGCTCATGCAGAATTTCCATGACCTGTGGAGCCAGAGGCACTATATGCTGTGTTTTCGTCTTGGATAAGGTAAAACGCCATTCGCAATTTTCCAGATCGATATCGGCCCATTTTGCCTGACTCAATTCACCGGGCCGCACAAAGACATAAGGAGCGACTTTCAAAGCGGCAGCCACAACCGGAGAGCCGGGATAGCCCCAGATAGCCCGCAGTATCCGCCCTAAATCATCAGGTTCGGTCACTGCGGCAAAATGCCTGGGCTTGTGAGTTTTCAAGCTTCCCCGCAACGACGGCAAAGGGTCAATATCCGCAAGCCCGCTTGCCACGGCAAAGCGCATGATCTGGCTGCACGCCGTCTTGATGCGTCCCGCAAGGTCTACATGGCCCGCCGCCTCCCTTCGGCGCAATACTTCCAAAAAGTCGGGGGCCTTCAAATTCCTGATAGGAGATTTTCCAATAAACGGGAATACATAATTCTCCAGCATTCTCAGAATCTTTTGAAGGCTATCCGCTTGTATTTTGGAGCTATGGACTTCCAGCCAAGCCTTTGCCACCGCCTCAAAGGTATTTCTGGCCCGCTCCGCCTTGTCCGACTTTTCCAGCCGTTTGACCTCTCCAGGGTCATTGCCCGCCGCCTTGTGCGCCCTGGCTTCTTCTCGCTTTTTTCTGGCCTGCTCCAAGGACACCTCCGGATATTTTCCAAAGGTCAGCAGCCCTTCCTTGCCATCGTCCTTACGGTATTTCATTTTCCAGTGCTTGCCACCGGAAGGATTTACCTGTAGAAATAGACCTCCACCATCGAACATTTTGTACATGTTCAGCCTTGGTTTGGCATTATTGATTTGTGTGACAGTAAGCGGTTTTATCAGTCTTGCCATAGCGTTATCTCCTACTTTGAAAACCCCTAAATTCGCAATCGCGCACCCCAATAAAACCCCTATTTGATGTGGATGTCAAGGGATTTTCTGAGACTTCCCAAGGCTGGCAAATCCTGAAATATGCTTGGTATAAAAGGGAAAATAGGCTTATTTGGATTTCGTTGAATTTGATATTACGGGCTATCCCCGTCCGCCGCCCGCAATCCTGAAAAGCCGGAAGCAAGGCGGCGGGGTCAAGGCCCGCGCAGCGGCCCGCAGGGTTCAGCCTTGACGCTGCCGCCGATTCCGGCAGCTTGCGCGCGCGGTGGACGGGGCGGCTGTTTTATGCGCTTTTTGAAAGCCAGGTTTCAAGCCACGCAACCAAATCCTCGCGCAAATAGCCCACCCGGCGTCCGCTTTTAACGGCCTTGGGGTCGCGCCCCTGGCTGTCAAGGTTCGCCATGTAGCCGCGGCTGGTAAAGCCGTCCAGGTGCTTTTCTATGTTTTTGCGCAACACTATGGGGGGAAGTACCGTCAGAAGTGACGACAAGTCGGGTTTTACAGATGCCATATGAACCTCCGCTGATGTTTACGCCCGCATAACACAGGCAAAACAAACAGCGTGAGGAAGAAACTGCCGGTTGCGGCACTTTTTTTTAAAAAAAATCTCAGGGTATGCGGAGGTATGAAAAAAAATGCGCATGAACTCTTCGCAGAAAAAGTGGTGGAAAAGTGGTGGAAAAATCCTCAAAAAACAGAAAAGGACTTGCGGCTTCCACCGTAAGTCCTTGTAATTCCTGGTCGGGATGAGAGGATTTGAACCTCCGACCCCTTGAACCCCATTCAAGTGCGCTTCCAGGCTGCGCTACATCCCGACGCAAAAGAAGTATGCTGAAGCGGCGCTACTGTCAACAGTCTCGACGCCATAATTCTTAATACCAGAACGGACTTCCGCATTTGTTGCCGGCCTTCGCGCGTATCCATTATGTTATTTTTGCGCCAAGGGGGGGCAGGGAGCGCAAAAAATTCTCCAGCCCTTCGAGATACCGGGTCTTGTCCGTCTGGAATCCAGCGTTATGCGAACCCTTGATGCGCAAAAATTGTTTCGGGCCGCTGTATGCTGCAAAAATAGCTTCGCTTAATGCATATGGTATAAGCTCGTCGTCAATACTGTGCACGACAAGCAGAGGAAAGGTTCTGCCGTGCAGGGATGTGACGGAGTCATAGTCCTGAGGCAGAAACAGGCCGACCGGCAGATAGGGGTACAAGCTTTTAGCCACATCATACAGCCTGGTGAAACTTGACTCCATGATCAACGCGCCGGGGTTGACATCTCCGGCGAGGCCGGCTGCCACGGCGCCGCCCAGAGAGCGGCCGAAAATGACGATGGATTCTGGC
>Ga0099364_10012169_pt1 | contig 11643 bp, 11 predicted proteins | sample TergutTh196P3_FD_73070 | JGI IMG/M metagenome (GOLD analysis project Ga0099364, IMG submission 73070) | Microcerotermes parvus P3 segment gut microbial communities from Pointe-Noire, Republic of the Congo - Th196 P3 | ecosystem: Host-associated > Arthropoda: Insects > Digestive system > Gut ...
TCCATTCCGGACACTTTGGCGGCGCAGTCGCCAATCCGCTTAATGTATTATGCAAGCTATTGGCAGGTATAACCGACGAAAACGGACGAATCACCATCCCCCATTTTTACGACGATGTGGAAGAGTTGCCCGACGCCGAAAAAGAAATGCTGGCACAGGTGCCTTTTGATGAAGAAAAGTATAAAAAGGCGATTGAGGTGGATGCGTTATCCGGCGAAAAAGGATACTCCACGCTGGAGCGTACCGGCGCCCGTCCGGCGTTTGATATTTGCGGGATATGGGGCGGATATACGGGAGAAGGCGCCAAAACCGTACTGCCTTCAAAAGCGTATGCAAAAGTATCGTGCCGGCTTGTGCCTCATCAGGATGCGGATAAAATCGCCCGGTTGTTTACTGACCATCTGACGAAAATTGCTCCGGCATCCGTTAAAATTAACGTAACCTATCTGCATGGCGGACAGGCTTATGTATGTCCGATTGACTTACCGGCGTATCAGGTTGCCGAAAAGGCGCTTACCGTAGCTTTCGGGAAAAAACCGCTGGCTGTGCGCCGCGGGGGAAGCATACCGATTATTCCGACACTGGAAAAAGTGCTGGGAATCAAAACCGTATTGATGGGATTCGGACTGGAACGCAATGCCATCCATTCGCCGAATGAAAGTTTTGAGCTGGAACGGTTCTATACGGGCATTGAGGCGGTTGCGGAGTTTTATCGTAGCTATAAATAGTGCATATTTCTCTGTGAAACTTTGTGTCCTCTGTGCCTCTGTGCTGAAAAAAATAATCGAAATACAATTCTCAGCACAGAAACACAAAGACCACAGAGGACAACAGAGAACATGAATTGAACAAAACTAAAAAGATGAGCATATTAATAAAATCGGTAAAGATGGATGGCTTGTTGGCAGATATATTTATCGAAGGTAACCGGATAAAAACTATTGGTCAATCGCTTGAAGTCGAAGCCGACAAGATTATTTCCGGCCGGAAGAAAGCCGTCATTCCCGGCTTTGTGAATATGCACACCCATGCCGCCATGACCTTGTTTCGCGGCATTGGCGATGATATGCCTTTGATGCCCTGGCTCGAGGAGAAGATATGGCCCAACGAAGCCAAACTGACGGACGAAGATATTTACTGGGGCGCCAAATTAGCTTGTCTTGAAATGATTAAAAGCGGGACGACTGCGTTTTTTGATATGTATATTAAACAGGAAATGACGGCGATGGCAGTCGAAGAAACGGGCTTGCGGGCTGTCCTGTCGGAAGTATGTTTCGACCACTTTAAGCCGGAATTGACTGAAGAATGTAAACGGAATATCACCAAACGTTTTCAATCACCCTCATCATATACCCCCTGTATCAGGACGGCGATAGGCCCTCATGCCATTTATACGGTTTCCGGCAAATTATTACAATGGATTGGCGCTTTTGCCGACGAACACGGATTGCCGGTTCATCTTCACCTGGCCGAAACAGAAGAAGAGGTGCGATTCTGCCGGGAACACTTTGGGACAACGCCTGTCCGGTATTTAAACGCATTAGGCATATTGTCGCCCAATCTGGTTGTTGCCCATGCAATTTATGTGGATGAAGAAGAAATCGCTTTACTGGCCGACAATGGCGTCAAGGTGGTACATAACCCGGCCTCGAACATGAAATTGGCTTCGGGATACGGATTTAAGTATAAAGAGATGCGTGCAGCCGGCATACAGGTTGGGTTGGGGACAGACGGATGCGCTTCATCGAACAGCCTGGATATGATTGAAGCAATGCGCTTAGCCTCTTATTTAGGAAAAGTATGGCGAAAAGACCCCGAAGCCATGCCCTGCGACGAAATGCTCGACGCCGCAACCCGGGTCGGCGCAGAAATGCTTGGCCTTGATGCGGGGCGGATAGTCGAAGGAGCATTAGCCGATATTTGCCTGATTGATTTGAATATGCCTGCTTTTACCCCCAACTTCAACTTCGTGTCCAACCTTGTATATGCGGCTAACGGTAGTTGTGTGGATACGGTTATTTGTGATGGAAAAATCCTGATGGAAGATAAAAAAGTGCCGGGCGAAAATGAAATATTGGAACGTACCGGACAGATTGCGTACGATTGGATAAGAAGGTAGATGAGAATAAATTAATAATTAAAGATGCTGGATTGCTTCGTTCCTCGCAATGACGGCGGTACGTATCGTCATTGCGAGGAGCGAAGCGACGGAGCAATCCAGAAAAAAACAGAATATCAATGTGTTGCAGAACTTGTCATCGGTAGCTTGCGAAGCAATCCAAAAATAAAGGTAAAAAAAATATAAAAATGGAAAACAAGTATCAGGAAACAGCGGAATTCATAGCCGCACAAATCGGTGAAACGCCTGAAACGGCGATTATTTTAGGAAGCGGGTTAGGCGCATTGGCCGACCGGATTACGGATGCAACCGTTATCCCTTATCACCGGATTCCCCACTTCGTCCATTCAACGGCGATGGGGCATAAAGGCAATTTGATTTGCGGCGATTTAGCCGGTAAAAAGGTATTAGCCATGCAAGGACGATTTCATTATTATGAAGGTTATGCCATGTCGCAGGTGACTTACCCTATTCGGGTAATGAAATTGCTGGGAGTGAAGAATTTATTGGTATCAAATGCAGCAGGTGGTATCAATGAAACCTTCAAAATAGGCGACCTGATGATTATTCGCGACCATATCAATATGATGCCCAATCCGTTGATAGGGCCTAATGATGAGGCTTTCGGCACACGCTTTCCGGATATGACCCGCACGTACGACCGTGCGTTTATCAGCCGGATGGAAACGATAGCGGATCAACATGGTATCCCTTTGAAAAAAGGCGTCTATGTCGGATTAACAGGCCCTTCGTATGAAACGCCTGCCGAATATGCTTTCTTTGGAAAGGCAGGCGGCGATGCGGTGGGGATGAGTACCGTGCCGGAGGTCATTATCGCCCGCCATGCCGGACTGCGTATTTTCGGTATGTCGGTGATTACCAACGAAGGGTATCACTTTGCCGATGACTTTGTCAATAGTGGCGACGACGTAGTAGTCGCCGCCAACCGTGCCACCGAAACAATGACTTTACTCTTTTCGGAGTTGATTCGAGAGATTTGAGAGGTTGCTATTCAATTACTTCAACAGCAAGGTTACATTCAAATGTTTATCGCTTCTGACATAAGCGGTAACAACGTCGTAACTCAAGCTGCTTTGTCCTGATTGCGCTGTAATTTGTTGCTCAGCGTTCGGATAAAGGACTACTCTTCCTGTTCCGTTTCCGGAGGTAAGGCGAAGTTCGAAATACAAATCACTGTTGTTTCTGATAATGTAGTAATTAGTTGCAGCTCCATTTCTTCTCTCTTCGGTGTAATATGCAGATGATATTTCTACGCAGGAGTTAAAAAGATTGCTCACATTTTCCTCTTTTCCTGCCAGATATTTACTTGCCCATGCTACAGTTCGTCCGGCTTCCAGCGCTTCGCGGATAGATTCGGGCGTTCGTTCTTTTGCCATCACAAGCGTCATCGAACGGTGAATATAATCTTGGCTCATATCGTAGTCGTGTTGTATCAAGTTGTGTATATCAGACGTTCCCAACACAGTCAATCCTTTGTCGATGCACCAATCGAGGGCTTTTGCATGAAAATGAAATCCATTGAAGACCTCAATGCCATGCAATGCTTTGTTTCTATGCAAATCTTCGAGAATGTCAAGCCATTCGTACGAACCTGCTATGCCCGGCTGCCACCCCGGGTGATTCCAAAAGATAAACGCATTTTGTGCTTTTGCTTTCATCACGGCTGCACGGTCGTTTTCGGTATCGTTTTCGGCGCGGTGGTCGATATAACCCGATACATCGCCTACATAAATGGCATTAAAATGCCCGGGAGGAGTCATGCGCGTCACTTCCGTACCTTTTATCAGCACGATATTATTTCTTTTTGCGTTCTCTTCTATAAGCTCATAAGCGCGGTTATGATTTGTTTTCACGTCTTCCTGATAAGGCTGATATTCAACATGTTCTGTCAACGACATGGCATCTATGCCTTCCCACCATGCTTCCTGTACCCTCACGGTAGGCCACACATGACCGTCGGAAAAAACCGTATGCACATGGAAATCGCATTTCAACACTTTATATCCGTTCACATCGGGAATGGAGATAATTTCACGTTTGTTTGGCCTGCGGTGTTCACCGAGACTCATCATGCCATTTTCTACTGTCTGTGCTTGAAGACACGTTGCGAACAATAAGATGATTGTCGCTAATTTTAAAATTTTCATTTTTATGATTTTATCAAGTTTCTAAAATAATTCTTTTGAATAATAATTGCATCATTTCTTTTTAAGGTATTGTTAATTTAGTATGGATAACATGTTTTATATGATTTCTGGATTGCTTCGCAGGCTCGCAATGACGGCAACACGCATCGTCATTGCGAGGAGGAAAAGCTGCGAGGAACGAAGCAGAATCCAGAAAAAACAACAAAAACTATACATGATTAACAATACCGAATTTTGTAATTATGTAATCGTTTTTTTACACACCAAAATAGAATGTCCGTCACCCAATCCGTCGTGGATTTTTTCGACGGTCAGTCCGGCTGCTTCGACACAACGTATCAGGTCGTCGGAGTGGTACATTTTGCTGTTTCCGTTTGCCATCGCCGTAAAGTAAATACTGATATGGGTTAAAGTAAAGGCGGCAGTTACGTTAGGCTGCCGGTCCCATAATGTTTCCATAATGAAGAGTCGCGAATCATGATCCATCGATGCGACAGCCCGCCGAAGGATGCTCACTATTTCTTCTTCCGAAAAACAGTCTAAGAACTGACTCATCCATATACAGTCAAATCCTTTGGGGAATGGCGCGTTGTTATCCAACAGGTTAGCGCCATGTCCGGCGATGCGCTCAGCGCCTTTTTTATCCGCCACCTGTTCTCTCATCATCTTAAGTTGTTGAGGTAAATCCATGATGGTGACGTTCACCTTTTCGTCAAATTCCACACAGCGCATCGCCCATCTGCCCGTATTTCCACCTACATCGAGTAGTGTTGCCGGACTATACGAAAAGACGATTTGTAAGGCTTCGTCGAAGGCATTATCCGAAAAGAAATGGTCGAATTGGAGCCAACTCTTGCGGATATCGTCAGGCAGTGACGACAAGCCTTCATAGATGGTGTTCCACTGTCCGAACACTTTCAGCCCTTCCGGTTTTCCGTTCAGGAGGGCTTCTTCGAGGCGATACATTCCCTTGTAGGTCACCTGATGATTGAAGTCTAAGTTAACATTTACCATCGGGTCGGACAGCAGGAACCAGCCGACTTTTGAAACCGTAAAGCGGTCGTTGGCGCAGAGTACCGTGCCGATGGTGAGCGATGCCTCAAGCAAGACCTGAACGGCATAATGCGACAGGTTTGTTTTCGCGGCAATCTCGTCCATCGTAAGTCCGTCTTTGGCGTCGACCAATAGTTGCAGGATGCCAAACTTCACCATCAGGCGCGAAACCTGAAAGGTGGTGGGTGCAAACGAAATCTCATAAGCGCGTCGCAAGGCTTCCAATACTTTCATTTGCTCTTTAGAATATTTTTTCTCAAGTGCAGAAGTCATTTTCATTTTTTCCAGAATTTATAAAAGTTAAACCATTGTTCAGGATATAGTTTGGTGATACGTTCCAGTTCGCGTACAAACATTCTTGTCATCCCGTTGATTTGTTCGCGTTTTGAAAGACTGTCGGGTGGAAAAGGAATCGCCGTCACATGAATACGATAGCGGGAAGCCGATATTTTCAGCACAAAGAGCGCAAGTACCGGCGCTTTATATTGGACGGCAAGCGCAAAGGCTCCGATTGGGAAGTCGGCTTTGCCGTTCATAAAATCACATTCGAGACATTTGTCGCTGCCGAAATTCCGGTCGCAGGGCATACTGACGATTTCGCCGTTCGACAGCGCTTCGTTGATATAAAAGATATGGGACAAATCTTCCGATACGGGAATCAGCCTGACGTTGTTCTCTTCCAGTATCTTCGATCGGTTTTTTTGGACTTCCCTTGCTTCGCCGCTAAATATCAGGCTGTTGATACGTTTTTTCTTTTGTTTCAGCAGGTAACCGCACAGTTCGGGATTGCCGTTATGCGATCCTGCCATGATATAGCCACGCGGATCATCGAGCAGGGCAAGGAAAATGTCGTTGTCGGGATTATCTACCCGGAAGATATCTTTCTGATTGGCATAGACGGCAAAACGATCCATCAATATCTGTCCGAAGATAAAATGGTTTTGGTACGTTTTCAGAAAAGATTTCAAGGGCGGATATCCATGTTGTTCACGAAAATAACGGTAGATAGCCAGATAGCGCATCCGGCAGAAAAGCATATAAAAAGGGACAACAAAGATCAAAATAAAATAGCCGACACGCACATTGACGACGGAAAAAAGGATTTTTAAAGCCTTTTGCCCGAATGTACGCCCTCCTGTTACGCCTTCCCAGTCCTGACCTTTCCGCATCATTTATTTTAAAACATTGACATTCGCATCGATATAATCGTAAAAATCTTTGACGGTGAATACATGCGCCATGTCTTCGGGTTTGATTTTAAATCCGAAGGTTTTCTCTACAATCACAACAATATCAACAAAGTCCAAACTGTCAAGGCCAAGATTTTCCTTTAATTTGGCTTCATCTTGAATGAAACACGCCTCAATTTCCATTTCTTCTGTCAGAAAATCATTGACAAGCAATTCGATATCTTTTCTTTCCATAGTTATATTTTATTTATGTTTACATACAATTAATGTGCTGTTTGTCCCCCCAAAACCGAAGGAGTTCGATAAAAACGCATGGACGGGTCGTTCCAGCGTTTGGGAGATGATATGCAGGTTTTGCGCCGTCGGGTCAGGAGTTTCAAAATTGATGTTGGGCGCCATAAAATCGTTTTGCATCATCAGGAGCGAATAAATAATTTCGCTGGCTCCTGCCATCCAGCATTCGTGTCCTGTCATTGATTTCGTCGAACTGACAGGCGTTTTTCTGTTATCCAAAAGTCTTTCCAATGCCAATGCCTCGCAGGCGTCGCCTTGTTGGGTAGACGTCGCGTGGGCATTGATATAGTCTATTTCGTCGACTTTCATTTCCGCATCGGATAGCGCACGTTCCATGGCAACCAAAGCGCCTGTTTCGCTTGCCTGCGATATTTGTTTGCCGTTGGAAGAAAAGCCGTATCCTTTGATTTCGCCATAGATGGGGGCGCCGCGTTGGAGGGCATGTTCGAGGTCTTCCAAGATCAGACTTGCCGCTCCTCCGCTCGGGATTAACCCGTCGCGATGAAGGTCAAACGGGCGGGATGATTTCGTTGGTTCGTCCGTTTGTCGCGAAAAGGCGCTCAGTCCGTCGAAGCCCGCCATCGAATAGACATTCACCTCCTGTGCGCCACCGCACAAAATCATATCCTGCATCCCGTGGCGGATCAACGTATACCCTAATCCGACCGCATGTGAGCCGCTTGCACAGGCAGCGCTGACAGTCATATTGATACCGCGCAATTTGAATATGGTGGATAGATTCATGGAAACGGTCGAGGTCAGCGACTGAAACGTCCCGCCGGAGCCAATCAATAACGAATCTTTTTTATCTAACATGATTTCGTGCGATTCGATCACTGCTTTGGCCGACGTATCGTTACCGTAAAAGATTCCTGCTTCGTTTTGTTCAAAATATTCCGGATTGATACCTGCCGTTTGCATGGCCTCCAAAGTAGCAATGTAGGCAAAAATCCCTGCCTCGGTGAGCGAAATACGCTGTCGACGGTCGAGCATTCCTTTCAGCGAAGGCATTTCGACGATACCCGTCAACGGCGACCGATAGCCGTAGTCCAAACGAGCCAAATCTATTCCGATGCCGGATTTGCCATGATATAACGAGTCTGTTACTTCATGCCTGTTTTTCCCGATACAGGAATAGATACCGAACCCTGTGATTACGACACGCCTTTTCATTGAATCACATAAGAGGGTAAGATCGTAAAACTTTCAAAATAATTGTCCATTATCAATTGTCCATTGTCAATTAATAAATGCCTCCATTAATCGAAATCACCTCGCCTGTGATGTAAGCGGCTTTGTCGGACGCTAAGAAGCCGACCAATGCGGCGACTTCTTCGGGCTGTCCAAAGCGTTGCAATGGGATCGTTGCCTTGAGGGCTGTTTCGTTCAGGTCTTTGGTCATATCCGTTGCGATAAATCCAGGCGCTACTGCATTGACGGTTACCTTACGGGGCGCCACTTCCTGTGCAAGCGCCTTGGTGGCGCCTATCACTGCGGCTTTGGCAGCCGAATAGTTTGTTTGTCCGGGTAGACCTTTCAGCCCCGAAAGCGAAACGACGTTGATGATACGGCCATAACGTTTCATCAACATGCCTTTCAATACACGGCGGGTGATATAGAAAAATCCGTTCAGACTGATATTGAGCACGTCGTGCCATTGCGAATCCTGCATAAATATCATCATTGCATCCTGCCGGATCCCTGCGTTATTGATTAAAATCCCGATGAAATCGTCGGGATGCGCCTTGCTCCATGTTTCCATTGCCCTGTCGACCAATACGCTGTCGGCTACATCGAACGGAAGCAGTTCTGCCGTTCCTCCTTTGTCTTCAATCAACCGTTTTGTTTCCGTAGCAGCCTCTGTATTAGAAGCATAATTGATGATGATCGGAATACCCTGAGCGGCCAATTCGATACAAACCGCCCTCCCGATTCCCCGTGAACCCCCAGTTACCAAAGCGTATTTCATTTCCCTGTTTTTTTTTGACGTGCAAAAGTACAAAAAAAACAGTAGTAAAAAAACAGGTTTTTTGTAAAATCTTTTCATAGCATATAAACAATAATTTTTTTCCATATAAAATACTTGTTCTGGATTGCTTCGTTCCTCGCAATGACGATGTCTGCCTCCGTCATTGCGAGGAACGAAGCAATCCGGACAAAAAATAATATTAAACAATGGATAAAAAGTTTGTGGAGTTTATACCGTGAAAACCGAAAATTATTTTGTATATTTGCAACAATATTGATAAAAATAAAAACTGAGATGGAACCTGAATTGGATTTGAACAAACGTTATACGTATGCCGATTATCTGACATGGATGGATGAGGTCAGGCGTGAATTGTTTGAGGGTTTTGTTAAACTGCTTCCGGCGCCGCGTCCGGCACATGCAGAGATCAGTTATAATATCACAGGTAATTTGTGGTCTCTCCTCAAAAAGCATAAAGGCAAATGCAAGGTATTTTATGCACCGTTTGATGTTCGTTTGCCTAAAAACGGCGAGACAGCCAACGAAAAAATCTATACGGTAGTCCAACCGGATATTTGCGTGATTTGCGACCTGTCGAAAATAGATAAACGTGGTTGCTGCGGAGCGCCCGATATGATTATAGAAATTCTTTCGCCTTCAACCGGCAGACGGGATCTATCCGATAAGTTTTCACTGTATCAGGAATCCGGCGTGAAGGAATACTGGATTGTTTACCCTGATTCACAGGCTATCACTGTTTTTCTTTTACAGGACGACGGTAAATACGACGCAGGGAGTGTTTACGAGTTCGAGGGGCAGGTTCCGGTTCATATATTTGATGACAGTCCGATAGATTTGGACGATATTTTTCCGTAATTGCACGTATACGCAGAAAAGACTGAAAACTTTTTCGTATTTTTGCCCGCCATTATTCAATCGAAATGGAAGAGCAAAAAAAAATAAGCATTTACAATACGCTTACAAGGGAAAAGGAAGTTTTTATCCCGTTACATCCTTCTTATGTGGGGATGTATGTCTGCGGCCCGACCGTATATGGCGATCCGCATCTGGGACATGCCCGTCCCGCCATCACGTTTGATATCCTGTTTCGCTGCCTGCGCTACTCAGGATATAAAGTACGCTATGTACGGAATATCACAGATGTAGGTCATCTGGAGCAGGATGCTGACAGCGGCGAGGATAAAATCGCAAAGAAGGCGCGCCTTGACCAACTTGAACCGATGGAGGTCGTTCAATACTATCTGAATCGCTATCGTGATGCTATGCAGGCGTTGAATGTACTGCCTCCAAGTATCGAACCCCATGCCTCCGGCCATATCATCGAACAGATCACATTGGTCGAACAAATCATAGCGAACGGCTATGCGTATGAAAGTGAAGGCTCTGTCTATTTCGATGTAATAAAATACAACCAAGCGCATCCTTACGGGATTCTTTCCAACCGGAATATCGACGATATGCTGAACACGACGCGCGAATTGGAAGGCCAGGAAGAAAAACGCCATCCCGTCGATTTCGCCCTGTGGAAAAAAGCACAACCCGAACATATCATGCGCTGGCCGTCGCCCTGGAGTGAAGGTTTTCCGGGCTGGCATAACGAATGTACGGCTATGGGGAAAAAATATCTGGGTGAACATTTCGATATTCACGGCGGAGGGATGGACTTGGTTTTCCCTCATCACGAATGTGAAATTGCGCAGGCTGTCGCTTCACAGGGCAGTGAAATGGTACGCTACTGGATGCATAATAACATGATTACCATCAATGGACAGAAGATGGGAAAGTCGTTGGGCAATTTCATTACGTTGGAACAGTTTTTCACAGGTACTCATCCAGCGCTTACGCAGGCTTATTCGCCGATGACCATCCGTTTCTTTATCCTGCAGGCGCATTACCGGAGTACGCTTGATTTCGGCGATGAAGCATTAAGCGCTTCCGGAAAAGGATTGGAGCGCCTGCTTGAGACATACGAACGGTTGCAAAAACTCATTCCTTCGGCACAGTCGACCGTCGATGTGAAAGGATTGCATCAACGCTGTGATGAAGCGATATGCGACGACCTGAATACGCCGATTGTCATTTCCCATCTGTTTGAAGCGAGTAAAGCCATCAATCAGGTAGCCGACGGCAAAGCAACCCTGTCGGCCTCAGACCTGGAGAACCTGAAAAAAACGTTCCGTTTGTTTATGGAAGACATTTTAGGTTTGCAGGCGAGGGAAGTTGGCGGCAAAAATATGGATGCCTATAAAAAAGCCATCGATTTACTGTTAACAATACGGCTGGAAGCCAAGCAAAACAAAGACTGGGCTACCTCCGATAAAATCCGCGCCGAACTGTCCGGCTATGGATTCACTGTCAAAGACACGAAGGACGGTTTTGAATGGAGTTTGTGATCGTTTTTCCGCAAAATATGTTGTAAAGCATGTTTTTTTAAGTTGGTTAAATCTCAAAATACGTTAATTTTGCGTTTTTGAATGTGTGCTTCTAACAAAAGATTCCGGTCAATTGTTTGCGACCGGGATTCTTTTTTTTATTTTAATTTTTAATAGATGTAAAAAGGAGGATTTTTATCATGGCTGTTACGTATATGACAGAAGAGGGCTATAACAAACTTTTAGCTGAAATCAGTTATTTAGAGTCTGTAAAAAGGCCGGAGATATCAGCCCAGATTGCCGAAGCAAGAGATAAGGGCGACCTTAGCGAGAATGCAGAGTATGACGCCGCTAAGGATGCGCAAGGCGTGCTGGAAGGAAAGATTGCGCAGTTAAAAGCGCTGATTTTAAAAGCGCGGATTATTGATGAAAAAAGGATTAAAACCGACACCGTTCA
>Ga0099364_10012170_pt1 | contig 11643 bp, 17 predicted proteins | sample TergutTh196P3_FD_73070 | JGI IMG/M metagenome (GOLD analysis project Ga0099364, IMG submission 73070) | Microcerotermes parvus P3 segment gut microbial communities from Pointe-Noire, Republic of the Congo - Th196 P3 | ecosystem: Host-associated > Arthropoda: Insects > Digestive system > Gut ...
TCATTATGTTCGACTACACAGACGAACTGCGGCTTAAACACCAAATGCCTGTGCGTCAGGCGGCATTTGAAGCGGGCAAACGGCGTATGCGTCCGATATTTCTCACTTCGGCGGCGGCTTCGATGGGAGTTTTGCCAATGGTGTTGAGCGGCGACTTGATGTGGATGCCGCTCGGTACGGTAATTTTCTTCGGCACCTTGATTTCGATGGTATTTGTCGTTACCATACTGCCGATTGCTTATTGGTTGATTTTTAAATAGTGATTAATGGTTAATGATTAATGGTTAATATAATAAGAGTTCAATAATGATACGGAAAATAATAATAATAATGACAATAGCGTGTTTATTATGCAATTTAGTACACGCACAAGAAGTTTTCACATTGGAAAGATGCAAGGAACTGGCGTTACAAAACAATAGCCAAGCCCAAAACAGCCGACTGTCGCTTGATGCGGCAGAACAAGTTAAAAAAGAGGCTTTTACTAAATACTTTCCATCGGTGAGCGCTACAGGTTTAGGATTTCGTGCAAGCGACCCGATGATAGAAATGGCGACCGAATATGGGCCGATGGGTATGCTCGAAAAAGGAGTGATCGGCGCTGTGATGGCTATGCAACCTGTTTTTACAGGCGGTCAAATCATCAATGGCAACAAATTAGCCCGCTTGGGCGTGGAAGTCGGCAAACTGCAAAATACCATGAGCCATGATGAGATATGGCTCACCGTTGAACAGTATTACTGGCAAATTGTGGCATTGGAAGAAAAAATGAAAACCATCGCCGAAGCCGAAACCCTGCTCAACCGTGTCTACACTGATGTAAAAAACGCAGTAGATGCGGGTTTGGTCAATCGAAACGATTTATTGAAAGTAGAACTGATACAGAACGAATTAGAAAGCGGAAAGTTGAAGTTGGCAAACGGTCTGCGGCTCTCGAAAATGGTATTGGCGCAATTTATCGGTGTGCCGCCCGACGGTTTTGATATTGACAAATCGTTGATTGACAACGTAAATCTGCCGTTTGATACCCATATCGACCATCAATCCGCCCTGCGACAACGCGCGGAATACCAACTGTTGGACAAAAACATCGAAGCCAACGAATTGATGGTCAAAATGGAAACAGGCAAATATCTTCCCACCGTAGCAGTAGGCGCAGGGTGGAACTATATGAATTTTGACAATGGCGCCCCCTTAGCGATGGATAAAAACTTTGGCATGGTTTTCGCCACTGTTTCCGTGCCGATTTCCGACTGGTGGGGTGGTTCACGCGCCATCAAAAAGCAAAAGATACAGGTACAGATTGCCCAAAACGACAAACGCAATGCCGAAGAACTGTTGCTGATACAGATGCAGCAACTTCGCAACGATGTGGAAGAAGCCATGCAGCAAGTACGTCTGGCAGACAAAGCAATCGCCTCCGCCCTTGAAAACGTCCGCCTGAATACCGACTACTACCAAGCGGGGACAGGTTTGCTCACCGACCTGCTCGACGCCCAAAACGCCCTGCAACAAACCCGCGACCAGCGTACCGAAGCCATAACCGTTTATTGCCTGAATTTAGCGAAATACAGGCAGGCGACAGGGTGGTAAGCATAAAAGAATAAAACAATTAAAAATGACAAAGACCAAATCGTCGCCGCAATGTTTCATCTGGCAAATCGGGAAGTTCTTCTTCTAAAATTTCCGTTTCAGTAAGTTTTTTGACTGTGAGCAAGGCGAGACATTATATTTTTGCATCATAACTAATAATCAAACTTGGTATTGTTAATTTAGTATGGATAACATGGTTTTATATGATTTCTGGATTGCTTCGCAGGCTCGCAATGACGATAGGTCACTTCCGCTTTTTCTTGCCGAGAAAGATAAGCATCTTTTTTCAGACTGCAAAGTAAAGGAAATGACGGTAACACGAATCGTCATTGCGAGTGGCACATTAAAAATAAATTTTCAAACAAACGGAGAAATGACAAGTACCGCCATCCGTCATTGCGAGCTTGCGAAGCAATCTATAACTTCAAAATATCAACGTGTTGCAGAACTTGTCATCGGTAGGAGGAACAACGAAGCAATCCAGAAAAAAACAAAAACTATACATGATTAACAATACAATGATTTGTATTTATGAAGTATGACCCGAATAAACACAAATAAAATGGAACGAAAAAAAGTCAAATACGCCGACACGTTGAAATCGGCTGATACTGAGGAAACCCTCGACTTGTTGTTTTACCGTCCATGGGGTTACGCTTGGGCGTTGCTGTTTCGCTGGCTACGTATCCCTCCCAATCCTGTGACGGTTGCCGGTATTTTTATCGGCGTGGCAGCAGGGATACTGTTCGGATACAGCGATTTATATTATAATGTGATTGGGATGGCTTTGTTGGTAATAGCCAATTCGCTCGACAGCGCCGACGGACAGTTAGCGCGTATGACCGGTCAAAAAACCCGTATCGGACACATCCTCGATGGAATGTGCGGAAATATCTGGTTTATTACTGTTTACATCGCATTATGCGTCCGTATGCAACACGAGGGATTGTCGGGGTGGATATGGGCGCTTGGCGCATTGGCAGGCGCGAGTCATATTTTGCAGGCGCAGATGGCGGATTATTATCGCAACATTCATCTGCTGTTTATCAAAGGAAAAGAAGGCAGCGAAGCAGAGAGCGCCGTAAATATCAGGCACATGTTTAACGAACTGCGTTGGACGAAGCATTTTATCCGGAAAATCATGATGGCTTTTTATCTCAATTATACGAATCAGCAGGAAAAGTTTTCACCTGCATTGCAACGTTTCTTAGGTTGTATTCGCGACCGTTTCGGCGACGAGACGCCACAATGGTTGAGGGATGAATTTCGCGCCAAAAATAAACCGCTGATGAAATATACCAACATGCTTACCTTCAACACCCGCATAATCGTGTTATTTATCAGTTTATTCCTGCATCGCCCGTGGATATATTTCGTGTTTGAACTGACGGCATTGAACATCATGTTGCTCTATATGATGCTGAAACAGGAAAAAATCAGCAGATATTTTTACGAAAAACTGAACAATCGAAACAAAGAAATGCAGTCTTCAATACATAAAAAGTCGAAAATATAATTGATTATGAAAAAAATTTAAACGATAAAACAGAATCTGACAATGAAAAATTTTGGTGAAAAGTTAATCTCACAATTCCGTGGATACGCCCGAAGGACAAGCCATGCGCGAATGGATCGTAAACCATATCAAACCGCTCAACCGCGAAAAAATGATTAAAAAATTAAGCAAACTATCCTGATGAATAATTTTAGAATGAAAAAAGCAGTTTATTTTAAGAATTTTTTTTTTGCTATCTCGAAAAAGATTGACATCTTTGCACCCGATTATCAAAACAAAAGAAGAAGTAAATTATTATAATGAATGAAATCATTCACGAAGAATATAAAAAAGGGTATATAACTCAGGTTATTGGTCCTGTGGTAGACGTCCGTTTTGAGAACGGTGAAGACACCAAAAAAAGACATCCCAACATTCACGAAGCGTTGGAAATAAGGCGTTCGCCGGATCATGTGCTTGTGTTGGAAGTGCAGCAGCATATTGGTGAAAACACGGTGCGCACCATCGCCATGGACAGCACCGACGGCTTGCAACGCGGAATGACCGTATATTCCACCAATTCGGCAATTACAATGCCTGCCGGCGAACAGGTAAGAGGACGATTGATGAATGTTGTCGGCAATGCCATCGACGGCATGCGCCCTTTAAGTAAGGAGAAATCGTTCCCTATCCATCGAGAACCGCCTAAATTTGAAGACCTGAGCACGAGACAGGAAGTATTGTTTACCGGTATCAAGGTCATCGATTTATTGTCGCCCTATTTGAAAGGAGGCAAAATCGGTTTGTTCGGCGGAGCCGGCGTCGGTAAAACTATCCTGATTATGGAGTTGATAAACAATGTCGCGAAAAAGAATAACGGCTTTTCCGTGTTTTCGGGTGTAGGCGAACGAACGCGCGAAGGCAACGACCTGTTGCGTGAAATGATTGAAAGCGGCGTTATCAAATATGGCGAAGCCTTCAAAAAAAGTATGGAGGAAGGACATTGGGACTTATCCAAAGTTGATTATGACGAGTTATCCAAATCGCAAGCCACCTTGATTTTCGGACAGATGAACGAGCCTCCCGGCGCACGTTCTTCGGTTGCATTGTCGGGGCTTACGATTGCCGAATCATTCCGCGACAGCGGCGGAGAAGACAATCCGCGCGATATTCTCTTTTTCATTGATAATATATTCAGGTTTTCGCAGGCAGGCTCCGAAGTATCCGCCCTTTTAGGTCGTATGCCTTCGGCTGTAGGCTATCAACCCACATTGGCTTCGGAAATGGGCACCATGCAGGAACGCATCACGTCGACAAAAAATGGCTCAATCACCTCTGTACAGGCGGTGTATGTGCCTGCCGACGACCTGACCGACCCTGCTCCGGCTACAACCTTCTCCCACTTAGACGCCACCACCGTATTAAGCCGTAAAATTGCCGAATTGGGCATATATCCGGCAGTTGACCCCTTAGACTCAACTTCCCGCATATTAGACCCCTTGATTGTAAGCGAAGAACACTATCATACGGCGCAAAAAGTGATCCAAATTCTTCAACGTAATCTGGAATTGCAGGATATTATCTCAATTCTCGGTATGGAAGAACTATCGGACGAAGACCGTATCATCGTAAACCGCGCCCGAAGGGTGCAACGATTTTTGTCGCAGCCTTTTACCGTAGCCGAACAGTTTACCAACATCGAAGGGGTCATGGTTGATATAGAAGACACCATTCGCGGTTTTAACATGATTCTGAACGGAGAAGTCGACCATCTTCCCGAACAGGCATTTCTGAATGTAGGAACCATCGAAGATGCGATTCGGAAAGGCGAAAAAATTCAACAGGAAATGGCATAAAATGAAATTAGTCATTACAACACCCCAGGACAGTTCAACCATTGATGAAGTGGATATTGTAACGCTACCCGGCATCGAAGGAGCGTTTACAGTGCTTCGCAACCATGCGCCTTTGATTTCGGCAATAAATAAAGGAGACATACGTTATAATGAACAGAAAATACCCATCGAAAAAGGTGTGGTAGAAGTGAAAGATGATACCATTACAGTCATTACCGATCATTAAATAATATGCGTGATTTAATCAACAAACTGCAATCCCGGATATTTTTTCTGCTATCTTTTGTTTATTTGGCAGCAGGTATGCTATTCGGTTTGATTGTATATTATTTATGGGACAAAGACTATTTAACACGCTATTTTGTCATTGTTTTTTTCTTTTTTTTGACGGGAATCATCAATAATTATATCGTAGACAGGACTATCCGGAAGAAAGTAGACAAATTACTCTCTGTCTATATGGCGTTGCGAATGGGAAAATTTCTGCTTACCATTATTTTTTTATCTGTATTTGTGGTATTTATATTGGATGATAGCCATAAATTACCCTTTGCTATCCTGTTAATGATTCATTATATTTTATATACATCCCTTGAACTTTTTACATTCAACCTTTACTATAAACATGCAATAAAAGATGCTAAGAAAGAATAACATACGGATGATACTGGTTCTTTTACCGATTTTACTGTCTGGGGGAATCGGTACTGTTTCGGCGCAGGATCTGAATGTGAAAGAACTTTTATTTGAACATTTAGGGGACGGTTACAGTTGGCATATCACCCAATGGGGCGATCACGAAATTTCCATTCCATTGCCTGTGATTGTAAAAAGCAAACAAAGCGGCTGGCATATTTTTCTATCGTTTCATCTTGAGCATGGTGAAGCCTACCGGGGATTTCATATTGCCCACGAAGGAAATTATGCAGGAAAGATCGTTGAACATGATAGTTCCGGAGAAGAAATACGTCCCGTCATTGATATATCCCTCACTAAAAATGCTGCTGCCGGCATGATCAGTTGCATCGTCTTGCTGTTAGTTATTATGCCGCTCGCCCGATGGTATAAAAAGGGAACCATACAACCTGCAAAAGGTTTCATGGGAGCAGTGGAAATGCTACTTATGGATATTCAGGAGGGGGTTATCAAGGAATGTGTGGGTGAAAATTACAAACGATTCAGCCCCTATCTGCTTACGGCTTTCTTTTTTATTTTTATCAATAATCTGATGGGATTGATTCCCTTTTTCCCCGGTGGAGCCAACGTAACGGGCAATATCGCCGTTACGCTGTTCTTAGCCCTTTGCACCTTTTTTACGGTCAATGTCTTTGGGAATAAAGCCTACTGGAAAGAAATACTTTGGCCCGACGTGCCGATATGGCTCAAAGTACCGGCGCCTATCATGCCTTTGATCGAATTTTTCGGCATCTTTACGAAGCCTTTTGCTTTGACGATTCGTCTCTTTGCGAATATTACCGCAGGACATTCCGTTATATTAGGGCTTTGTTGTCTGGTATTTATCACCGCCTCGATGGGAGCCGTTATCAATGCAAGCATGTCGGTCGTGGCTGTCTTTTTTATCTGTTTCATGACTTTCATCGAACTGTTGGTCGCCTATATTCAGGCGTATGTTTTTACCCTTTTGTCGGCAGTTTTTATCGGTCTGGCGCAAGCGAAACACGAAACGCATCAAAAATGAAATAATCAAAATTTATTAATAACTCTAAAATATTAAAATTATGTTACTTACATCACTTTTACAAGTTGCCGCAGGGGATTTGGGACTTGGATCGATAGGCGCAACGTTAAGCGCAGCGCTCGTTGTCTTTGCAGCAGCATTCGGAATATCAAAAATCGGCGCTACTGCGTTGGAAGCGATTGCACGCCAACCCGAAGCCGCCAACGATATCCGAATGAGTATGATTATTGTGGCTGCTTTAATTGAAGGCGCGGCATTGTTTGCCATCGTAGTTTGTCTCCTTGCCCTCTAAAAAACAACAACTTATGTCATTGTTAGTTCCGGAGACAGGGCTTTTATTCTGGATGACCATTTCATTCGGAATCGCCTTTTTCATCCTTGCCAAATTTGGCTTTCCCGTGATTACCAACGCTGTGGAAAAGAGAAACAATTTCATTGAACATTCTCTTGAAATGGCTCGTCAGGCAGAAGAACAAGTGGTTGCATTAAACGAGCAAGCCGACACAATCTTACAGGAAGCCCGTAATCAGCGAAATACGATATTGGACGAAGCGCAGGAAGTCAAAATCAAAATGATGAACGAAGCGAAGGAGGTTGCCGAATCGGAAGCGCGTCTCAGGTTGAAGCGGGCGACCTTTGAAATCGAAGAGTCGAAAAAGAAAGCGTTAATCAGCCTCAGGGAAGAGATTACAGGTATCTCTGTGAAAATTGCGGAAAAAGTGCTTGGCGAAAAATTGCAGGATAACGAACAGCAGCGCGCCCTAATCAACCATATAATGGATAATGAATTGGTTGTTAAAGTATAGTTTATGAATCAGGGGCTTATATCAAGAAGATATGCTTCGGCGCTTTGGATGTACGCTAAAAAAAACGGACAGGAAGACCGTGTATATGCCGAAACCAACTTGCTGAATAGCAGTTTTACAAAATATGCGCGGCTCAAACGCGTATTATCCACCCCCATCTTATCGCGTGAGAAGAAATTAGCCGTTGTGACGATGATTGCAGGCGAAAACGTCAGCGAGGTGTTCAGGAATTTTCTCCAACTGCTTTTTGCCAATAAACGCGATGAATTTCTCCGGACAATATGCCTCAGTTATGAGACTATTTATTTGAAGGAAAAAAAGATACTGAAAGCAAGTCTGATTACGGCAATCCCTGTCGATACCACGATGGAGCAGCGCATCATCCAAAAGATTGAAAAAAGTACGGGACATACGATACACATGGCCGCAGAAGTCAATCCGGCCATTTTGGGTGGTTGTATCATCACAGTAGATACGTGGCGTTTGGATTCGAGCGTTACCACCCAACTAAAACGAATCAAAGAGAGTTTATTAGAGACAGCCAATAATTTTTAAAGAATATGATCGAAAACATCAAAATAAGCGAAATACCCGATATCATTTACAGGACGCTTGAAGAATTAGACCCCGATACGACACTCGAAGAAACAGGGACGGTTGTTCAGGTAAGCGACGGCGTTGCCCGCATCTATGGTCTGACCAATGCCGCATCCAACGAATTGTTAGAGTTCGACAACGGCATCAAGGCAGTGGTTATGAACCTGGAAGAGGATAATGTAGGCGCCGTTTTATTAGGTCCGACCAATATGATCAACGAAGACGATGTCGTCAAACGCACCGGACGTATCGCTTCGATCATGGTTGGCGAAGGATTGTTGGGGCGCGTGGTCAATCCGTTAGGCGAGCCGATCGACGGCGCCGGATCGGTGACAGGCTCTTCCATCCCGATGCCGTTAGACCGGAAAGCGCCCGGCGTCATCTTCCGTCAACCGGTCAATGAGCCGATGCAAACAGGGATCAAAGCCATTGATGCGATGATACCCGTGGGACGCGGACAGCGCGAACTGATCATCGGCGACCGTCAGACAGGCAAAACCACCGTCGTGGTAGATACGATTATCAATCAACGGAAAAATTTTGAAAAAGGCAACCCTCTGTATTGCATCTATGTAGCCATCGGGCAGAAAGCGTCGAACGTAGCCTCGTTAGTCAATACGCTGCGCGATAAAGGCGCCATGGACTACACCATCATTGTTGCGGCAAATTCTTCCGACCCTGCTGCCATGCAGTATTATGCTCCCTTCGCAGGGGCGGCTATCGGAGAGTACTTCCGCGATACGGGACGCCATGCCCTGGTGATCTACGACGATCTGTCGAAACAGGCCGTAGCCTATCGCGAAGTATCGTTGATCTTACGCCGTCCATCGGGACGCGAAGCCTATCCGGGCGATATCTTTTATCTTCACTCGCGTCTGTTGGAGCGCGCCGCCAAGATCATCGAACAGGATGAAATCGCCGCTCAAATGAACGACCTGCCCGACAGTTTAAAGGGAAAAGTAAAAGGAGGAGGCTCGCTTACGGCATTGCCGATCATCGAAACGCAGGCAGGCGATATATCAGCCTATATCCCTACCAACGTGATTTCAATCACCGACGGACAGATTTTCTTAGACACCGAACTTTTCCATCAGGGCAACCGCCCTGCCATCAATGTAGGTATTTCCGTATCGCGGGTTGGAGGGAATGCGCAGGTCAAAGCGATGAAAAAAGTAGCCGGCACATTAAAAATCGACCTGGCGCAATACCGCGAACTCGAAGCATTCACCCGCTTTGGCGGAGAGATGGATGCCGTAACGGCGCAGGTAATCGATAAGGGACGGAAAAACACCCGCCTGCTGATCCAGCCGCCTTACCGTCCGATGCCTACCGGCGAGCAAATCGCCATCCTCTATTGCGGAACGCACGGACTGTTAAAAGATGTGCCCTTGAACAAAATAAGCGATTTTGAAACACGCTTTTTAGAAACATTGCATACGCGACACGCTACCGATGTGCTGGCGCCTTTGGAAAAAGGAGAAATAAATAAGGACATCGAACATATCATCCGGGAGGTAACGGCATACATTGTCCAACAATTTAAGGCATAAGCGCCCTGTCCAATAAGAAGTATGGCATCTTTAAAAGAGATAAAAACCCGCATCGTTTCGGTCGAAAACACAAAGAAAATCACCGTTGCCCGACAAATGATTTCCTCTGCCCGTCTTCGCCAGTCGCAGGTCATCCTCGAAAAAGCAAGACATTACCAAAAAGAACTGGGACAAATCACTTCCGCATTGATCAACCCTAAAAAACCTTTTGTCGACGAACTGACCGATACGCACGGCAAAGGAGCGGTAGCCATTGTCATCATGTCGTCGAACAGCGGCATGTGCGGCGCGTTCAATGCCCGTATGATTAAGGAAATAAGCAGTTTGCCGACACGTTATCCCGACGGGCCGTTGCTTTTCTTTCCGGTCGGAAAAAAAATCAGGGAGGCATTGATCCGTTCGGGGTTGGATATCCACGGTAACTATGATGCGCTGGCAGGAAAAATGTCGTATACGCTTGCGGCAGACTTAACCGACGAACTGATGGCGTTATACCGTTCGCGGAAGATTCATCAGGCGGTGATTATCTATTCCCATTATAAAAGCGCCGCCACCCAGATCACCACTTACGAGCAACTGCTGCCTTACGTCCTTCCTGTAAACGCCCTCCCCGAAGACGAAAATGAGCCGGACAGTCCCATTTATGAACCCTCGCAACAGGCTATATTAGGCAGCATCCTGCCGCAGATATTGAGGTCGCAATTTTATCTGGCCTTAGCCGACAATCAAACAGCCGAGCATGGAGCACGGGTATTAGCCATGCAGTTAGCCAGCGAAAACGCCAGCGACATCTTAGAAGGATTACGCCTCAGTTACAACAAAATCCGCCAGCAAAACATCACCGCCGAACTGCTCGATATTGTCGGCGGACTGTTTGCATAGTTTCACGGTTTTTATTGATAAAAATACGTATATTAGTTCCTCCTACCAATGACGAAATTTGGTTACCGGTTGATTTTCAGGAATGTTTCGAGCGATGTATCCCTAACGGGATGCAGGAACTCATACGTCATTTTCGCCTGTTTGATGCTTTCATTGGGGTTTCGATGACGGAGGAGGGGATGACGGTGGCGTGTGCCGTCATTGCGAGATTACATTATAATCATCAAACAGCCCTAAATGACAGGGTTTTGTACCGGTTTCGGAGCGGTGTGGCTTCATATGCTTCATTTCACTGGATTGCTTCGCAGGCTCGCAATGACGATACATGTGGCCGTCATTGCGAGGTACGAAGCAATCCAGAAAAAGCAGCATACCAAAGCGTTGCAAAAACTTGTCATTGGTAGGAACGAAGCAACCCGGAAAAATGAAACACGCCAGCAAGGTTTATTATCTGCGTAAATTTGCGTCATTTTTGTCTGCTTTCATTGTTGTTAATTATTAATTATTAATGAGGTGTAAGGATGTTAGGGACATTAGAGACATTAAGGACTTTGGGGACAATGGGGGTCCGAAAGGTTGCCGAAGGGTAAAAAGATGGTTTCGGGAAGTTCCGAAAGTATGACCAAGGGTAAAAAGACGGTTTCGGGAAGTTCCGAAAGGTTGCCGAAGGATGAAAAGACGGTTTCGGGAGTTTCCGCGCGAGCGAAGGATATGCTTTTCTGTAAAAAAATAAGATATAAAGTGTTAATTAATCTTAACAGATGAAAATATTTTTCGTCAAGAGAAATCATGTTTAAAACTGCTTATAGATTTATGGTTGCAAAGATACATGATATTTTTTTGAAATCACACACAAACGGATAAAAGATGAAAACTAATTCGTATCTTTGCGGCATGGTTTTACAAAATAGAAGGATATGGCACAAATAGCAGGCATAAAAGTAGAACGAACATCAAAGGGAGCGTTGAAGTTTGCAAGGATTGATTTGCGAAAACATACCGACTTCATACCGCTTCTGGTGGAAAAAGGCGTTGAAATAGATGAACCGATTCAATGGACAGCCAAAATGAAAAGAAGTTTGGCGCAGGCAGAAAACGGTGAATGGCAAGAAGGCGATATAAATAACTTTTGGAATGTATAATTGTCAATTACAATATGCCCGAA
>Ga0099364_10012171_pt1 | contig 11642 bp, 10 predicted proteins | sample TergutTh196P3_FD_73070 | JGI IMG/M metagenome (GOLD analysis project Ga0099364, IMG submission 73070) | Microcerotermes parvus P3 segment gut microbial communities from Pointe-Noire, Republic of the Congo - Th196 P3 | ecosystem: Host-associated > Arthropoda: Insects > Digestive system > Gut ...
TGGTTGTTATAAAACGATTCAGTTTGTTTTCATTTCTTAATTTTTATAGCAGGAGTAGGACTCGAACCTACGACCTCCGGGTTATGAGCCCGACGAGCTGCCAACTGCTCTATCCTGCGTCGTGGTTTTTACCTTAGTAGTTTTCGCTGTTTTTGTCAAGGGCTTTGATAGGGAGAGTCTTCCGAAGACCAGTTGCCGCGAATTGATATAATCGAAGAGGTTAGGGCAGTAATGGCGATTAATACGGCAGCTATGGAAGGGATGCCGGGTATGGCGGTCATAAAATTGTAAATACCATGAATTGCAACTGCGGTAAAAAGGCGAAAAAACGACTGGATTGGGTTAGAGCGTACCATTACAGCGGCAGCTCCGACACGAGAACCGCAGGCGGCATGTAAAGGTGCGGCGGTTACAGTGCGTAATATCAAAATGCTTGTGTTAGAAGCGGCATAAACAGCGTTTTCCAGAATAGCAAAACCCAAACCCGCGACAAGACCGGCAGCATAACCCTTTTTTACATCATGCCATGACGGCTGCTCTGAGCTTTCATTTGCGATACGAGCGCTTATATAGAAAAAGATAAAAAGCATCAACATACGGCTTAATTCTTCTGTAAAGGCGATACGGATAAAAACATGATAAAAAAGTACAAGCCTTGAGTCCGTAGCAAATGAAAAGTTTAAAAGATCCTGCATAATAAGGGCAGGAAAAAATGCAGCAGCTCCAGCAAGCAATACGAATAAAAACCGGATAAGTGAAATATTGTACTTGGAAAAACGAAACCAGATATATACGATAATCACGGGAATCGAGGAAACAAAAATAATTATCAATAATACCCACCAGCTATACATATTTATTCAGCATTTTATCATATTTTTTATAGGATAAATTCAATTTAAAAACAATTATTTGGTAATATTTTAGTCTTTAGGAGACAATCTTGCGGCTTTTGCAAAAATACCCTTAAAATAGCGGCCTTCGTTTTCTGTAAGTCCGGCACGGGAGATAAGATCGTGTAAAAAACGGGCTTGTTCCTCTTTGCTTGGGTTCTTGTAGAACCCCAAATTTTCAAGGGTTTCTGTAATATTCCGGGTAAGAACCGAAATTTCCGCCTGATCCATGGCTTTCCACTCTCCTTTGACGGGTTTTTGCTTTTCCAGAGCCAAAAACAGCTCATAAGCGTAAATTTGCACTGCATGGGAGAGATTCAGGGAAGGCTGGCTATCCGAAACGGGGATATGAGAGGCAAAATTGCAGATTTCCAGCTCTGACTCCTCAAGGCCGGTCTTTTCATTGCCAAAAACAAGAGCCGCAGACCCCGAATGTTCGGCAAGCCAGCCGGCCAGAACGCGGGGGGGCATGGAGATACTTTTGCGGTAATGCCCCCGGCGGCGGGTCGTTCCGACCACTATCGAACAATCGGCAACGGCTTCGGCCAAACTATCAAAAATCCGGGCATTTTCCCAAATATCAAAGGCATGAACAGCCCTTGCATAGACCCTTTCTGTATCCAGCGGGTGAGGGGCTGCCAGCCTCAGCTGGGAAAGCCCCATATTTTTCATGGTACGGCAGATAGCTCCGGCATTACCCGGTTCTGAAACCCTGCTTAAAATAATCTTTATATCCTTTAAATTCATTCAAAATATTACCATATTGCTTCCGTAATGTTATACATTAATTTATCTTATATTGACATTTTTTACCAGAATTCGTATTATTATAGAAATAATATTCTCGCTGCAGTTTGCGGATAAAAATTATGGGGTATCCAGGGATACAAGTATGAGGGTTTATAATGGCTAACAATGATATCGTACCCGGTTTCGATGACGAGAAAGATGACAGCTTAAAGATAAAGATTGATAAAATAGACGAAGCGCCAAGATGTCTGATGTTGACATTGACAGGGTATATAGACACATATAATTCTAATTTCTTTCAGAAACGTGTACAAAGGGCAATAGAAGGCGGTTTTGTAAGATTGATTTTCCAGTGCGGCGGACTTAACTATGTCTCATCAACGGGGATTGGTTCGTTTACCACATTTTTAAAAGCGGTAAAACCACAGGGCGGCGATCTTGTGCTTTTGGATATTCAGCCTAAGGTTTATGAAGTTTTCCAGCTTCTGGGTTTTTCTCAATTCTTCAATATAAGGGACAACCTGGACGATTCTGTAAAATTCTTTAATACAGACCAAACACACGAAAAACCCTCAGTTTTCCCAAAGGTTGTTTCGTGTCCAATTTGCTACAAAAAGCTTAAAGCTGTTAAGGCCGGACGTTTCCGGTGTTCGGAATGTAAGAGTATTCTGGCAATTGACGAAGCCGGCCAAGTATTGCTGGGTTAGGGGGCGTTAATGGCAGACTGCAAAGTAGAAAATTATTTAATCGATTTAATGTACACTTATGAGCAGATCGGTAAAGATCTGTGGTTATTAGATGACGAAGAACATGCTCTGCAGGGAGTAGCTGTTATGCATGCAGACCCCCTTGTGATAATCAGAGCGGAAATAATGGACGTTCCTAAGGATAACCTTTTAGAATTGTATAAAAAACTGCTGGAGCTTAATGCTGTCGATATAGTTCACGGCGCTTATGCCCTGGAAAACGGGAAAATTATTTTGATTGATTCCCTTATTTATGACACAATGGACTACGAAGAATTCCGGGCATCTTTGGACTCAATCAGCTTGGCGTTGACCCAGCATTATCCAATTCTTTCCAAATACAGAGATAAAAAAGCAGGAGACTGATATGGGTATTTTTTCCAGATTAAAAACACTTATTGCCGCGAATGTTAATGCTTTAATCGGCAAGGCTGAAAAACCGGAAAAAATGTTAAATCAGCTCATTATCGAGATGAACGAGCAATTAATCGAGTCTAAAAAAGCGGTGGCTATGGCTATTGCGGACGAGAAAAAGCTGGAACGTGAAAAGGACAAACAATTTAATCAGGCAAAAGACTGGGAACGTAAGGCAATGCTGGCTGTTAACAGCGATAAAGATGACCTTGCCAAAGAAGCTTTACTGCGCAAGCAGGAATACGATAATGCCGCTGCGGAATACCAAAAACAATGGGAAGCCCAAAAAGCATCGGTAGAAAACCTGAAAGAAAGCCTTAAAGAACTGCAAACCAAAATAGAAGAAGCCCAGCGCAAGAAAAACCTGCTTATTGCAAGAGCCAAACGGGCAGAAGCTCAACAGAAGATACAGGACACCATTTCCACCGTATCCGGCAACCGCAGTGCATTTGAAGCATTTGACCGTATGGCCGCCAAGGTTGACGATATGGAAGCTATGGCAGACGCCTCTAAAGAACTGGAAGACCTTAGCAAGAATACCAGTCTGGACAGGAAATTTGCCGAACTGGAAAAATCCGACACTTCAGCTGATATGATGCTCCTTGAACTCAAAGAAAAGATGAAAGCCCTGCCGGAAAACAATTAATTTGTCCTTTCTTGTGGATAACTTGTGAGTACTCTATGAATAACTCAGGGGGTGTATGAATTTTTATATCATACTGTTTTTATCCGGAATCTTTGCGAATAACGGATCATGCTAATTCCTTACTACATAAGGAATTACGTGATAAAAATACCGGAATTACAGGCTTATTTTTTATAAAAAACAAGTACAACTCCGTATAGCATTATATTATTTTTATTTTATGTCCTGTGGACAACTGGTGGAAAACAAAAAACCTGGTTTTTTATCTTTACTTGAAATTCTTTGCAATTCTTACTATATTATGTCATATAGTGTCATTTTTTGCAAAAGGAGCTTTTTAGTAATGAGTGTTGACATGATGAATATTCGAATGATGCGAAACATAGGGATCAGTGCGCATATTGATTCAGGAAAAACCACCCTATCGGAACGTATCTTATTTTACAGCAAGAAAATTCACGCGATTCATGAAGTCCGGGGCAAGGACGGAGTGGGCGCGACAATGGATCATATGGAACTTGAGCGCGAGCGCGGAATCACCATTCAGTCCGCTGCTACGCAGGTAACATGGAAAGACTACACAGTTAATGTTATTGACACGCCGGGGCATGTCGATTTTACTATCGAGGTTGAACGTTCTCTGCGGGTACTGGACGGGGCGGTTCTTGTCCTTTGCGCGGTGGGCGGCGTTCAATCCCAATCCATTACGGTAGACCGTCAGTTAAAGCGGTACAATGTGCCGCGCATTGCCTTTGTAAATAAGTGCGACCGTACAGGCGCGAATCCTTTTAAAGTGAAGAATCAACTGCGGGAAAAACTTGGCCTTAATGCGGTGATGATTCAAATCCCAATCGGGCTGGAAGATAAACTGGAAGGAGTTGTGGATCTTGTAACAATGAAAGCCGTTTACTTTGACGGCCCTCAGGGAGAGACAGTCCGTCATGCGGAAATCCCCGCACATCTTAAGGCCGAAACAGACAAATACCGCGAGGAAATGTTAGACGCAATTTCCATGTTTTGTGATGAACTTGCGGAAAAAATTCTAGCGGGAGAAACTGTCCCGGAAGATATGATTCGTGATGCAATCCGCAAGGGGACTTTGTCAGAAAAACTTGTCCCGGTTATGATGGGCTCTGCCTACAAATTCAAAGGTATTCAGCCGCTTCTGGACGGAGTAACCTATTATCTGCCAGATCCCACCGAAGTAAAAAATTACGCGCTTGACCTTAACAACAATGAAGAAAAAATAGAACTTACATCAGACGAAAAAAGCCCCACTGTCGCACTTGGTTTTAAACTGGAAGACGGCCAGTACGGCCAGCTTACTTATGTGCGTATTTATCAGGGTAAACTTAAAAAAGGCGAAGAACTTTACAATACACGCTCACGCAAAAAATTTAAGATAGGCCGTTTGGTGCGTATGCATTCTGACAGCATGGAAGATATCAGCGAAAGCGGCCCCGGCGACATTGTCGCCCTGTTTGGAATTGAGTGCGCAAGCGGCGATACCTTTTGCAGCAGCAGTTTAAATTATGCGATGACATCAATGTTTGTACCTGCGCCGGTTATCTCTTTGGCATTAAACCCAAAAGATAAAAAAAGCGCAGACCAAATGGCAAAAGCGCTTAACCGCTTTACAAAGGAAGATCCAACTTTCCAGACTTATGTAGACCCTGAATCGAATCAAACTATTATAAAAGGAATGGGGGAACTTCACCTGGAAGTTTATATAGAAAGAATGCGCCGTGAGTACAAATGCGAAGTAGAAACGGGTATGCCGCAAGTTGCCTACCGTGAGACAATTACGCAGAAAGCGGAGTTTAACTATACCCACAGAAAGCAAACAGGCGGCGCAGGCCAGTACGGGCGTGTTGCAGGTTATATGGAACCTTTTACAGAGGGCGACTACGAGTTTGTCGATATGATCAAAGGCGGCACAATCCCCACGGAATATGTACCAAGCTGCGATAAAGGTTTTAAAGAGGCATGCAAAAAGGGCAATCAGATAGGATTCCCAATCGTTAATATCCGCTGCTTGATTAATGACGGGCAAAGCCACCCTGTAGATTCATCTGATATTGCCTTTCAATCGGCGGCAATAGGCGCTTTCCGCGAGGCGTACAGAATCGCAAAGCCTGTCATTCTTGAACCGGTCATGAAAGTAACGGTAGAAGGCCCGACTGAATTTCAGGGAAACATTTTTGGCTCTATTAACCAAAGGCGTGGTATAATTGCATCATCTGTAGAAGACGGACATTTTTCCCGCGTAGAAGCCGAAGTTCCTTTAAGCGAAATGTTCGGCTATTCTACAACACTGCGTTCTCTTACACAGGGCAAGGCGGAGTTTACAATGGAGTTTGAAAAATACGCAAAAGTCCCGCAAAGCGTATCCGAAACATTGATTGCAGAAAAGCAGAAAAATCAAAAGTAAGGAGTATCAAGTGGTTTTAAGTGAACTTATCGAACGCAGCCCCATTCGCATTTTCGAAAAATCTATTAACGGCGGTCTTAAACCCGGAGAAACCGGAATCATCGCCTCTCCAAACGGAGTAGGGAAGACATCGGTTTTGGTTCAGCTTGCTTTGGACAAACTGCTTCAGGGAAAAAAGGTAATTCACGTTTCCTTTACCCAGCATACTCATTATGTACCAATATGGTACGAAGATATTTTTAACGAATTTATCAGCAGAAAAAATCTTGAAGATGCCGAAGAAGTAAAAAACAATTTAGTCAGAAACCGTGTTTTGATGAACTTTAATCAGGACGGAGTGAATAAAGCTCAAATTTTAAAGAGTTTACGCGCCATGATTATCGAAGGCGGTTTTAAGGCCGACTCGATTATAATTGACGGTTTTGATTTTTCCCGTACAGATAAAGAGAGCATTGCCAGCGTAAAAACATTTGCTACAGAAATGGGCGTAAGCGTCTGGTACAGCTGTTCTGTAAAAGACGAAGAGCAATACGACAAAGAAAATGTTCCGCTTGTACTAAGCAGTTTTGCCGGAAACATTGACATTGTAATTCTTCTGCAGCCAAAACCCGATCATGTAGAACTTTCCATTTCCAAAGACAGAGATTCAATCATCTCTAAATCAATGGCAATGAAACTTGATCCCAAAACACTTTTGATTCTGGAGAAGTAACGAGCAGGCTATTTTTTGCCTGCTACGCCGTCAGCAAGAGAGTCCATGTCAGCTTTGTCGACATCGTCCATGAGCTTGCCGCGGTGCAGGAAGGCGTTGAGTTTTTTAAGGTATTCACCCAAATGAAAAAAGTGATTTTTCTTTAGTCCCTGTAATTCTTCATCAACTTCTGTAAGTTTTCTCTGTATCGCTTTTGCTTTGCTGGAATTATTGTAAACAGCTATCCCAATGGCGACAACTGCGCCCAGAATAGAAGTAAAATAAGGGGCTAGTACTTTAAGCAATTCTATGTCCATATTATTAATATACTAACAAAATAACGATAAGACAAGGAAAATTATACCAAGCCGTCTTTGATTCGTGCAATTTCATCGCGGATAACTGCCGCTTGTTCAAACTCTAGGTTTTTTGCGTGTTCCAGCATTTCGTTTTCCAGTGCTTTTACAAGCTGTTTGCGCTGAGCGGGGATTAATATATTGTAGGATTTTTTTAGCACCTCGATTGTTCCTGCCGCCGCATTGTCTGCTTCTTCTATGTGGCGGGTGAGTATGTCGGCGATTGCTTTTTTTACCGTTGCGGGGGTTATGCCGTGTTTTTTGTTGTATGCAAGTTGTATTTCCCGGCGGCGGTTGGTTTCGTCAATGGCTATTTCCATTGCGTCGCTCATGCGGTCGGCGTACATGATCACCTTTCCTGCGGCGTTACGTGCAGCGCGCCCTATGATTTGCACAAGGCTTGTAACAGAACGTAAAAACCCAATCTTGTCCGCATCAAGGATCGCGATAAACGAAACTTCGGGAAGGTCTATGCCTTCGCGTAACAGATTGATACCTACCAAAATGTCAAATTCGCCCTGCCGCAGCTGGGTTAGGATTTCCACTCTTTCGATTGTTTCTACTTCGCTGTGAATATAGCGGACTTTTAACCCTAAGCCGGAAAGGTAATCGGTAAGGTCTTCTGCCATTTTTTTTGTCAGCGTGAGGATAAGCGACCTCTCTTTGGATTTGATGCGTTTTTGAACCTCACCGTAAATGTCTTCCATTTGGCCTTCGCTTGGGCGCACTTCTATTTCCGGGTCCAAAAGACCAGTTGGGCGTATAACCTGTTGTACCACCTGCGCCGATTGTTCAATCTCTGTTTTGCCCGGCGTTGCGGAGACATAAATGGTTTTATCTAATCGATCTACAAATTCATCGTAGCGAAGCGGGCGGTTGTCCAAAGCGCTTGGCAGGCGGAAACCGTAATCGACAAGGCTTTGCTTGCGGCTGCGGTCGCCGGCGTACATCGCGCCGAGCTGGGGCAAAGTAACGTGGCTTTCATCAATAAATGTTAAATGTTTCTTTGGAAGATAATCCACCAATGTATCCGGGGACTCGCCTGTTTTGCGCCCGGCTAAAATAGCAGAATAATTTTCTATACCCGGGCAATGACCCATTTCGTTTAACATTTCGATATCGTATTCAACGCGGGTTTTGAGACGTTCCGCTTCCATTATTTTTCCTGTATTCTTAAAAAACTCAAGCCGGCTTTCCAATTCCGCCCTGATTGCGCTTAACGAGTTTTGCACCATATCGCCCGGCATAACAAATTGTTTGGCGGGATAAATGAGCGCACGATCGAGGTCTTCCAGCATTTCGCCGGAGACGGGGTTAAAACGGCGGATACGTTCAACCTGATCCCAATCTAAATCTACCCGGTAGGCTTCTTCCATATATGCAGGGTAGATTTCCAGCGTATCTCCCCTGCGCCGGAAACGCCCGCGTTCAAGGACTGCGTCGTTTCTTTCGTATTGCAATTCCACAAAACGGCGGATTAACGAATCGACATTGACGGTTTCGCCTTTGGAAAAAGTCGCCGTCATTTTTTTGTATACATCAGGCGTTACCATGCCGTAGATGCACGACACGGTCGCAACAATGATTACATCTTCGCGTTCCATCATGCTGCGTGCCGCAGAAAGCCGCATGCGTTCTATCTCGTCATTTATGGAAGCGTCTTTTTCGATATACAAATCACGGCTGGCTACATACGCTTCCGGCTGGTAATAATCGTAGTAGGAGACAAAGTATTCCACGGCGTTGTGCGGGAAAAACCCCTTAAATTCGCGGTACAACTGGGCGGCAAGCGTTTTGTTGTGGCTAACAATCAAAGTGGGCATCTGTACCGCCTCGATGATTTTCGCCATTGTAAAGGTTTTGCCCGAACCGGTAACGCCCTGCAAAGTTTGGTACTGGTTTCCCTTTTTTATACCCTGTGCAAGGGCGGTTATCGCCTCGCCCTGATCTCCTGCGGGCTTGAATGGGGATACTACTTCGAATTTGCGCATGTTCAAGTATAGCAGGAAAAAAGGTGATAGTCACTGCTTTTGGGGGTGTTAACCACCTCCTGCCTTCCCCCCCAAAAAAAGCAAAAAAAATTGCAAAAATTTTCGCTCTAAGTAAAGCAAAACGGCATGTTCAACCCATATATAGGGTGTAACTTTTTAATCAAGTTACTCAATTTTTTCCCCCGGAGGAAGTGCTATGAAAGCAAACTTTAAATTTAAAAGCAGTGTCTTTTCTCTGCTTTTCAGCGACCCTGATGTTTTAAGGGAGTTGTACTGCGCCATAAAGGGCGTAACTTTGCCGGACGATGTTCCTGTCGTCATTAATACGCTGGAAGACGTATTATTTATGGATCAGGTTAATGACATCTCTTTTGAAATTGGCGGAAGGCTGGTTGTCTTAATTGAACATCAGTCTACAATAAATCCCAATATGGCTCTGCGTCTTCTTATGTACATTGCAAGGGTTTACGAAAAAATCATTGGTGAAAAAAATATCTATTCTTCAACTAAAATCGCTGTTCCTCAACCGGAATTCTTTGTACTCTATAACGGCACTGATTTTTATCCTGATGAAAACGTACTAAAACTTTCTGATATGTTCAAAGACATAGAACCTTTGGGGCTTGAAAAAACAAATCCTGTTTTGGAGCTTGAAGTTAAGGTATTGAACATAAACGAAGGCAAGAATGAGCTTATTGTAGAAAGATGCAGGCTTCTTGCTCATTACAGTGTATTTATAGCAAAAGTCCGATATTTCCTTGACGACGGCTATATTTTGAAAGAAGCGGTAAAAAAAGCTATAATATACTGCCGCGATCATGATATAATGAAGGAGTTTTTAAACCAACACGCCTCGGAGGTTTTGAATATGCTAACAACAGAATGGAACTGGGACACTGCTAAAGAAGTCTGGCAAGATGAAGCTCGTGAGGAAGGACGTGAGGAAGGACGCGAAGAAGTTCTTGAGCTTATTACTCAGGGTTTATCTACCAATGAAATAAAACAGCGGTTAGAGAAAAAAACAAAAGTGGTTGACAGGGGCGGTAAACATTAAACGCGGATTTTCACGGATTAATACGGATTAACGCGGATTTATATTTCATTATTCCCAAGAAAATATTTCCAGTTTACATATAAATAAAAATTTAAATTTTAATCCGCGAAAATCCTTACAATCCGCGTTGGCTGTTAACCGCCCCTCTCTACACCTCTTTACAAAAAAACAAAACATCAAGAAGGTAAGCAATTCTTCTTAAAACAAATAAAAAAAATCCGCGTTAATCCGTGTTCCTTGTTTTCCCCGCCTATCTCCCCCATTCAAAAAAAAATTGTAACTATATTGAAGGAAATATCTTTAATAAACTATAAGGAGTTTCAAAAAAAGGAGAAAAAAAGGGGTCGGGGTCGTAAATAGGAGCTTTTTGTCGAAATATTAGCCATTTTTTAGGAAAATAGCACTAAATGTATGGCGAAAATCGGGAAAATTGGAAAATCTCATCTATATTGTTAAAAATATCTCAAAAAAAACTTTTAAATATTTGTAAGAATTTATTAAAAAAAATCTCAAAAGTGCTTGACAATTTTCTTTAAAAGAGGGTATATTATCAGTAAAGATAAAGGGGGTATAGGTAACCGTAGGTTATTTCCCCTTGTCAAATTTAGGAGGATTCTAGTAATGAAAAAAATTCTAGTAGTCTTATTAGTCCTTGCCGTAGCAGGAGGAGTCTTCGCGCAGGGCAGTTTCAGGTTGTCTGGAAACGTTGAAATTGGTACAAGGCTTAACTTTAATACTGACGAAGTTCAAGCTCCCCATATCAATGCTTGGAAACCAGATAGGGCAACCGCTCGCGGTATTGGTTATAACTGGTGGGACGCACCTAGAGGTCAGTTCAAAATCGGTTATCATAATGAAGGACTTACAGCAGGTCTCAGGTGGAATACCAGAGGCGGTGGGGCTGAAAACGAACCTTACTTCACATATGCTGGAGAAAACTTCACCTTCAAAACAGGATTGTTTGGAAGTGCATTGTTTACTGCCGGAAATAGAGCTGGAGATACCTATTATGGGTCTATCGGTGATACAACTTGGGTTAAATGGCTCTGGGGTCAATATCAGATGCTCGACGGTCTTGTAGATCTTCATGTTGCTTATAAAAGCGAAGAATATCAATACGATTATTGGACTTCTGATACAACTGCAGGCTCAAAAAATATAGGTGTAAATTCTGCATCAGGTCTTGGTACAGATGCGTTTAACCATTCAGGCAGCGGCGGCCAAGGCGGATACAACCACAATTTCTTTGGCAGACCGGCTACATTTACCTATGTTGATCAAAGTAATTACCTGTTAGCTCGTGTTAACCTTGATGCTATTAACTTTGGTGTAATGGTACCCTATCTGTTCGGAAATGGTGCTCAGGGAACAGGCGGTGAAGGCATGGATTTATCAAAAGATTCAGACAACAAATATAACGGCGGATTTGTTAATGGTGTTCTTAAAGAAACAATTTTCGGCGTAAAATTTGCTATGTCTCCTGTAGAATTTGCAGCACAGGTAAAAGTCGATAACTACGGCGTTTACTTCGGCGGTAGATTCTTCGCAGGTCCAGTTACTGCCGGTCTCAGCTTCTCCGGTCTTTTAAATCCTGATCGCACTACTCAAAGATTTATTAAAATCGGCGGTCGAGATTACAGCGCAGGCGTCTTTGGCGCAGGCCTCATGGC
>Ga0099364_10012172_pt1 | contig 11642 bp, 11 predicted proteins | sample TergutTh196P3_FD_73070 | JGI IMG/M metagenome (GOLD analysis project Ga0099364, IMG submission 73070) | Microcerotermes parvus P3 segment gut microbial communities from Pointe-Noire, Republic of the Congo - Th196 P3 | ecosystem: Host-associated > Arthropoda: Insects > Digestive system > Gut ...
CGGAAGGGATACGCAAAGCACCTGGCGATTCTTGAAGAGGAAGAGCCGGACGAAACCGTTGATTGGGTCAACCCGAGATCGGGTGAAGCGACGTACCAACGAAAAATCACCCAAGCCGTTTTGGACCGGCTTCCGTCGAGCGAGTCGGCGGCCGCCGCAACCCGGGCAGACGCGAAGGCGTACCGTTCACAGACGATTGGAACGTTCGAACGGATCGGCTGGGCGGAAAAAGACAACTCCGGCGATTGGGTTTGCAACACCAGTCAAACCTCGCTTCCCCGGGAACGATTTTTTGTCGTGCGAGGCTCGACTCCCGAAGGGGGTGATGTTCTATTGCAATTCGAGGCCGTTCAAATGCTCGACGCGCAGAAAAAAACGATCACCGCAACTTCCGGTCTCCTTTTCGGCTCGCCGATTTTGTTGCGAAAGCCTCGATGAAAAATGAGATAATGATGGCTTGTTCACGGCAAGTGATAGAATTCGACCTCCCAGAGGCGGGCCGGGTTGCCCGGTGTGTGGGTCATCAGGAGCCTTAGCTGTTTCGTTTCGACGGTCGGAAACCGGCAACCGAAATCACATTGCTCGTTTTCCGTAACCTGCCGATAGGGAAAAATCAATGGACCTGTTCTCCCGCCGTGGATTCACGGATTCACGGATTCACTCTCGCGTGGACGAAACGCCCACATTCCAAGCACCGCCGCCAGAATCAGGCATCCGCAGGCAAACCAGTCGCCGTAAGCGGTGTAGAGGCTTTCGCGTCTGAGCAGGTGGACTTCGCCAATGAAAAAATCCGCTTCCTTGCGTTGTCCCCGGTGGGCGATGATCCCGCGCGAATCGATGTAGGCGGAGATTCCGCCGTTGGTCGCCGTGATGTACGGCTTGCGGTTTTCGACCGCCCGGAAGACCTGCGCCGCGAAATGCAGGTCGATTTGCGACGAGAAAAGAAACCAGCCGACGTTCGAAAGATTGACCAAAAGATCCGGTTCTTTCCCCTGACGCCGCAACTCGACAATCTGGCGGCGGATCAAGTGCGGCACCAATCCCTCGAAACAAATATTGGCGGAAAGACAAGCCGTTTCGTTTGTTTCCGGTTTTTTCGTTCCCGGAATCGGAATCGCAACCGGCCCGGTTCCTCGACCAGCGGTCTGGCAAAGCGTTTTGAGCGGGAAATCGTCCGGCAAGTATTCCGCAAACGGGACATATTCGCCGAACATGACCAAGTGAACCTTATCGTAACGCGGCCCGACGGTTTGCGTCAGAGGATCGACAAGCAGTGCCGAATTCAGGCGGTCTTCCCGGTCCGGCGTGAGCAACCAGGTCGATGCCCCCAGCAGGAGCGGCGCGTTCCAGCGTGAGGCCATCGCAAGCGGGATCTTCCGGCTCGCTTGAAGGGATTCTTCCGGCGTCATGTCTTGACCTTCCCAAGTGTCGGGCACGAATCCGTCGCCGAATTCCAGCACCGGGTACGGAAACACGGTCTCCGGCCAAACGATCAGGTGGAGCGGCCGTCCGTCTTCTTCCGCCTGTTTCGCGGCGGCTTCGGAAAGGCCGCAGTATTGCTGAAACGTTTTCTCCCACCATCCGTCCGGCGGATCAAGCATCACCGGGTAATTCCCCTGCGTGACCGCAATGCGGATCGGCGGTGTTTCGGGAATGTCGGTTGTCCGGCGCAAGCCGTAATCCAGCACGAAAAGCGGCACGATCAACCCGGCGACCAAAGGAAGAACCCGGTCAAATTTTCTCGCAGGAACAGGGATGAAAACTCTTTCCAGACAGCAGGCCAAGAAGACAATGATCGCTCCGACGAAATATTGTCCACCGAGATCGGCGGTTTGAATCAGGAGCGGCACTTTGTAAAGCGAATGCTCCAAAGCGGCAAGCGACAGGCCGCCGAACACATGATTGCGGAGCCATTCGGCACCAACCCAGACGACCGGGCAGACAAGGTACGCCGGAAGGTGATACCTCCGGGTCAGGCGGCGTGAGACCGCAATGAAAACCGGCAGATAACAGGCCAGATACGCCGAAAGTGCAAGCCAACCGAGGCTTGTGAGCGGGTGCGGAAAGCAAACCCAAAACATTGTCACAAGCCAAAACAGGAGCGAGCAAAGCCAGATTTTGGTGTACCGCAACCGGGATTCGGCGAAGGATTCGCTCCGAACCAGCCTTGCCCAAATGGCCGGAACGAAAAAAACAAGCGGCCAAACATTGACTTCCCACCAAAACGCAGCCGGAAGCGCGAGCAGGTACAACACGACCGAGACAAAGGCCGCCAGGAGTGTTTTGTCGAAAAAAGATTTCATGGTTTTCGCCTCTCACAAAGCCGACTCCTTACAAAGCCTGCTGCCGAAACATCCGATTCCATTCCCGCCATTGGGCCACCATTTCGGCGAGGCGTTCTTGTTCGGATTCGGCGAGATCGTTTTGTTCTCCACGGTCCAGCTTCATGTGATAGAGTGCCCAGCCGCTTGTTCCCTCTGAATTCGCGGCGGCAACATGCCCGGACGGCTCGCCGGTTTTGGTGTAAACGCATTTCCAGTCCCCCCGGCGCAAGGCGGCGTTCCCTTCGTGCTCGAAATAGATTGCATTCCGCTCAATGGTCACATTTTGCGTCTCGTGAATCGCCGCACTCAAATCCGCGCCCGGAAAACCAGGAGTCGCTTCCCCGTGATATTCGGCGAGCGGCTTGGTTTCCGTCAGGGCAAGAATCGTCGGGACCAAATCGACGACATGCCCCGGCGTGTCATTGAGTTGGCCCGGTCGTTTGATACCCTCAGGCCAATGAACGATGAGCGGCGTCGAAATCCCCCCTTCGTGGTTCCAGATTTTGTGTCGCCGGAACGGAGTATTCGCCGCCGTGGACCAGCCAGGCCCGAGACACAAAAACGTACCCGCCGAGCCGGGCGGCGCGTTCCGGTCATGACCGTCGCCGCGAACCATGATTTCCGCCGAGCTGCCGTTGTCGGACAGGAAGAAGAGGATCGTGTTGTCCCACGCACCCATTTCGCGGATTTTTTCGAGAATTCGCCCGACTTCCTGGTCCACGCGGTCCACCATCGCGGCATGAATCGCCATTTTCGCCGCCTGGAGCCGCTTTTGTTCGTCCGTCAGCGTCTCCCAAGCGACCGGAAACAAGACTTCGCCGCTACCGAGCATCTCCAAAAGATTCGGCTGGCGGTAAGGGGGGCCGCAAGTTTCCTCGCGCGGCGAAAGGTCGCATTGAACGATCCCGAATTTGTGGAGCCGCTCCAACCGCTCCGTCCGAATGGCATCCCAGCCGACGGAGTATCGCTCTTGATATTTCGCGATGTCTTGCGGCAGGGCGTGAAGCGGGAAATGGGGTGCGATGTAAGCCGTGTAGACGAAAAACGGCTTGCCCGCATGTTCCCGTTGGTGTTCGTCCAGTTGTTTGAGCGTGGAATCGGTGATCGCACAAGTCGAGTAATAGCCGGAACCGGGATCGACCGGGTCCAATGGTTGATCGTCCCGATGATGATTCCGGGGATAAAAATTACGGTCAGGGTCGATGACGTGATAGGAACGGTCAAACCCGCCGTCGGCGAGAATGAGCGGAGCACCGTTGACGTGCCACTTGCCGGAATGGTAGCTACGATAACCGTTTTGTTTCAAATGGTGCGGCAGAAGCGGGATATTATTCGGGAGCCGATCCTCTCCCCGGTAAGGGTCCATCCGAATCTGTTGCGGATAGAACCCGGTCATCAAGGCACTGCGCGTCGGCCAACACCGGGCGGTGTTATAGAACTGCGTAAACCGGATTCCGTTTTTCGCCAGGGTATCAAGGTTCGGCGTCTCGATTTCCCCGCCATAACAACCCGGATCGGAAAACCCCATGTCGTCGACGATAATCACGACGACATTCGGCTGGTCCCCGCCGAACGAAGCGAACGAAAAAAAGGGAACGCAAAACAACAACAACGCGATTTTGCAAAGGTTTTGGGTTGACATGTTTTTGTGGAGACTCAAATCTCGGTGGTTCAGTAGGGAGGGGGATTGCAGTGAAAAACACCATCGACGGCCCCATTGTAACGAGTCATTCCCCGGCAGTAAAGAAGGCGGGGCGAGTCCATGCAGAAAACTGAAAGTCGCGCCGCGAGGAAAGACCATTCCGTTTCATCCCTGTTTTCGGCAGTATTTTTCCCAAACTCAGAGCCAAATAGACTCATTAACCCGAAACCGGAATCGAGCCATTATTTTTTGCTTGCATAAACCAGAGCATGTGCGAAAAACGAATGCACATCTTCCACGACTTCGTAGCATCGGGAAGGAGCGTGAAGATTGACGTCGGAAAGTTCTTTGAGTTTTCCGCCGTCGAAACCGGTGAATCCGAGAACCGCCGCTCCGTTTTCCCGGGCGTGCCGGGCGGCTTGAACGACATTCGGCGAGTTACCGCTTGCGGAGATCAAAATGACCAAATCGCCGGGATTCATCAGGTTGCGGAGTTGCCCTTCAAAAACAGTTTCGTACCCGCAATCGTTGCCCAAAGCGGTGATCGTTGACACGTTGGCACAAAGCGTCAAAATCCTCGGCGGCTTGTCATTCGGACCAGCGACGTTCTTGCCGAAATCCGCCGCCAAATGCACCGCAACCGCCGCACTGCCGCCGTTTCCGGCTGTGAAAATTTGCTTATCCGCCGCGTAAGTCTGACCGACAAGCTCCACCGCCTTTGACAGAGCGGCTTGGTCGATTTCGGAGATCAATCGGCTGAACAGTTCGTGATATTCGCGTATCTTTTGCATCGGTCTCTTTGATTTACGGCGTCATTGCCCGGACCACGTTTTTGAACGGTTGGCCCGGCAGATAGACTTTTGGCCGGACGACAATGCCGTTAGGATACACAAGCGTCGGCGGTCCGACAACCGGGTCACCGGGAACGCCGGGGTTGTTCGTTTTGGCCCGCCGCCCTCGTTCCTGTTTCGGCGGACCGAAATACTGCGGTTGCGTTATCATCGGGGGCCCGTACATTGCGTTGGAATTGTAAGGGGACCAATCTTGGAGGTCTCCGGCCTGCCCCTCGCCCGACTGCGGGAATTGAGGGACCAACTGAGGTTGCTGTGGAACGACAGGGCGGTAAACTGTGAGCGGGACCGGGGGTGGAAACGCTGGCGGTGGAAAATAATAGATCGTTTGTGCCGTCATCCCGGAAATTTGCTGTGGTTCCGCCGCTGTCGGGAGCATCACTCGCGGCGGCCCCGCCCCCGGTCTTTGGTCCGCAACCGGCGTGATGACGATTTGGTATTGTTCCGCCATCCCTCCGTGAGCGGGAAGTTGAAACTCATCTTCGTATTGTCGGTAAATGAATTGCGTGTTTTGGTTCTGTTGGATCGGTGTTAATTCCGGCTGTTTTTCCGGGTAAATGAAATCCGGGACCGGTTTCGACAAAAACGCATCATCAATCACGGGCGGAAGGTATTGCGCGTGAGCCGACTCCGCCATGAAACCGAGAAACCCGACCAACAGCATCGCCATCCCGGAAAGACCAAAAAGAGTTTTCATTGTTAAGGCACTTCGCATATGAGTTTACGACAGGTGGATATGGTTTTCGCCCTTTGGACCGGTACTTTGCGAGCACACGCGAAAAAACGCACTGTCCCCGCGAATATACATACCATACAATACCGAAGCAAACACGCGAATTTTTGCAAAAGCCGACATTTTTCACGTTTCCCTGTTCGATACAAAGCCGATGACCATCACAGACCGAATTTTCATTCGATGGAACTTTTCTGGGAGTGAGGGGAGATGTTTCCTGTTTCATTTCTCATGGAATTGCACTTCGACCAGCATTCCTTCGGTTTCCGACACGCGGAGGACGTGGAATTGCAGACCGCCGAATGTGAGGTTGTCGCCGGTATTCGGGAGCCGCTCCAAATGTTCCTGAAGAAATCCGGCAATCGTGACGTTCGATTGCGACGGAAGCACCACCTGGAACGTCTGCTCCAAACGCCTTAAATTTGTCAAGCCGGTAATGTGCCAAACGCCGGACGCGATTTTCGTGATCGGTGAGCGATTCAATAACCGGCGGCTACGGCTTGACTGGCGTCCGAAAATTGAGTCGAGAACATCGCCGAGCGTCAAAACGCCAATCGTCTCCCCGTATTCATTGAGTACGGCGGCGACCTCTTTCTCCTGCGTTTTCAAAACGTCCAACGCGTCGGCCACGGAAAGGGTCCAGGGGATGTACACGACCGGAGCACTGTTTTCGTCCCAAAGATAATTTCGTTCCCCCGCGATTTTGGTCGTCTGGGTTAGCCCGATTTTTCGGAGCGAAACGGCACTGGCGAGTTCTTCGCTTCCTTTTTCGGAAATGAAAATATACCCTGTCCGGGGAAGCTCGTCTGGAAATTCTTCCATCACCTGTCCGAAGGTCGTCGGCGGCGGAAAAAAATGCAGGTGTGTCCGGGGACACATCAATTCTCCCACACGAATTTTCGACAATTGCAGGATATTTTGCAACACTGTTTCCTCACGGCGCAAAAGCGTCGCCTCTCCTTTGGAGAGTTCGACCGCCTGTTCCAGGTCATCGACCCGAAGATGCGGTTCTTTCCGGAGCCGGGGAAAAATCAGCCGCGTGGAAAGACGGTTGACGACATGGAAAAACGCGAGCACCGGGCGAAGCAAGTGCACTAAAAATTTCAGGGGAAACGCGCAGAACACTGCGATGGACCGAGGCGCGACAACGGCGATATTCTTGGGGAGTATTTCGCAGAAAACGATCACACCGAAAAGTGCTCCGACGCTGCAGAGACCGACCAAAGCGTACTGTTTGTCCTGCTGAAGCCGGAGAACCAGAATGGTCGTAAGAGTGAAATACAGAAAATTGACGACCAAATTGCCCAAGAGAATCGACGTCAACAATTGTTCCGGGTTTTGCAGAAGCGAATGAGCGACCTGAGCGAAAGAATTTCCTTCGCCCAACCTCTTCCGGTCTGTATGTCCGAGCGAAAAAAACGCACTTTCCGACATCGAAAAAAATGCCGATGCAATCATCAAAAGCAACATGACGAGAAGCGTCGCCGGATGGTGAGTTAAAAGATAAAGCATTAAGGTCATTCTACTCACCCTTCCTGAATTCCGCAACGGGAGAACAGCAATGTAAATTTAAAGGGTGGGACTGCCGCTTGACCTTTCCGGTTTACCGGCTACACTCGGGGTGGTCCGGGTGGTCGCCTCACTGTACTACACAAGTCCATTTTTCATATTTTTATCCGCAGATTGACGCAGATTTTCGCAGATAATGACGGAGTTTGCAAACCCCCTGTTTTACGCATTTTGTTTTCATTATGCGGTGTCACAATTTATGTTCCCATTTTTCTGCATTTGTGTTAATCTGCGTAAATCTGTTGATAAGATAGCGAGGGAATATTTGTGTAGTACAATGAGCCGCCTACGCGGGGGTGACGAGTATTCACAATTTTAGACTTGGTGCGGTACTCGACACTTCTTTGATTATTCTCCCCACTCCTACGGTTTTTCTCCGACGGCGAAAATGTTTCCGCCCGGAATCGGCAACCAACGGACGAACGGCGTCAGAGCGTTCAGAACTTTGAGTTGCACCTTGCCGAGTTTGGAACTCCGACAATTCAAAAGCCACGCAACCGTTGCGAGCGGATTGAATCCGTAACACTCCGTCATACGGAATCCGGCGTTCTCCAATAGTTCTTTGATTTGAGCCTTCGTATAACGTCGCCGATAGCCGAGCGTTTTGTCCAACGAACAATGCAGCGACGGAAATTGGGGAACGACGAGTACCAGTTTGCCACCGGAATTAAGGCAGTCAAAAATTTGTTTCAGGACGATTGCATCGTTTTCTGCGTGTTGGAGACCGTGAACAAGCAACGCCGTGTCGTATTGTTTTTCAGGCGGCGTTTCGTCGGCTTCGGGATCAAACTTGACGACGCTGACCATTGCATTGCCGTCGTAAAGATTTTTCAGAAACGCAACGCATGGTTCATAGGAATCGCTGACCGTGAGCAATTCCCGCTGCGGCAATAATCGAGAAATCAAACCGAGGCGGCTGCCGACTTCGAGAATCCGCGTTCCCAAGTGCGGCAAGGCACGCCGGACAATTTCACAGTTGATCTGCCGTGTATTGTCCGGCGAATTCACAACGTGCAGTTCATCCGATTCGTAAGCGTAATCGTCCAAAAACCGGTATTTCAGAATCGTCCAAATAGCGCTGATTCCGTCTTTCCAACCGATTTTTTTGCCTTCGCAGTATTTGCGCCCGTGGTAACTGATCGGCACTTCGTAGACATTCAGACTTCGCTTGGCGATTTTCGCCGTGATTTCCGGTTCGATGCCAAACCGGTTCGACCGCAGGGGAATCGACTTGAGAACCTTGCCGCGAAACGCCTTGTAGCAGGTTTCCATATCGGTCAGATCGAGACCGGTCATCAGGTTCGACAGAAAGGTCAAAACGTAATTGCCGAGTTTATGGTGAAAGAACAGCACCTTCCGCATATCGGAGGCGGCGAAGCGGGAACCGTAGACGACATCGGCATGGCCTTCGAGAAGCGGTCGGAGAACGATATGGTATTCGTTCGGATCGTATTCGAGGTCGGCATCTTGGATGATGGCGTAGTCGCCGGTCATTTCTTGGATCGCCCGGCGGATGGCGGCTCCTTTGCCTCGATTGACGGGTTGGTCGAACGCTCGAATGTCGGGAAAGCGTTCACAGAGACGTTTGATGACTTCCGGCGTTTTGTCCGTCGAAGCATCGTTGACGATGACGATTTCTTTATGCAAACCATCGGGAATCCACGCGGCGACGACACGTTCCACGAGGCGTTCCAAATACGCCTGTTCGTTGTAAACCGGAATTAAAATCGAAAGCGTTGGCACGGAATCATTACCTATTTGGCATTGCACGGCGAAGAGAGTTCCCGAGAAACGTGTTCGCTCAACAATATTTTTATAAGAGACTGATAACCAATATCCTGTTTGTGAGCGAGAACTTTCAACGAATCAATCAGCGACTCCGGCAGGCGAATCGAAATTGTTTTCGTCGACGGTCTCAAATTCGGAAAGGTCGTCGGAACGGCACGGTTCCAATTAATGAATTCCGTCGAATCATGGGTGTCCCAAAATTCGCGCTCCTCGTCTTCGTTCGAGAATGAAGGAATCTGTTTGATCTTTTTTGTGTTATTCGTCATAGAGCATTCCCCGTTTCTCTCCGAAGTTGTAGTAGTTCCTTTCGGCCACGGTCATTTTTCTTGCCGAGATAATCCGAATGAGCGTCTGGTCGCGGTAAGTGAAAACGACGAATAACCCTTTGCCCGCATCGGTTCGTCCCAAAGCGTAAAACCGCTCTTCATCCAACGAATGCCGCTGATCGTCGAAAACGAGAAACGGTAAATTGAAAAACACCTGTTCACATTCCGCTTGCGTAAGACCGTGCTTGATCCAAATTTTTTCGGCGTTGCCCTCGTCCCATTGGAATGCCAACACCTTGTCAACCGTTTCGCTCATTTCAAACCAAGTATATTGCAGACATATACAAATGTCAATCGAAAAATCGATTTGGGGGGAGATGAATACGAAAAAGGCGAAAGATTCCTTGGAGAACCTTTCGCCTTTGAGTAGCAGAACAGGGACCGATTTAGTATCGTCCGCGGTCTCCGCCGGGCCGTCCGTTGAATCCACCGGGTCTCGGTGCCTTCGGACGGGCTTCGTTCACCTTCAAGGTCCGGTCGCCGACGTTCGCTCCGTCAAGAGCGGCAATCGCGGCGTTCGCCTCGTCTGTGTCTAACATTTCGACGAAACCGAAACCCTTCGAGCGGCCCGTTTCACGATCGGTGATAATATCCACCGCGTTGACGGCACCGTATCTTTCGAATTCAGTGCGGAGATCGTCCTCTGTAGTACGGTAAGCCAGGTTACCAACGTAAATCTTCATCTCAGTCTCTTTCTGCCGCCAAGAAAACAAAAACAATCGGACCCCTTCCCCCAGGCGGCAGGAAGAAAAAACCCAATCCAACGGATAACGGATAGCGGGTAACGAACGATTTTTCTATCCGTTATCACCTATCCGTTATCCGCTACCACTGGAGGCGGCGGGAATTGAACCCGCGTCCCGAAACAGATCCATGTAAGCGTCTACGAGCGTATCCGATTCTTTGGATTTAACTCGCGGGAACCCTTATCGGCAACGGTTTCCTTTGAGCGATTCGACAACATTTTTTAATCCCCGCTGTGGTCGACGTGAGCGAAGACGATCCGATAAGTCGTCCGGAGTTCCAACCACATCGGCAGCAGCCGGGCTCCGGGGTCACCTTTTCTTAGGCGGCCAATGCGAACTTTGGTTCGGCATTTGAATTTAGTAGTCGGCTTTTTACGTGGCCAGCCGGCCAACCACGGCACGCAACTTACACTTCCCTTGTCCGGTCGAACCCGGTTCGCCCCCTCCAAGTGAAGCCAATGTAACGATTCTAACCGAAATAGGAAGCGTTGTCAAGACGGGAGGCTTCGAAATTTCGCATCCAACATCCGCCCATCCGCCGAAGAACAGCATTGAGGGGACATCCTCGACACAAAGCGATGGATCGTGTAGAATGCCGTTTCTGAACCACGCAACATCGCCTCCGAAATCATGCCAACAGGTGTTCTTTTCGATATGGACGGCACGCTGATCGACAGCCACCAAACGCACGTCGATTGCTGGCTACGTTATGCAGCACGGGAGGGAGTCATCCTTGATCGTGACCGTGTTAATTCGACTTTCGGTATGGTCAACCGCGAAATCATTCGATCATTTTGGCCGGGAACGCTTTCCGATGAAAAAGTGCGGGAAATCGACCTTGGCAAAGAAACTATGGTCCGCGATATGTTTCGGACGGACCTGCCCGCCATGCCAGGAGCAACGCAACTCCTTCAAATGCTTCATGAGCAAGGATTCAAACTGGCTGTTGCCTCGTCCGGCCCGAAGGAAAACGTCGTTTTGGCCTGCGAACTACTCGGCGTCACGCCGCTGTTGGATGCCATTGTTACCAGTTCCGACGTCAAATATGGCAAACCGCATCCGGAGATTTTCCTCACGGCGGCAAAGCGGATCGGCGCCGAACCACAGAATTGCATCGTCGTCGAAGACGCAACGGTCGGTATTCAGGCTGCCAAGGCCGCCGGGATGAAATGCATCGCCATTCTCAGCACCGGACACACCGAAAGCGAGCTGAAAGACGCCGATGTGATCGTTCGATCACTCGGTGAAATTGTACTGGGTTCCCACTTTAGTGGGGATGGCGGCATATCACTCCTCGGTGAAAACCTTACATGACAACAACGACATTTCACGGTCTCGATGCTGCCGAAGTCGAACGGATGCGAGCGGCTTACGGCACCAATCTCTTGACGCCGCCGGCACGGGAACCGCTGTGGAAGCAGTTCCTCGAAAAATTCGACGATCCGACGATCAAGATTCTTCTGGCCGCCGCCGCCGTTGCACTGCTGATAACACTGATCGAAAAATTTGTGTTACAGCATCCCGAAGCGAGTTTTCTCGAAACAATCGGTATCTTTCTCGCCATCGGTCTTGCAACGCTGGTCGCCTTTCTCAGCGAACTGAAAAGCGCACGGGAATTCGAATTGCTCAATAAAGTCAAGGACAACATACACGTCAAGGTTTT
>Ga0099364_10012173_pt1 | contig 11641 bp, 4 predicted proteins | sample TergutTh196P3_FD_73070 | JGI IMG/M metagenome (GOLD analysis project Ga0099364, IMG submission 73070) | Microcerotermes parvus P3 segment gut microbial communities from Pointe-Noire, Republic of the Congo - Th196 P3 | ecosystem: Host-associated > Arthropoda: Insects > Digestive system > Gut ...
ATACTCCAAAAGAGCGTGATACTTGCCGTCAATACCCACTACCTCTCCCAAAATCTCCCCGCCGTATTCACCTTGATACTGGAGGTTGTGGACGGTGAACACGGTTTTCATCCCCTGATAACCCTCGCGGTTTGCGTACATGGTGGAGTAGTAGACGGGGGTGAGGGCGGTCTGCCAGTCGTTGGCGTGGATGACGTCGGGGATGTAGCCGATGTGAGGTAAGATTTCCAGTGCGGCACGGGAGAGGAAAGCAAAGCGTTCGGCATCGTCAAAATGCCCGTATGCTCCTTTGCGCTTGAAGTAGTATTCGTTGTCCAACAGGTAGTAAATTACCTGTCCGATTTTCGCCTCAAAGATACCGCAATATTGCCGCCGCCACGCCACAGGGACGGTGATGTCGGTGATGAATCGCATTTTTTCTCGCATCTCCTCGCGGATCTCTTTATAGAGGGGCATGACTACGCGGCAGCCCACTAATTTTTGGCGCAGTGCTTTCGGCAGCGCGCCTGATACCTCCGCAAGCCCTCCCGTGGAGAAAAATGGTTGCGCCTCAGGGGTTACAAACAAAACTTTCATGTTTATGCAGACTATAGATATTAGTTTTTAGTTTTTGGGTGTAAGAATTAGACAGAGGAAACCGGTATCTAATACCTATTATCCCTTTCCTTTATTTGGCACTTTGATCTGTAAATATTATAGCAGGTTGTGAGGAGATTTGCAAGCTGCTCCCACTCCACCCACGCCAATTTAGTTTTGTGAGGAAACTTGGAATCTACGAATAATGTTGACATCGAGCAGCACAATATTACAACTATAGTCAATTTTCAAGTTAATCGACTATAAACAATGGACAACGTAAGGAATTAGAAAAAATCAAGCGTTCTAAAATACCAAAAGCACTCATAAAGCAACACGCAAAGGTTTTGTTTTATCTTGATGAAAACGCCAAAGCAGGCATAGCGTAATCCGCATCTGCTTTTTCATAGCTTGTTTTATAGTGTAAAAGCGCTAAATCCCCACGCCTAAATCCCCAAGATTTTCTAAAACAACTGCGGGGGGCTTATCTTTCTCCCTGTATCGGCGATTATCGATGTCCCCTCGCGTTGTCTCACCGGAAAGCACGCAGATGAAATCCACTCCCGCGTTGTCGGCGAGTTCCTTGTCTGTGTAGAGCCTGTCCCCCGCCACAGCGAGAGCAGACGCACCGTATTTCGTCAGCAAATTGCTAATCAGCCCCGCATTTGGCTTGCCGAAAATAATATTGGGCACTCGCCCGCTCGTCGCCTTAACCAACTCAATAAAAGATCCCACATCAGGCAAGTCTCCCTCGGGATAGGGGCAGACCTTGTCAGGGTGGGTAGCGAGATACTCAACCCCGTTATTTTCCAGTAACCAACAGGCGTTTTTGAATTTGTCAAAAGTGATTTCCGTGTCGTATGTCATGGCAACCGCCTGATTTTTTTCGCGATCATATTCAAAATCCACATTGGGGTGAGTTGCCCTCATGTGCGCCGTGACACTGGCGTTTGCAAGGAGATAAACGCTTGTGAAGCCCTTGAGGTTTATGTAATCAGACAAGGCAAACAGCGGCGTTATGATGTATTCCGCTGTAGTTTTAATCCCACCTACTTTTTCCAGTTTGCGCAGATATTCATCTGGTGTTTTGGAGGTGTTGTTGGTTAGGTAGTAGTAGTCAAAACGGCTAGCGTTGTCCTTGAGCCACTGAACAGCGGGGACAATTTGCTTATCTCCCAAGAAAATTGTCCCGTCAAGGTCAAGGATTAGGGCTTTTTTTTCGTTTATATTGAACATTTTTGCTCCTGCTAGGAAAATAAACACCAGTCTTTAGACCCTTACTTGCGAATCTAAAAACCAATGTTTATAAGCCATTATATATGATCAAACATCAACGTCAGCATAAAGGGACTCAACGAGTTTCCCGTCGTCGGTAGTCATGTCGTGCACCTTCACGTCGCTGTAACACTTCATTCCTGTGCCGCTAGGCAGGAGTTTACCGATGATGACGTTTTCTTTAAGACCCATGAGAGGATCCGTCTTACCATAGATTGCCGCTTCCGTGAGGACGCGGGTGGTTTCTTGGAACGATGCGGCGGAGAGGAAAGAGTCTGTCGCCAGTGACGCCTTGGTGATACCCATAAGAGTGGGCATCGCCTCTGCCGCTTGCAGATTCTCTTCGCCGTTGGCAATGCGCTCCTCAAGAGCTTTGTTTGCCTCCTCCAAGTCACGCTTGTCAATCAAGGCACCTGGCAGGAACGGTGCGGAGCCAGGGTCGGTAATCTTTATCTTGCGCATCATTTGGCGCACAATAACCTCGATGTGCTTGTCGTTGATGTCAACGCCCTGCATACGATAGGTGCGCTGTACCTCACGGATGAGGTATTTGTGCACCTCGTGAACACCCAATACTGCAAGGATGTCGTGAGGATTCATCGCACCCTCGGTGAGAGTTTCACCTTTCTCCACGACTTGCCCCTCGCGGACGCGCAGACGGAAGCCGTATGGGATGAGGTACGCCTTTTCCTCCTCGGTTTCGGGGTCGGTTATCACAACGTGTTGGGCTTTGCGAATTTCCTCAAAGCGGACAAGTCCTGGGATTTCCGCCAATATGGCGAGGGATTTGGGCTTGCGCGCCTCAAAAAGCTCCTCAACGCGGGGCAGACCCTCGGTGATATCCGCCGCGTCTTTTGCGCCGCCTGTATGGAACGTACGCATGGTAAGCTGTGTACCGGGTTCACCGATGGATTGTGCCGCGATGATACCCACCGCTTCACCCACAGTGACAGGGTCGCCTGTGGCAAGGTTTGCGCCGTAGCACTTGATGCACACGCCGTGATGACTCTTACAGGAAAGCAGGGACCGGATCGTGACCTCCGCCAAGCTTCCCGCCTCAAGCTCGCCCATAGCGACTTGGCGGGCGTGTTTCTGCTCTGAGTAAAGAGCAACTCTCGACGCGTCGCTGTCGCGCATCATCTCGTCGCAGGTCTGTATCAGATTGCCGTCCTCATCGTGCAGGTCGTTGAGGAGAAAACGCCCTGTAAGACGTTCGGCAAGCTTCACTATCTTGCGCCCATTGTCGATGATGTCAGAAACCTTAATGCCCTCTTCACAGCCGCAGTCAAGCTCCCGGATGATAACATCCTGTGAAACGTCAACAAGACGGCGTGTCAGGTAACCCGAGTCGGCGGTACGCAAAGCTGTGTCCGCAAGACCTTTTCTTGCGCCGCGGGAAGATATAAAGTATTCAAGGACGTTCAGACCCTCGCGGTAGTTGGCGCGAATTGGTACCTCGATTGTTTTACCGGATGTGTTGGCGATAAGACCGCGCATACCCGCCAACTGGCGCAGCTGTGAGTCGTTACCTCTTGCTCCTGAATCCATCATCATGAAGATTGGATTGAACTGGTCAAAGCCGTCACGCAGACTGTCGGCGACTTGTCGGGTACAGTCCTCCCAGGTGTCGATAATCGCCTTGGAACGCGCATCAACGGTCAATTTACCGCGCTCAAACGCCTCTGAAATCGCTGTAATTCTCTCCTCGGCGAACTCAACATATTCCGCCTTGTCCTTGGGGATAACCGCATCCTTGACGGCGACGGTGATACCCGCCTTGGTGGAGTAACGGAAGCCCTGAACCTTGATGTCGTCAAGAAGTTCAGCGGTTATCGTTGTGCCGTGGACTTTAATTGTGCGGTCGATAATCTCGCTGAGCATCTTCTTGTTGACAAGGAAGTCAATTTCCGGGATCAGATTGTTTTCGGGCTTACTGCGGTCAACGAAGCCCAAATCCTGCGGGATAAGTGAGTTGAAGATAATACGTCCCAAGGTGGTTTCAACAAGCTTTGGCTTTCCTTTGCCCTCGTTGTCAGTAATACGGATTTTCACGCGGGCGTGGAGCTCCAAATCGCCGTTGTTATAGGCAAGATGTGCCTCGTCAATGCTGGCGAAAGCCTTGCCCTCACCCTTTGCCCCTTCCTTGAGTATTGTCAGATAATAGCTGCCCAAAATCATGTCCTGGGTGGGGACAACCACAGGGCGCCCGTCGGATGGCTTGAGCAGGTTGTTTGCCGCAAGCATCAGGAAACGCGCCTCGGCTTGAGCTTCAGCGGAAAGTGGAACGTGTACAGCCATTTGGTCGCCGTCAAAGTCGGCGTTGAACGCTGTACATACCAGTGGGTGCAATTTAATAGCGCGACCCTCAACGAGAACAGGCTCAAAGGCTTGAATGCCTAAGCGGTGGAGGGTCGGTGCCCGGTTTAGAAGTACAGGGTGATCCTTGATGACCACTTCCAGTGCATCCCAAACCTGGCTGTCCATGCGCTCAACCATTTTCCGCGCCTGTTTAATGTTCTCCGCGCCAAGGCGTACAAAAACTTTTTCGCCGCCTGGCAGGGTGCGCTCTATGGCGTCAGGGGAGAAAACCTCCACCAAACGCTTCATAACAAAGGGCTTGAACAGTTCAAGAGCCATCTCTTTAGGCAGACCGCACTGATAGATTTTCAGCTCCGGTCCTACCACGATAACCGAGCGTCCAGAGTAGTCAACGCGCTTGCCCAAGAGGTTTTGGCGGAAACGCCCCTGCTTGCCCTTGAGTAAATCTGAAAGGCTTTTGAGGGGGCGGTTGTTCGCTCCGGTCATCGCGCGACCGTGTCTTCCGTTGTTGATTAGGGAGTCCACCGCATCCTGTAGCATACGCTTTTCGTTGCGTACGATAACATCGGGAGCACCCAACTCAAGCATCTTCTTCAGGCGATTGTTGCGGTTGATTACGCGGCGATAGAGGTCGTTCATATCGCTTGTGGCGAATCTGCCGCCGTCCAACTGCACCATGGGACGAAGTTCCGGGGGCAACACGGGCAGAACCTTGAGTATCATCCACTCAGGGCGGTTGCCGCTATTTCGGAATGCCTCTACCACCTCAAGGCGTTTGAGTGCCTTTGCGCGTTTTTGTCCCGTGGCGGATTCCATCTCCGAACGCAGCTTAACGCTCATCTCGTCCAGGTCGATGTTGGTCAAAAGCTCGTCAACCGCCTCCGCACCCATCTTGGCATCGAAGTCGTGACCATAACGCTCCCGGTATTCCTCAAGCTCCTTGGGGTCAAGAACCTGTCCCTTGCGCAGAGGGGTGTCACCTGGATTTATAACCACGTGCTTGACGAAGTAAAGCACCTTTTCAAGATCCCGGGGACTCATGTCCAAAATCAACGCCATGCGGGAAGGTACGCCCTTGAAGTACCAAATGTGGCTCACAGGGGCGGCAAGCTCGATGTGTCCCATACGCTCACGCCGCACCTTGGCGCGGGTAATTTCAACACCGCATTTTTCGCAGATTTTTCCACGATCGCGAATGCGCTTGTATTTTCCGCAGGAACATTCCCAATCTTTGGTAGGTCCAAAGATTTTTTCGCAGAAAAGCCCTCCGCGTTCAGGTTTCAGTGAGCGGTAGTTTATTGTTTCCGGTTTGATTACCTCGCCGTTTGACCAGGCAGTGATGTTTTTGGGAGAGGCTAGGCTGATGCGTATTTTGTCGAATAAAATGTTTTCCATTCGTGTCACCGTTCCTTAAGTGTTAGATATTAAATCGTAAGCCCAAAAGGCTTGCACAAAATCTAATTGTCAGTCGTCGTCATCAAAGCTGCTGAAAATTGGCGCATCAATGTTCGCCGGGACAAACTCCCCTGTGTCCTCGTCAATATCCCGCAGTTCCATGCCTGCCTCGGCAATTTCATCTTCGCTGTACGCCGTCAAAGGGGACGGCGCGAGTCCGATATCCTGATAACTGGGTTCAAGCCCCTTGTACGCCTGCCGTGAACGCTCGTCACGCAGACCGTAGTCGTCGTTATCAAACTGCTGTTTCAAGTCAATTTCGCCGCCTTTTTTGTCAAGGACATGGACGTCCAACGACAGTGACTGCAACTCTTTAACGAGAACCTTGAAACTCTCGGGCACGCCGGGCTGCGGAACGTTTTTGCCTTTTGTAATCGCTTCATATGCGCGGGTGCGACCGTTAACATCGTCGGACTTGATGGTGAGAATTTCCTGTAGGGTGTACGCCGCGCCGTAAGCCTCCAACGCCCAGACCTCCATCTCGCCGAAACGCTGTCCGCCGAACTGTGCCTTACCGCCAAGAGGCTGTTGGGTCACCAGTGAATAAGGTCCAATTGAGCGGGCGTGTATTTTGTCGTCAACAAGGTGGTGGAGCTTGAGGTAGTACATAATTCCTACCGTTATGGGGTTGTCAAACTGCTCACCTGTTCTGCCGTCGGTCAAAATCACCTTGCCATCGTCGTTATAAACCTGCCCATCCAGTTTTTCGTTGGCAAGGCGCAGGGCTTCTTCTATATCGTCCTCAAAGGCGCCGTCAAAGACAGGGGTCATCACCTTGATACCCAAGGCTCTCGCAGCGTAACCCAAATGCACCTCAAGCACCTGTCCAATGTTCATGCGGGAGGGAACGCCCAAGGGGTTCAGCACGATGTCAACAGGGGTACCGTCGGGCATAAACGGCATATCTTCTTGGGGCAATACCCGGGATACAACGCCTTTGTTGCCGTGACGCCCCGCCATTTTATCGCCCACTGAGAGCTTGCGCTTTTGGGCGAGATAGACCCTTACTTTTTGGTTAACGCCCGCGGAAAGCTCGTCGCAATTCTCTCGGTTGAATACCTCAACATCGACGACAATGCCTGACTCACCGTGGGGGACACGCAGAGAGGTGTCGCGCACTTCCTTGGCTTTTTCGCCGAAGATTGCGCGCAGTAGCCGTTCTTCAGCACTCATTTCCGTTTCGCCCTTAGGCGTAACCTTACCCACAAGGATGTCGCCGCTTGTGACCTCCGCGCCTATCCGGATTATGCCGCGTTCGTCAAGGTCACGCAGAGCGTCCGCGCCGGCGTTGGGGATGTCACGGGTGATATCCTCAGCGCCTAGTTTCGTTTCCCGCGCCTCGGATTCGTACTTTTCGATGTGGATGGAGGTATAGACATCCTCGCGAACCAAACGCTCGCTGATGAGAACTGCGTCCTCATAGTTGTAACCCTCCCAAGTCATGAACGCTACAAGAGCGTTTTTGCCAAGGCTAATCTCGCCGTTATCAGTAGCGGGGCCATCGGCGATAACCTCACGCTCCTCAACCAACTGTCCTTTAATAACGATTGGACGTTGATTTACGCAAGTACCTTGGTTACTGCGTTGGAATTTCAGCAGATCGTATTTATCTATAGCGCCGCTGTCGGTCTTGATTATGATGGTGTTCGCGTCGGCTTTTTCCACCCGTCCCGCCCGTCTGGCGATAACGGCGACACCTGAATCAACAGCCGCCTTGTACTCCATTCCTGTACCCACTAATGGGGCTTCGGGCTTGAGCAGTGGTACAGCTTGCCGCTGCATATTCGCGCCCATCAAGGCGCGGTTTGCGTCGTCGTTCTCAAGGAAAGGAATCATTGCCGTTGCCACGGAAACAACCATCTGAGGCGACACGTCCATATAGTCCACCATGGCGGGTTCAATCTCGATGAAGTCGTCGCGGACACGGGCGTTTACGCGCTTATTGACGAAGCGTTTGTTTTTGTCCAAAGGCTCGTTCGCCTGGGCGACAATGAAGTCGTCCTCCATGTCGGCGGTCATATACCTTACCTCGTCAAGGACACAGCCGGTTTCCTTGTCAACGTACCTGAATGGAGCTTCGATAAAGCCGTAGCGGTTGATTTTCGCGTGGGTAGCAAGGTAAGAAATCAAGCCGATGTTTGGTCCCTCCGGGGTTTCAATGGGACACATACGCCCGTAGTGGCTGTAGTGAACGTCGCGCACCTCAAAGCCAGCGCGGTCCCGTGTCAAGCCGCCCGGACCCAGTGCGGAAAGTCTGCGCTTGTGGGTAAGCTCATCCAGGGGGTTCGTCTGTCCCATGAACTGGGAGAGTGGGGATGAGCCGAAAAACTCGCGGATTGCCATAATCACAGGCTTGATGTTGATGAGGGTAGAGGGGGTAATGTTATCTTCCTCTTCATTCGCCTGAAGACTCATGCGGTCGCGTACCTGACGCTCAAGGCGGGAAAGACCTATGCGGAACTGATTTTGAAGCAGCTCGCCCACAGAGCGAATACGGCGGTTGCCCAAGTGGTCAATGTCGTCGATGGCGCCGATTTTGAACACCAGGTTATCTATATAGTTAATAGAAGCGAAAATATCCTCTGCACAGATTGTGGGGGGGACAAGGATGTCCCTTTTCAGGCGCAGCTGCTCAAGGAGTGCGTCGCGGTTTTCGCCGCACTCGTCCAGAATCTCATGCAAAGCGGCGAAGCGGACTTTCTCAACAACGCCGCAGCGATCCAAATCCTCTTGGGTGATGCCGTCGGGGAGATAGGGCAGCGGATCCACCATGCCGTTTGAGTAGATTCGCACGTCGTGATCGGCGAATTCGGGCTGTACATAAGCGGTCTGCACACCTGCTTGCTCCAACTCCGCGGCACGTTCCTTAGTGATTGTTTCGCCGATTTCCGCCAGGATTTCTCCTGTGAGGGGAGCCGCAATCGGACGTGAGAGGGTACAGCCTGCCAAACGGTTCGAAAGCCCCAACTTTTTGTTGTACTTATAACGTCCCACGCGGGAGATGTCATACCTGCGCGGGTCAAAGAACAGGCTCACAAGGTGCTGACGGGCACCCTCAAGGTTCACCTGCTCACCCGGGCGGAGCTTTCTGTATACTTCCAAAACCGCCTCATCGGCGTTTTTAGTTTCGTCCTTTTCCAGTGTGGCGTTCATCTTGGGATCGTCGCCGAAAAACTCCCTAATCTCGTCGTCGGTGGACATGACTAGCTCAGGGTGGATGTGTCCGCTTTCCGCCAATGAACCCAAGGCTCTGATAAAAGTGGAGAGGAAAATCTTGCGGCTTTTGTCGATGTGGACGTAGGCAATCTCTGAAGCATCGGTTTCATACTCCAACCACGCGCCGCGATTGGGGTTGATTGTGGAGGTGAAAAGCTCGATGCCTGTCTTGTCGTAGCTCATGTTGAAATAGCAGCCGGGGGAGCGCACAAGCTGAGATACCACAACACGCTCCGCCCCGTTGATAACGAAGGTGCCATGCTCGGTCATCACGGGGAAATCGCCCATGTAGACCTCGCTCTCTTTCATAATACCCGTCTGCAAATTACGCAGACGAACGGAAACTCGCAAGGGGCGGGCATAGGTTGCGTCCCGCTGTTTGCACTGGGCGATGGTGTATTTGGGCGGGTCGTCCATGCGATAACCCACAAAGGAAAGCTCCCACTTGCTCGTGTAGTCGGAGATTGCGGGCATATCCCTGAAGACCTCGTGTAGTCCCTGATTCAAAAACCATTGATAGGATTTCAGCTGTACCTCAATTAGGTTGGGCATCTCCATGACCTTTTCGAGGCGTCCAAAGCTCTGACGCTCGCTGCTTCCGCGTTTTTCAATCTTTGTTTTCAGCACTTAATTTCCTCCTTGTTGTTGACCACTTTTGAACCTTTTGGTTTCCACGCCGCTTCCCCCGCTCTCACCAAAAAAACGCCGCAAACGCGCAAAAAATTGGGAAGATATGACAAAGCTCGCGTTAGGCAATAATACCAAATTACGGCGCAATATGCCCCATAACGATACAGCACATAAGTATATCATATTTTTCTCTGGATGTCAAATTTTAATAGGGCAAATTCCAAATTTTTTTCTAAGGTTAATACTCAAAGTAACACCTGCATTGCAGTTCCTACACCTCACCCATCGCTCCCGTCACTCAAACTGCTTTTGGAGTTATTCCTGAACACAAAAAACTTCCCGAAAACATAATTTAAAACAATGATAATAAACTGGGCGAAAAATTTGGCGATTATGGAGTAATCCACAAGCTTTTGGGCAATTTCCGGCGCATCGGGGCTGTGCCAAAAACGCAGAATCAGTTCACTGCCCCAGATATCCAGTGAGATAACGCTCACAAGCAGGTACATCACCCCTTGGTCAAGGAGGAGTACAAAAAGTCGCGAAGCGACGAAAGACCAAAACTCCCGGCTCAGGACGCTTTTTTCCCAACTTTTTGATTCAAAAACCCACGTTTTCAGCGTAAAAAACGCAAACAAAATGGAGATCACCCCGGCGAGAGTGTTCGCGTCCAGATAATCGTAGTTTTTGCTGTCGTCAAAAAGGTGAAAAAAACCTTGCCAACCCGCAAGGGCAAAGAGCTTTTGGGATCCCCAATAAATCGAGAAATTGACGATGGTGGTCAAAATCCCAAAAAAGATATAGAGTATGGTTTCACGGTTGATGAATTTTTTAATGAGTTGGCGCATTTTTTCTCCATATTCGTTTGGGAATTCAGTAGACCTCCTGGGAAACTATGAAGACAAGCGGATTTGCGAAGATTTTTTTCGTCACATCAAGAAAAAAGCACAGAAATAATTTGTTTATTTCGAGCATTTTTTACGCAGACGGGACGGAAAACGACCTCAAAACCGCCGTTGACGAAGTTTCCGAGGAGGTGCAGTATACGTTTTTCAACTGCAACTCAATCTCCATCCATCTGCCGTTCAGTGGTTTTCTCGGGCTTTTCCTCCTTGGCGCAAGAGCCGTTACAGGTGGATGGCAGAGCGGTCCGCGCATACCATCCTGAGCTTTTCTTGGCGCATTTTTTCCCGGCAAGGTTGCCTGTCTGGGTGCAATAAGAACGCTGTACCACGTTACCTGTATTTTTGAAATCTCCTGCGGGAAGTCCGCCGCTGATTTTGTTCAGCAGATTGAAAATCATCACGCCGCCGGGATTTTGTGTGCCGCGGGGACTGGTTTCCTTGGGTTGGTCAAAGCCGTACCACGCCACGAAAACGTGACTTGGCGCGCCTATAGCAAGCCAACGGTCCTTGTGCTCGTTGGTCGTGCCTGATTTCATATACATATTCTTGATGCGCCGGGTGTCGGCGTTTTGAGTGTAGCTGCCGCGCCAGATATTATAGAGCATACGCCGCATAAGCTCCGCCGTTTCGGGCTTCATCGCCTGTTGAGCTTCACTGCCCCCTGTGAGCAAGGTGGTGACTTCGTTGTCCTTTTCCTGTGTTACCTTATAGTAAGAGTGGGGTTTGTAGTACTGCCCGCCATTGCCGAATGTGGCGTACGCCGCCGCCATCTCCACGGTATTCACGCCGCCGTTGCCGCCGCCCAACGCCATCGCTGAGATAGATGCGCGGTCGATTGCGGGGTTCAAGTTGGAAAGGCGAAGATTTTCCGTGGCGAAATCATAAGCGTTGGCTACCCCCAAGTCGTTGTGAACGATACGGGCGGGTACGGTGTTCAGGGATTGCGCCAGTGCGTATTGGACTGTGACCATCTTGTTTGAGCCAAGTGTTCCATTGTAGTTTGGAGGCCAGCGTTTGTCATTGACTGTCAAAAACGCCGAGTCGTTATAGAGCTTAGACCAGTGGATGAGATTTTTCTCTACAGCAGGAGCATAGACTGACAATGGCTTGATTGAGGAGCCGGGCTGCCTGTTTGTGGTGGCGCGGTTCAGGGAACGCGAGGATGGTTTTTTGCCCAACTGCCCCACCATAGCGGTAATTCGCCCCTCGTAGTCCATCATGGTGATCGCCCCTTGAATGCCCTGACTAACATCGCGGGCGTTAAG
>Ga0099364_10012174_pt1 | contig 11641 bp, 3 predicted proteins | sample TergutTh196P3_FD_73070 | JGI IMG/M metagenome (GOLD analysis project Ga0099364, IMG submission 73070) | Microcerotermes parvus P3 segment gut microbial communities from Pointe-Noire, Republic of the Congo - Th196 P3 | ecosystem: Host-associated > Arthropoda: Insects > Digestive system > Gut ...
CAATGATATAAAAAAACCAGATCCAAATACGAAATATCCTGTACCAAATATTGATACAGTTTGTTACATAAAACCGCTTATCAAAAATCCGAATGTGATAATTGGCGATTTCACATATTTTAGCGATGACGAAAATCCCGAAGATTTTGAGCGGCATATCACACATTTTTACGATTTCTACGACGACAAATTGATTATCGGAAAATTTTGTCAGATAGCAAAAGGCGTTACTTTTATGATGAATGGCGCAAATCATAAAATGAATGCGTTTAGCACTTACCCATTTTATATTTTCGAGGGTTGGAGCGCAGAAACTCCGCCAATTAACGAATTTTCATTGAAAGGCGATACCGTTATTGGTAACGATGTTTGGATTGGCGAATATGCTACGATTTTAGCAGGCGTAAAAATTGGCGATGGTGCAATTATTGGCACTCGCAGCGTTGTGGCAAGCGATGTAGAGCCATATACTATTGTATGCGGAAATCCAGCAAAACCAATTCGTAAGCGCTTTGACAAAGAAACTATTGAATTTTTACTCACACTGAAATGGTGGAATTGGAGTATTGAGAAAATCAAGCAAAATATTGATATTCTTTCAAATACAGACATAGAAAAATTGAAAACTGTTGATGAAAGATCACATTAACCCCGAAGGTATCCACGAATTGCACGAATGAACACGAAAAAATTTTGTGCACGAATTAACACGAAACTCGGAACTCGGAACCTGAAACCCGAAACTTCAAACCCGGAACTGGGTTGGGCGAACGCGGTTCGCCCCTACCGGAAACTCTCCTTGTCTCCGAACATTTTGAATTTGACGACGTCGGGGCAGGGGATGGCGCCGTGTCTTTGTGTTTTGTTGCCTTCGTTGAAGTCGATGCGCAGGGTAATTTCGTGGGAGCCGCCGGTGGCTGGTCCCAGTTTGGATACTGTGAAATCGTAACTGTAGCCTATTGCCATATTGTTGAAGGCGATGCCGATGGTGAAGATCAGGGCGTCGTAGGAGGGATACTTGTCGAAGGCGGGCAGCCCGCGCCATGCAAAGCCGAGCAGCAGAGGCGCCCGATACCAGTTGGCGCCTACGTCCATTTGGTAGAACGAGCGCGGCGACATTTTGAAAAGATAATTCAGGCTGATGATTTCGGGGACTTTGCCCACCTGATTCGCCAAAGGGAAATTGATACCCGCGAAATGCGACCATTGTATGGGTAGTCGGGCGTTCAGACGGGTGAAAGAAGTGACGGGACGCAGCAGGTTGTCGGCGCAAAGCCCGATCCACATTCTGCGGTTGTAGCCCACTACTGAAGCGCCGGCGTTGAAGTAATAATACGGGTCAACGGGCTGTTCGATGGTCATGGGGTCGATACCGGTCAGCCAGATTTGGTCGGGGTAAATGGCGCGCGCGTTGTGCAGGGCGCGCTGGGTATATCCGAATGAGATGCCGGGTCGGATACGCCAATCGTCGGTTATATTGAAGCGGTACGAGTACAAACCCGTGGCGCTGGTAGTACCTAATTGCGCGGTGCCGATCACATCGCGCATCAATACAAGCCCAATACCGCTGTTGATGGCATAGAAGTTATTGTCTAACGCTACCGAATAGGTAAGCAACGAGCCGGGCAATTTCGCCCATTGGTCGCGGTAACTCACAAAAGCGCGCGAGCCTAACGAGTTGCCCGCAAAGGAAGGGGCAACCAGCAACTGCGAAGCATAATACTGCGTGAATTGGGGATTTTGGCTGAACGCCTTCCCAACGAGCAGTGTGCCGAAGAGGATAAGTACTAAACGTTTATTCATTTCTTGATATTTTATATTCTGTGTTAAACCTTAAACATGAAACTACTGCCAAATGTTTTAGACCCGCGTTATTTCGTCCTGAATCTTTAGCTCGGCGAAGCCAATCAAGTTCAGGATGAGCCGCAATCCACAATAAAGGCGCGTCATTGCGGGCATGACCCGCAATCCACAATAAACCGATGAGATTGCGGGTCAAGCCCGCAATGACGTGGGTCACGCGATTTTCTACCAATATTTCGTCCCTGACGGGACGCTCCTTCCAATATTTACGTCGGTTTATCATTAACATTAAACTTCAAATCTCAAATCTCAAACTTCAAACTTCAAACTTCAAACCTCAAACCCGGAACCCGGAACCCGGAACGCGAAACACGGTTTGGGCGAACGCGGTTCGCCCCTACCGTAATAACAAAATATCTCCTACTTTCATAAACGATTGTCCGGTGGTGAACACTCCTTCAATCCGGTAGAAATACGCGCCTTCGTCACACAGGCGTCCTCTGAAGTAACCTGTCCAGCCCTTGTTCACGTCGTTGGTTTCGTAGAGCAATTGCCCTGCGCGGTTGTAGACTATGAACCGATACTTGAGCGTAGGACTGGCTACGGGCGGATAGAACAGATAATTTTTGTATCCGCGGTCGGGTATCACATCGCTTGGCTCGCCATCGGTGCGCGGCTTGAAGACATTGGGCAAAATAATATCGCCCGAATTTTCAATCTCTGCCGCATTGGACAGGGTCTTTACCGAAATACACTGCGGATCGGTATAGGTGCCTGCGGTGAGCGTGATGGAGTAATCGCCGGCTTTGAGATACATGTGCGACGGACTTTCTTCCGTATCCTGCGTCGAACCATCGCCCCAATCCCACTGGTACCATACGTCGAAGGGCTGCCCGTTGCTGAGCGTGTTCGACGTGTAATTGGTCGCCCTCAGCGGCATTCCTACCCAGAGGAATTTCGGCGCAATTTCGAAAGCGGCTTGCGGCAACGGGTGTACCGTTATTTTCTTGGTGATGGACTGCGGGAAGAGGTTATCGCCCGTTACGGTGAGCGTCACCCAGTATTCGCCGGCGCTCGAATAGACGTGCGTCGGATTTTCGTCGTTGGCGAAAGCCCCGTCTCCAAAGTCCCATTTGTATGCCTTCGCATACTTTGAGGAATTGTAGAACGCTACTTCGTAAGGCATACAATCCGGCGGAACATCATCGAAATTGGCGATGGCTTGCGGCGGCACAATGTTGATAGTGACCGTTTTGCTGTCGAAACATTCGCCGTTGGGCGCTGTTACACGTTGGGTGATATGGTAGGTGCCCCAGTCGGTCAATCTGTCGAGCGGGCTTGGGTCGACGTTGCGATTGAAGTTGTTCACGTAGGTGGAACCTTCTTCGCGGTAACTCCACAGATGTACCAGATGCTGCCGGTCGGGTTGCTTGATGAGGTTGTCCAATACGATGGGCGGCGCCGGATAGAGATAATCGGCGGGATAAGGACTTCCCGGACGGAAATCGGCTATCGGGTTGGCAAGAACCCTTATCCGCCTGATGACTTCGTGGTCGCAACCGGTGCCGGCTACCACGCGCAATTTCAACAGGTAGGTCGTATCGCGGTACATACTTGGATTTTCATATACATGCGCGAATTGCGTGCCTGAGGTGCGGGTAATAGACAGCGTATGGGCGTCGCCAAAGTCAAACTCGCCCGAATCAAAGCCCTGCGAGGCGTTGCGGATGCGGATGTTCAAATCGGCGCAACCGATGGAATCTTCCAGAACGATGTCCGCCTTCACATAAGGATAAACCGTGACCAAGCCCGACATGCTGTTGGTACATTCCCATACTTGCGTGGCGCCTGTCCACGTAGATACCGCCGTCATGGTGGGGCGCAATAACAGATTGTTGCCCAATACGTTGGTAAACTCGTGCGTGTGCGTTCCTACAGGATGTTCGCCTGTCTCGCCGTCATTGTAATCCCAAAAATATTTTGTATCCGAAGGATTAGGGGTTTCGATAGACGTTGCGGGCGTATCAGACCTGTTGTTGAACGTAACGGTTAAGGGCTGACACCCCATATCGTCAATCATGGTGAAGATGGCTCTGGGCTGCGGGAACAGACGGAACGGTTTGGTGATATCGTCCGTGCAACCGTATACGTTACTGACGGTGAGTTTGATATTATATATCTTATCGGCGTTTTGTATCGGATTCACATAACGGTGCGTGGGGCTGGGTCCGTTGCCGGGCATGGGGAAAGCGGGATCGTCCGGATCGTCCCAATCCCAGCTGAAATTGCTTACCGCGCCAAGCGACTGGCTCTGGAAGCGCGCAATCATGGGCGAGCAGCCTTCGGTATCGCCGGTAAAATCTGCCTGCACCTGCGGATTGACCGTAATTTGATCGTAAGCCGTTGATTGGCAGGTGAACAGTTCGCCGGTATACGGCGACGTGTAATCGTGCGACGCCGTGAGCATGATCATATAGCGTATTTGCGTGGGCGAATTTAAACTCTCGAAAGTGTGCGAGTAAATCCCCGTGCCGGTCTGATACCTCGGATTGCCGTCGCCAAAGTTCCACTCGTAATCGGTAGTGGCGGGGTTGCCGGCGGAGGTGTTGTTGAAAAGCACCGGCGCGGGCGGGCAAATTTCGCCATTTGCCAAATTATGGGTAAACGACGCTGAGGGCGTTGGGAAAACGGTGATGACCGTCTTCTTTTCGTCGTAACAGATGTTGTTGTCTACTTGCAGCCATACCTCGTAATCCTGCGGTACGCCTGTGGTATTGGTAAATTGATTCCAGGTGCTGTGTCCTATCGAACCCCAGAGCGGGTCGCCGGGCGTGTTGTTGGGCAGTACGGGCGCGTTAGGCACGAATGGCGGCGGCGCAGGTCTATCCCAGTACCAGCGGGCATTGTACGCGTTATGCGACAGGCTGGTAAAGTATACCGTCAGGTTTTCGCAGCCTTCGGGGGGCGATGCTTCAATATCTGCAATAACGCCCGGAGCGATGGTCAGCCATTGTTCCTTTTCGCTGCGACACCAGCCAATCGTCATGTCTGTCTCTTGCTCGTTTCTGTTTTGGGTGCTTACGCCAATCAGTTTCACATAGACCCTTTCGGGAACGGTGCCGCCGGTTTCATATCTATTCGATTCTCCAGCGGAGCCAAGCACGTCGCTGGCTGTTTTGTTGATGTCGCCCCATTCCCATGTGTAATTTACAAAGGTACTCATCAATGGATTAGCGCTGTTGAGTATACCTGTCACATCGTAGGGCGAGCAGCCTCCTGTTGCCGGTAGCCCATGCACGTCCAATAAATCATAGTCGAGTTCGGGATTGGGATAAACCGTGAGTGTGACTGTTCCGGGTACGCTTGGGCAGAATCCGCTGAACGCTTCCACAGTGTAGACAAACGGCTGGTAGGTGGCGGGAACGCCGGGCGCTTCGGGGGTGAGCTGCGGGCTGGCGACGGGGAGTCCGGTGATCGGGTCAAGCACTGGCACTGTGGCGTCGGTGCTGCCTCCTACGGCGTCGCCGGCGCTGTCGTACCAGGTGAGCATGGTGCCCGGTATAGCCGGAATCCATAAGTGATACCTGCCCAAATTGGGATCCAAACAATAGGCGAAATCGGCGTCAGCAGGCTTTTGCGGGCTTTTGCGCACCAGCATCCTCGCTTGCGTGGGCTGGCTGGAGCAGACTAATTCGCCTAATGGTTCTGCTGTATCGGTGAATTTGCGCGTATAGTATACCTGATACAGTATTTCCTGCGATATATCGGTGCCTGGCCAAGTTAAGGGATACGACGGTAAGGCATTATTATTGGGGTAGACAGGGTTAGGGTTATGCGCGGGGTCGTTTACCGGAAGTACGGTTAAACCGTCGGCGGTAGTTATATCGCGCAGGATGTAGGTTCCGGCAGCGCCCGGATCCGGTTCTCTGCGTTGCCAGTATATCATATCACCCGGTAAGGGGGTGGCGTGATAGGCGGTTAACTCCATCAACGGATCGGAATCGCAATAGAAGGGGTCTGCTAAAATATAAGCTAAATCAAGCGGATCGCGCATCTTTACTTCTACCCATGACAGTTCGCTTCTGCATCCGTTCACATTATCCATCACCCGCACGCTGATGTTAAACGAGCTGGGCAGTTGGAAAACAGGATTAGCAGTATTGGCGGTCGACGGGTCGATGATGCTGCCGGCGGGGAACCAGTCCCAATCGAAATCTGCTACATTTCCGCTCAAAACTTTGGGATTCATGATCACCGTATCGCCGTAGCATATATCGCGTGGTCGTCCGGCGTCAATTTCGGGACGGGGAACTACTTTTATTTCCAAAAATTTTCCGGGTCCCCAGCATCCGTGTCTGTTGCGTTCCACTACGTGCAGCCAGCCATTCCAAGCCTGCGCATTGTCGGGGTATCGCAATACGGTGTATGTGGTTGAATCGGTAGGATTCTGGAACCAGGGTATGTTGGGATTATGCAAGCCGGAAAGGGTAGGATGATCGGGCGCGGGATTGAACACTGGGGGATCAATGGGCGTTGGCACAGGCGCCAAGGGCGCGCCCGGCGGGTCGATGGTCCATTGGAAGGTGGCGTCGCTTCTGCCTTTGCCATCGTTGGCATAGTAGAACTTCAGGGCGCTGTTGCCGATACAGTTGTCGCCTTCGGCGCCTATGGTGGTTTCGGGAAGGGGCAAGATGCGGAAGTCGATGGTCTTGGGAACGCCCCAACATCCGGCGTGGTACGGGGTAACACGTATCGGCATCATCGTCACCACATCAGTCCAGAACGGATTGTTCAGGGAAACGCCCATGGGGTCGTAACGTGTGGTGTCGGATGTGAAAATATCCATGGGCGGCATGGGCGTGGCGCCGATTGTATATGTATACGATTGGGGACCTGCCGCCGTCGGCACCACCAATGGGTCTCTGGTATCCGGCATCCCCGATTCTACTACCCATCCGCTGATAAACTCCCATTCGAAAGAAGGGTCGTGTGGCGGCACAAGCGGCGGGTAAGGCAACGCAGGCGGCGGAAAAGTAGGACCGGCGGGAAGCGCGTAGCCCGGATAACTAAAGCCCGGTTTCAATTCAAACTGCGCTAAAGAAAATGGCTCTCCGGCACAAATCTCTTGACGTAACGGATAATCGTCAGGCAACTGCGGCACCGGCTTCACAATAATATCAAATTTCATCGGCTCGCTTGGGCAGGGTACAGCTCCTAAAGAACGCGCTGTGACCGAAATCGTTGCACGGCTTTCCGTCAGCTGATCCGTGGAAGAATTTTTGGATTTGAATGTATTTATAAATACGTTTCCGGCAGGCGGATAAGGCGGCGTGGGCAGCCCAATATCGTCGTCGCCTGCGGTGGTCGACCAGCTAAACTCAATGGGGTTGCCGGCGTTGGCAAAGAGAGATTGGAATCCGATGCGAGGTACAGGTTCTTTATCGCAAAATTCCATGGGAGATCGTAATTGAATTACGTCGGGAGTAGGATTCACGGTGACAGTAAACGTTCGGTGCGGCGCCATGCCGTAGCAGGTAAGCGGAACGCCGGAGGCTCTTGTCCAGGTTGCTTCGGGTATCAAGGTAAACGTGCCTACAATTGGTATTCCGGTGGTGTTGGTACCCGACCTGAAACTGCCCACATTACCCGTCACATAGTCGGGCGGAGAGGGAAACAGCGTTGTTGCGGGATGAGGCGCAAAAGTCCATGATAAGAATGTAGGGTCGGCAGGGTCGGCAATATCAGTATCGTCTAATGTCCATTTTACTGATGCGCCTGAAATGTTGAACGTAAACGCACTGATGCTCACCGTAACGTCAGGGCATACCACCGGCGTGGTAGTGAACGAAATATTGGTCACCGCCGGCACGGGTCTGACGTCGATGGTGAAGGTCTGCGCCGTAGAAACACAGGAAAGAGGCGTACTGATATATACCGGAGTTGGCACTTCGTGCGTTGCGGTAACCGTTACCAAACCCTGTCTGTTTCTGACGGGGCTGAGTGTGTTGATGGCAGTTTGGAAAGCGGGTAATCCTGCTCCTGCCGCCGCAATGGTATTGCTGCCCGAAGCCAGCTGCGTATGCGGCGTGCTTTGCGAAACGTTTACGCCGTCAGTACCTGCGATGTTCCATGTGTAGGTGTCGGGCGCTACGCTGGTAGCGACAACCGAGAACGGCACAGCGGCTATCGGCATGTCGGAACATTCGTCGATGTTCGAGAACGAAGCCAATACCGGCTGGGGATGCACCAAAAGTTTCACATCTACAGGATTGCCTACGCATCCTCTAAAGGATGTTGCCGTTATGCTAAATGTCGATTCTATTGATGCAGTGGTCAGGTTCGAGGAGTTGCCAAAACTGACTGCCTCGTTTTCGCCTGAAAGGGCTGTTGCGCCCGTTGATGCAGGGGCAGTTCCGGTAATGGTCCAGTTGAACTTCTGGGTGATGCTGCCTCCTGCGCCGTTATCGGAATAGGTTATCGGTATGAAGGGGGTTCCGGAGCATATTTCCTGATTCGCAGCCGGTGAAAGGTTGACGAGCGGGCGCGGAAGCACGTCCATCAGGAACTGTATGGGCGCGCTATAGCACGACTTGTCGCCTGATGTGCCGACGGCGGGTGATAATCCGACAACTTCCCATGTATAACTGTATACGGCGCCGCTTGTATTATCTCCGAAGGCGCGTTGTGCGGCTGTCAGCGGGTTGTTGCTGCCGCTGGCTTGCGGAGGCGCCGGCGCGGTGAGCGATTCGGTCACCGTCCACTCGTAACCCACAGTAGCCAGGGTATTTTGCGTGCTGAAAGTTACAGGGTTAAATGTTCCGCCAAAGACGCCGGAACCGAGGTCGGTAGGGCATTGTTCATCGTCGGGAGGTTTGATCACGTGGGGGCGCGGTTTAACGGAAATATTCATATTTGCCACTGTGGAGCAACCATTGGCGGTACCGGTAAACTCTACAGTCATAGTGATCGGGGTGTTGCCCGTATTTTCAACCGGCTTCCATTCATTGCCCGGGAGGTTGCCCGGTATGTGGTCGGTTTGGCGGTCGATAGCATTGGTAGGCACCGGGAAACCGACATTGGAGCCGCTCAACATCCTCCAGCTAAAGGCGGTGGCAGTGTTGGTGATGTTACTGGTTACGGTGGTTTCGCCGGCGGTAACGTTCACCGTGGGGCATATATCCGGCGTGGGAACGGTCAGTATGGGTTTGGGGTTCACAGTAAACGAAACAGGCGCGGGTCTACTTGGGCATCCGTTTACCGTTGCCGTAAGATCGAAATTAACGGTAACAGGCGCATCGCCCATATTCTGCGCAGAAAAACTGTATTGGTAAGGGTTGGCGCCGACGGTTACGCCTGTGGCGCCACTGCCCGGCAAGCCGATACCGGTCTGATCAGGGTCGTCCCAGGTGTAAAGCACAGCCGCACCCAGATTGGCATTCAACTTGAAAATGACGGCGTCGCCATGGCATATGGGCGGATTAGTTTCTACGGCAGGCTGAGGTCTTGGTCTTAACTGTACGGGAACCACCTGCGTGGAAGTGCAAGAAGCCATGATATGGCTGATTACATTCAGCGTTACCGAGTACGGCTCGTTGATGGTATTTGGATTGTCGGGGGTTTGTCCATTGGGGAATACGCCGGTTGCCGGAATAGTACCGGATATTGCGATACCCGGGGACATGTGCTTGTCGGCAGGAAAGGAATAACTGAAAGTTGATAAACCTGTAACAGAGGAAACTAAATTGGGCATCGTACTGGGTTGCTCCGGACACCAGAACTGCTCGCCAATTGCCGGATTAAATTTGGGGCGTTCAACAAAGGTGATTTGTACCTTGCTGTCCAACTGGTTGCATATATTTACGTGCGACCAGGTGAAGGTGTATGTTCCGTAGGCGGTAACAGTAACTTCGGATTCTGGGTCGGTCGGGTCGGCGAAAACAGCACCGCCCGGGTTCATATCGGCAGCGTCTATGCTCCATTTGCCCGCTTCTATGGTCAGGTTGGGATTTGCGGCATTCAACGTATAAGGCGGGGCTATGGTAATATCATAACAGTGCTGCGCCGGCGAGCCTGCGTTTGGCGTGGTCGGGTTTGCGCCGAAATCCAATACTACGGTGGATACCGAAGCCAGACATACAGGGTTGGTAGAGAGAATTGTCCACGACAAGATATAACGTCCGTTCACATCGCTATGGAAGAGTGAAGCTTCATTTCCGGGAGTGCCGGTATTTCCGGGGGAAGCAACATAACCTCCAAATCCGGAGTGCGCTCCCGAGGGACCGCTTACTATAGTCCAATATCCGTGAGGCGCGGCATTTGCCGCCAAAGTTCTTACATAAGGCGGCGGAAGAGATTCGCAAACTTCATCGTCGGGTCCGGCATTTGATACTTGCGGCGTTTGGTGGCTATAAATTTCAAATGTCTGCGGTGCGGGCGATGGGGGCGCCACAGCGTATGTGTTGGAACAGCTGATATTCGAAGTTTCAGTGATACTGAGAATAGAGATTGTGGTGAGTCCGGGCGTACCTGCGGTCAGTTGCGTACCCAATATGTCTAACGCCGGCGAACTCACGGGTACGGTTAAATCTTTAAAATGCGTACCTCCGCCGCCTGATATTGTATAATTTACGCGATATACGTTGCCGCTTGCATTATGCCCTGTAAGCGTGATGGGCAGCGTTACGTCTTCCCTATCGCATATATCCATTGTACGCGGTATGTCGAATTCAACTTCCGGCGTGGGTCGGACAGCGATAGTGGCTGTGCCGGAAACCGAGCCGGAGCAAGTGGGCGTTCCTGCCTGAGAAAAAGAACTCGCTACAAGCGTAACGGAGTGCGAACCAACAGCAAGCGCGGGGGGTAATGTGATGGTTGCCGTGGCTGTACCTGAGGTTGATGCGCCTAATCCGGTGATGGCAGGCGCTGTCTGCACTGTGCCGTTGGCAGTCCATTGCGCCGCCAGCGTCCATGCCACATTGGGGCGTCCGGTAAGAGATACAGAAACAGTGGCGCCGGTGTTGTCTTCGCAAATCGTTTGCGGAGTGGAAGTTACAGTGGCTACCGGCGTAGGATGCACGGTGATGGTTTGCGTTATGGTAACGGGGCAGAGGGGCGCGTTGGCATACTGCCTTGTAATTTTCAGGTCTCGCGTGGCAGCGGTGGTGGCGTCAGTAGACGCGCCTACCGCTATGGCGGGGCTGGTAGTGGAAGCCGCGCCGCTGTTGCTTGGAAGGTTGCTGCCATTGTTATAATTCCATACGTACACGGAACTCGGGCTGCTTGCAGTTTGCGCGGGCAGCGAGAAGGTGGGGCTTGAGCCTGCGCATACATCGGTTGGCGTTACGGGTCCGGTCAATGGCAACGTTGGGCGCACGGTAATCGTTACGCTGCCCAGATTGATATTTTCGCAGCCATTGGGGTTACTGGTGATTTTCGCTATTGAATAGGTAGTGGTCACGGTAGGCGATACGGATACGGAGAAATTTCCTGTTTGGCGCGAAGGCTGGGTGAAGCTGCCGTCGGCGGGCGCTAATTCTACATCCCATCCTGTTCTTCCGGTGTTGAGCGCTCCTGTCATGCTGGAGATGCTCAGTGTTGCGGAACTGCCTTCGCATATAGTGGCTGCACCTGATAAAGTTGCGGTGGGCAATGCGTCTACAGTCATGCTAAACGAACGATTGGCGCTGGGACATTGCCCGCAACCCGAAGACTGCGGACACGACGTCGGCGCTATACTTACCGCAGAAGCCCACCTGCGGTATACGTTCAAAGTAAACGATTGATTGTTGTTCGTAGTAAAAGAAGTGGGATGGAACTGTATTGTTGCCGAACGGGTATC
>Ga0099364_10012175_pt1 | contig 11641 bp, 10 predicted proteins | sample TergutTh196P3_FD_73070 | JGI IMG/M metagenome (GOLD analysis project Ga0099364, IMG submission 73070) | Microcerotermes parvus P3 segment gut microbial communities from Pointe-Noire, Republic of the Congo - Th196 P3 | ecosystem: Host-associated > Arthropoda: Insects > Digestive system > Gut ...
CGATAGGCGGTACAGGTTGTTACGTTTTTTTGTTGGTAAGGTTTCGACGATATGCCTGTCGGTCAGTGTGTTGAGGTTGGCGGCTACTAATTTGCTTTCCATCTTGCATTGTGCGGATAATTCTTTTGTCGACACGGCTTCCCACTTGAAGGCCATCTCGTAAACGATTTTACGCATTTGTGGGGTTAGGTTATTTAACCGCTCCTGATAGAGTGGTGTGATCTCATCCATGATTTTTTTCAGAAAATCTACCTCCACAGGCTTGTCCGTTTGTAATACTAACTTCAGGAAAAGCAGCATCGTTCTCGGTAATCCGTCTGTCAGTAAACGAATGTTTTCAACTTTACCGAAATATTTTTTCAGGAAATCCTTTATTTTAGTCCTTTCCCTGTCGTTGAAGTCCAACGCATCGCTCCAGTGATTAAGAAGTAGAAATGATTCCTTTCGGCTTAACGCTTCCAAACGAAAACGACGGAAAAACTCGTAATAAGGTTGGTCATAGCGCCAGAAATGTTCGTCCATACGGGTACTTGCAGCAATCAACACAAGGTCTCGGTAGTTGGTAAGTGTTTCGCGTAACAGGTGACCGTCGTCGGAAATACTGCCGGTTATCCGGTCGAAATTATCTAAAAGCAATACGGCTTTTTTCTTTTTGGATTTACAAAAACGATGAATCTCGCTGTACAGATAGCGCGTATAGGTCTGTTCGTCTGTAAACCCGGAATATTCTTTAACTTTATACGCTTCATTACTTCGCAGATATAACTCCTGCAGTACCTGTTCCCATAAATCCAATAACCGATAAATTCCCGCCTGCTCTTCCGCCGGAAAAACGGGAATATATCGGGTATTCAACTTTTCATTTTCAGCGATTTCTACTTCTATGCGTTTGAGGAGCGTAGATTTGCCGCTACCACGCCTTCCCAGGATAAGTTCGTACTGTATGGAATCGCCCGTCCTGCAATCTGCCAAAGTTGAAATGATGGTTTCATATTCCGTCATGCGAACAATAAAACCGGTTTTCACACTTTCATTATTATCAGCATTTGTAAATGGATGAATAGACAGCCAGTTTTTTCTCTGAATTGCTGCCCGAAACAATCGGAAACCAGCAACCGGAGGGTGCAATTCAAATTATTGCAATGCGCAAGGACAAGCGAAAATTTGAATTGCACCCCAATCGCCAATCCCCAACCTTAGTTTTTTTGCTTCACTGAAAACTATTTCGTACATTTGTGCCGTAATTGTATCATGGAACAAAGCATGAAACCTCTTACAACCAAGCATTTAATTATAAATTTTAACTATGTATGTTGTTTCCAATTGACGGCGAAAAGGGCTTCAAAATAGTGTTTGACACGTTTTATCCCCGATTGTTACGCTTTGCCAAAGAATATGTCGGCGACCTGTTCGAGGCGGAAAATATCCTGCAGGACGTTTTTCTCAGGCTTTGGGAGAAACGGGCATCACTGCCGGCGGATATCAACCTGCAAGCCTACCTGCTGACGATGGTTAAAAATCAATGTATGGATTTTCTGCGACATCGGCGAGTAGTCCAACAGATTTCGGTCGACTGGGAAACCCTGCAGGAGCAGGAAACGTCGTTTAACTATTACGCCATCAGCAGGTTCGACCCCGAAGAGATGGACGTCGAAGCGCTCGAACAGTTAGTCGAAAAAGCGATAAACGATTTACCCGAACAATGCCGCAAGGCGTTCGAACTCAGCCGCTACGACGGGCTAAAATATAAGGAAATAGCCGATAAGATGGGTGTTTCGGTCAAAACAATAGAAACGCATATTTCACATGCCCTGAAAATACTTCGCGTGACGTTGAAAGATTTATTTTTTGTATGGTTGTTTTGCGTAATATAGTTTATTTCAATTTAAAACCGGACGTCTAAGGTGATAGGCGTAACAGATGTTATGAATAGATTTCTTTTCAAATTATTTATTATAAGTGTTTTATGTAATCCCGTTTATGCCCAGGATATCCCGTTTGGGAGTAGTAGCGAGCATGGTAAAATATGTAAAACCGGTGATATCGACCTCTACTATGAAGTATATGGAATAGGCGAACCGCTATTATTATTGCATGGGAATAGAGGTTCAATAGCGCATTATACCTTTCAGATACCGGCGTTTTCCGAATATTTTCAGGTTATAGCCATGGACAGTCGCGGGCAGGGAAAAACAACGGACGCCGATACTATCATCACTTACGAGTTGATGGCGCATGATGTGGCGGCGTTGATAGATTCTTTGGGCTATGAAAACGTTTTTATTGTCGGATGGAGCGACGGAGCCAATGTCGGATTGGAATTAGCTAAGGCACACCCGGAAAAAATTAAACGAATGGTCATGTTTGCAGGTAATTACAAAATAGATGAGCAGTCGGTAGTTGATAATGAGTTGTATGAAACATTGAAAAATCAACTAACGGAAGAAAATTCAACGGAATGGAAGCTGACCAATCTTTTGTTGCATTACCCGCAACTGACCGAAGATGATTTGCAAAAAATAAAAGTTCCAATTTTGGTAATGGCCGGTGAACATGACTTAATCAAAGATGAACATACCCGCGAGATGCAGAAACATTTACCCGATTCAAAATTACTCATAGCAAAAGAAGCAACTCATTATATGCCTTGGGAAGACTCCGAAACGTTTAATGAGATAGCGCTTGAGTACCTTTTAGCCGATAAACCGGTAAAAACAGTCAGCGGAAAAGTGGTTGACAGTAAAGGTCAGGCCTTGGAATATGCGAATATTGGAATTGAAGGTAAAGACTTCGGCACGATGTCGTTTCGTGACGGCTTGTTTGAATTGGGCATACCTTACAGACATCGTAATGACACGCTGTCATTTTTATATATTGGATTTGAACGGGAAAGAAAGCCGATTGAAACGATGGACGGTTTTCAAACGATCGAATTGTTCGAAAACGTATATTCTTTAGATGAGGTGACAGTTACAGCGAAGCAACCTAAGAGACAGCGAATAGGAATACGCATCCACAACAATATGTTTGGAGCCCCGGCATTGCATACAGAAAGGGCAATACTAATGAAACCCCGAAAATTACCTGTAAAAATTGAAAAATTAAATATTGCTTTTTCCTGGGTTAATCAACAGCAACAGGATGATTCCGTTTATTTTCGAGTTAAATTTTATGCGGTAACAGACGATGGTTTTCCGGGTGAAAATCTGTCAACGCAAAACATTGTTATCAAGCATTTAGTAAAACAGGGATGGAATGAGTTGGATTTATACCATTATAATATTGTCTTGAAGGAAAATTTTTTTGTGAGTATTGAATGGTTGTCCGATTTGGACAAAAAGGCCGATATACGTTTGTTTTACGGGGCAGTAATGATGAGGCCAAGCGCGATATTTAGCCGCCAAACAAGTTTTGGAGCATGGAATAAGATTCAGGGGGGACAATATTCAATGAACCTTCAAGTCTTATATTAAGGTAAACCCTGTTCGTTGACCGCAATAAGGTATCCGTCTTTTTCCAAGTCGTAAATAAATATTATTCCTGTATCAATTCTTCCATCCGGCAGGCAGTTTCTTTGCCGGTTATAGCGATGGCCAACAAGGCTATTCTGCGGTTTTTCCCTAAAAAAGCCTCATAATAACGGCGGTCGTGTATCTGCTCAAAAGCCTCTTGCAAAAGCGCTTCCAACGTACTGTTTTCATCGTGTTTGATTTCGGCGATCACGACCCGGTCATCCTGACGCCATACGGCATCAATGCGGCCTATATCGGTGGGTACCTCGCCTAACACATCGAATCCCAGCATGTTGAGCCAAAGCAGGATCAATGAATGGTAATAAGCGTCGCTTGGAATATGCAACTGGTAGGGAATACGGGCAAACATCGCCTGCATGTTACGCTGAAAAGCCGACGCATCTCCATCAAAAAGTTGCTGTTGCATAAAGTCGCGAAGATCGTCCGTTTCCGATACGGTAATTTCGGCGTAACTGCTGACCAAATGTTTTATCAACGATTTACGGACTTCCTCATTGGGAATGCCTAATATATACTTCGAAGGCTGACCGATTTTTCCTTTAATCACACTTTTGACAGTCAGGTATCCTGTTTGAAACAACAGCAATTTTGTACTCATCGAATCAGGTTCAAAATTGTCGAAACCGTCGGCAAAAATCTGAGTAGGCGCTAACAGATATTTTACGTCATTCCGTTTTTTAACCTGGTTGACTAAAAAAGTAGGCGTACCCGATGCAAACCAATAATTGATGAATTTTTTTTGTCTAAACAGCACAAGCGTGGAATAGGGATTGTAAACGGTCGTGACCCCATCCCATGAATAACCATTGTACCAATAACGGATAGATTCGACGATTTCGGCCTCAGTAACCTGTTCTTTTTGTGCAAATTGACGGATATATTCCTCGAAGACCCGTACTAACTCGGCCTGCGTATAGCCGCATATCGTGGCATATTGTTCATCCATGGTGATATCATCGGGACTGTTCATTCCGGAGAAAATGGATACCTTGGAGAATTTGGACACGCCTGTAATGAAAACGAACCTTAAAAAATCGTCGGAACCTTTTAGCGCTGCATAAAATGATTGCAGGAAATTGCGTATCCGTTCCACTTCCGTCAAATCGTTTAGTGCATCCAATATTGGCTTATCATATTCGTCAACCAATACGACCACCTTACGTCCTTTTTTTTCATATAAACATTCAATCAGCTCTGCAAATTTACCGGATGCATACGGACGCAAGAGATTTATTTGATACATAGCAGCTATTTGGGCAAGATAAGCGCACATATCGCGCTCCATTACTTCTTCGGTGGAATGTCTTACACGACTCCAGTCGATTATAATGACCGGATACTGCTGCGTCCAGTCATATTTATCACAAATATACAAACCTTCGAATAGCGACTTCTCTCCCTTAAAGAGTTCTGCCAGCGTGCTGACAAGCAATGATTTGCCGAATCTGCGCGGTCGTGATAGAAAATATATCTTACCGGATGTGATCAGACGATGGATATCCTCAGTCTTATCGACATACAGGTAATCCATGCTTCGTAAATCTTCAAACGACTGTATTCCAACGGGTAATGGTTTCATAATTCAGTTTTTTTATTTGATGCAAACTGCAAATATAAATGAAAATTTCTGATTTCCCTACAGACAATAAATTTTCCTCAAAAAATACAGGAGAAAGTTTAAAAGAGAAAATAACCTTACTCGAAGAAAAAGTTGTATTTTTGCATTTTAAAAAAAATCTGAAATGAGTAGCAAATCATCCTCGAACAGTAGGAATTAGAATCGCTACTACTGATAGTAGATTTTTTTTTCGGAAACGATTCAGGGTAAAATGCGGGTTATTCGTTTATAGGGTGTGCGGGCAAAAAAGCCGCGTCACTTTTTAAAACGAATAGACGAATGAAAAAGATTTTTATGATTTTAGCTTGTATGATGGGGATGTATCCGGTATTATTAAAGGCGCAGCCTTCGGGTAATATACGGGGGGTAGTGGCCGATGGCGCTTCGGGGCAGACATTGCCTTCGGTGACGGTTACCGTCCTGCAATCGAATCCGCTTATCGGAACTGTTTCGGAGGGGGATGGCAGTTTTATCTTGAAAAACCTGCCGGTGGGACGGTATGATATTCAATGTAGTTATATCGGGTATGAGCCAGCCGTTTTCAGGGAGATCATGGTCACTTCGGGCAAAGAGGTGTTTTTAGAAATCGCCATGCGCGAAAATATTCAGGAATTGGGGGAGGTGACGGTTCGCCCGAAAGTCAACAAAGAGGCGCCTTTGAATACAATGGCTTTGGCTAGTGCGCGTATGTTAAGTGTAGAGGAGGCGAGTCGTTATGCAGGTGCATTAGACGACCCTGCCCGGTTAGTGACGGCTTTTGCAGGCGTTTCGGGCGGATTGAGCAGCAACGGTATCTCTATACGCGGTAATTCGCCGACCTACCTGCAATGGCGGTTAGAGGGCATGGAGGCCGTTAATCCTACGCATTTCTCGGATATTACCGGTATCGGAGGCGGGATATTGGCTGCGTTGAGTACGCATGTGCTGGGCAACTCGGATTTTTTTACGGGCGCTTTTCCGGCGGAATACGGCAATGCGCTGTCGGGGGTGTTCGATATGCAGCTTCGTACCGGCAACAACCAAAAATACGAACATGCGGTGCAAGTCGGTACGTTAGGCCTCGAATTTACGTCCGAAGGGCCGCTTGGTAAGCATGTTCCGTCTCAAAAAGATCAGCGCGCCACGTCTCTACCATCGTACCTTATTAATTACCGCTATTCGACAATGGCGCTGGTAGGTTATTTATTTCCCGATTTTGCGAGAGAGGTAGCGGGGATGCTTTATCAGGATCTGACGGTCAAGTTGAATTTTCCTACGCGGCGGGCAGGCGTTTTTTCCGTTTGGGGGATATGGATTAAAGACCATTTTATGGATCGTGAACCCAAAGATACAACAAAGTGGGGTGGATATTTCGAGGATTATGCGGAACTGCTCGGTACGGAAGCCGATTTTTGGCAAACAAAAGCCGTAGGCGGTGTGGGACACCGGATTTTTATCGGCGAGAAGTCATTCCTTAAAAGCGCTTTAGTGGCCAATTATTCCCAAAATAAAACAACGGGCGAAGGCATTTATCCACGTCATGACTGGGAACGGGTTCCTGCTATTGACATGAAAAACACAAATTGGAACGTGGCTTTTAATACGTACCTGAACACAAAATTAAGTGCGGCGCATACGAACAGGACAGGCATCAACATCACCAGTCTGAATTATGATATGGATTATTGGCTACTTCCCAATATCTATGACAACCCCGGTTATCCGCCTCCAACAGGGATGGTTCATTTCACAAAAGACGACGGAAGTACGATGGCTTTTTCGGCGTATAGCCAGTCGTCATTCCGGCTTAACAACCGCCTGACAGCAAATGTGGGCCTGCACAGCGCCTATTTCGCGCTCAACAAAAAAGCAACTTTAGAGCCGCGTGTCGCTATTCGCTGGCAAGCCCTCCCGAAGGATGCTTTCGGATTAGCGTATGGCAAACACAGCCGACGCGAAAATACGGATTACTATTACATAAAAACGCCCGAAACAGGCGACGAGTTAGTAAATAAGAATTTAGATTTCTCTAAAGCGCATCATTTTGTTGCGACCTACGACCGGTCGTTTTCGGAGCGTCTGCGGCTGAAAATAGAACCGTATTTCCAATACCTCTACCAGATTCCTGTAGAAAAAGGCAGTCCACTGTCGCTCATCAACTACTACGATTTCCTGCAGATGCTGCCCGCGTTGGTCAACGACGGCAAGGGGAGAAATTACGGTATTGATATCACATTGGAACGCTACCTGCACGCCGGTTATTATTACCTGTTTACCGCTACCTTATTTGATTCGCGCTACCAGGACGGCAACGGCGTATGGCGTAATACCCGCCTGAACCGCAACTATATCTTCAACGCCTTAGGCGGTAAAGAATGGAAAATGGGACGTCAAAAGCAAAACATGTTGAGCGCTTCCCTTCGCTTCACGTTGCAAGGCGGCGAGCGTTATATTCCGGCAGACATAGCGGCGTCAAAAGCGGCAAGAAACGTCGTATTCGACAATGCGCGCGCCTACGAACTACAACATCACCCCGATTTTTTGTGCCACTTTAATGTCGGCTACAAAATCAACCGCAACAAACTGTCGCATGAGATTGCCTTGCAAATACTGAATGTGACAGGCGCTAAAGAGTATTATTGGAACTACAATTACCGTAAAGACCAACCGGAATTATTAGGCGGTACCGGTACAATACCGAATCTTTATTATAAGATTGAATTTTAAGTAACGGTTACGATTTACGAATTACAAATAAGCAAGGGGGCATGCCCCCTTGTCAGAAAGAAAGGATTAAATATTTTAAATTATAATTTTATGAAAAAAAATGTTTTTATTTTGATTACAAGCATGTTCGTATTGGCATCTTGTACGATTGGAAATGGAGATGTCATCCGTCAGGAAAGACAAGTCAGGGGATTTAACGGTATATCGGTTGAAGGCGTGGCAGACGTGAATATTCAACCGGGCGAAGATTACAAGGTGGTCGTAATTACCGATGAAAATCTGCAACATCGCGTTATAACAGAGACGATGAATAACGTCCTGAATATTAGCATCAAATCAAAGAAGGGCTTCAGGTCGACAAGATTAACGGTTAATATTCATCTGCCCGAACTGAAAAGCCTCGACTTAAGCGGCGTCGGAAATGTGACGATAGCTGACGGAAGCGCTACCGACCTGGCTATTTTCTTATCCGGCGTCGGAGAGATAAACGCCCAAAATTACCGGATTGAAAATGTGACTATTCATCATTCGGGAGTGGGTGACATGAAAATTTGGGCTACCCATTCATTGGAAGGAACATTATCCGGTGTGGGCAATATACTTTATAAGGGAAACCCGACAGTAAACGTGAAAGTTAGCGGCGTAGGAAAAGTAAGAGAAATGTAAAAATGAAACGGATTATTATTTCAGTAGTTTTCGGTCTGGTTTACGTAGCCGGTTTTGCGCAGGAAACGAATGCGTATACATTTTTTGTCAATGTAGTGAACGACAATTTCAAGTTCCCTTTGATAGGCTTTGTCAACATGGCCAAAGGAGACCACAAGGGCATTCAGCTTGGCTTTGTCAATTGGAATGTACGTGATTTCTCAGGAATGCAGATGGGATTTGTCAATACGACCGGAGGAAACCTGACCGGCATACAACTTGCCTTCATCAACACCAACATACAAAAGGTGAATGGCGCTCAAATCGGTTTTGTCAATTCGGCAACACAGGTAGTGCGTGGCGCTCAAATCGGATTTATGAATACGGCGATAAAAGAATTGCATGACGCCCAGATAGGATTTGTCAATTCGGCGTTAAATGAATCTCGCGGCGTACAGATGGGGTTTGTCAATACGGCGGTCAAAACGTCGCAAGGCGTTCAGATGGGTTTTGTCAATACGGCGGCAAACGAATCGCAAGGCGCCCAACTTGGTTTTGTCAATACGACGGTCAAAGAATCGCTTGGCGCACAAATCGGTTTTGTTAATTCGGCGCTAAAAGCGTCCCGTGGGGCCCAGATTGGCTTTGTCAACGTCACCAAACGAAAAGAAAACGGCGTCCAACTTGGCTTCTTCAACTACGTGGATACATTAGAAAAAGGTATCCCAATCGGTTTCCTCTCGATTGTCAGGCGAGGCGGATATTTCGCCCTTGAGACTGGCTTCTCTGAGTTCTTTCCTGTGACAGTGGGCTTCAAAGCGGGCGTTGAAAAACTATATACCACGCTGTATATAGCTTACAGACCCTCAGGTGAATCCGCCAAAAACCGCTATGCTTCGGGCATAGGGTTAGGTTCGATTATTCCGTTAAAAAAATCGTTCTTCTTCAATCCGGAAATCCACACTTTCAATACAATAGAGAAAAAGAACAACAGGCAGTTGACAAGTCTCGTCCCGTTTTTCGGGTATCATTTTAATCCCCATTTCAGCATTACGGCGGGGCCTTCCGTCGTATGGAGCAATTGCGAATATGAAGCCGTCTTGCTCAAACCGGTATTTAATATAGCACATTTTGATATTGACAATAAAAACGCTATTTTTGTAGGCGCTAGAGCGGGACTTAGGTACCGCTTTTGACGTAAGGAGTTGTAACTTTGCATCTTAATGTACAATGATATGGTATTAAAAACAGACTTGTATTTAGGTTACTGCCGGAAAGAGTTAAAAAACATTTCTGACAACACGGTTGATTTAATAGTCACTTCACCGCCTTATGCCGACCAGCGAAATACAACGTACGGCGGCGTATGTGTGAAAGAATATATCGATTGGTTTTTGCCTGTTTCCGCAGAACTTTTACAGGTTTTGAAACCGACAGGGACGTTTATCCTGAACATCAAAAATAAAGTTGCTTCATTATGAGTTACGAGGGTGAAATGTTAAAAAAGATGCTCATGCCGTTAAAAACGGAAGTTGAAAAAGAACTGTTAAAAACACTTTTTCGTCATAACGGAGTTGTAAAAGAGTTTTCTACAGGCGAAGAAATTGTAAATGAAATCGCTGATACTTTTTTATTAAATGAAGCACAGAGAATTATCCCGTTAGAAAGAATTTACAGAAAAGAAAACAGGATAGTGAAAACTCCCCTTTGGCATAGATTATTATTTAGAGCTGCCGATTCACTGGCAAATAATCATTTAATAATAAAGCCCACTATTGCCCAAAAATTAACAAGCAAAAAAGAATGGATGTTGACAGAGAAAGGTTTTGATAAAGCGCTTGAATTACTTAATATTCCAATCGAAAAAAAAGACTTTTTACCGATTAAATCATATGAGGTTGAAAAAGAAAAAAAAAGACTTACGGAAAAATCGGCCCCTGACAATTATGATCCAATAGGAACAAAGAAAAAAACAATCATAACAAAAGAATCTAATATCCGTTTTCGTGGCTTTAGGCATGCAATAATAGAAAGTTATGACTATCGGTGTTGTGTCTGTGGATTAAAAATCAAGTCTCCCAATTTACTGACTTGGGAAGTGGAAGCAGCACACATTGTTTCTCACACTAAAAATGGGAAAGACGATATTTGGAATGGTCTGGCATTATGTCATTTACATCATTGGGCATTTGATGTGGGCTGGTTTTCTTTTACAGATGACTATAAAATATTAATATCTTCACAATCAAAGAAATTACCAAATGATTTCGGCAAAATTGGGGAGTTAAACTTTTTTGGGAATAGTCTAATAGAAAATAAAATTATTCTACTCCCTGAAAACAAAAAGCTATTTCCACACGAAAAATCAATCGAATGGCATAGACAGAATATTTTTTATAAATAAACAACGGATCATGAATGTACAAAGATGTATTGAAGAGTATGTAGATAATACAATATCTATTTTGCAAAAGAAACGATTGGATTTTCTTTTGTCAATAACCTATACGGATTTTTTTGATAATCAAAATCCGTATTTGCTTTACATGCAACAAACCAAAACAATAGGGCAAATCATCCAAAATTGGATTGATATGGAAATATCTAAAAATGAAGAAACAATTTTTGGCGATTGGCTCGAAGGATTGGCGATTTTCATTAATGAAAAAGTGTATGGCGGGCGGAAATCGGGTATTCCCAATATTGACCTCGAATTTGACAAAAATGAAGTCCGATATATCATAACGATAAAATCAGGGCCGAATTGGGGGAATAGCAGTCAAATTGCAAAAATGATTGCAGATTTCAAAACCGCCAAGAAAACGTTGAGAACAAGCAATTTGCAGCTCAATATTACCGCTGTAAACGGCTGTTGCTACGGAATTGACAATAACCCCGATAAGGGCGATTATTTCAAATATTGCGGACAAGAATTTTGGTCGTTCATTTCAGGAAACGAAAATCTGTATCTTGACATTATTGAGCCGCTGGGTAACAAAGCAAAAGAACGAAACGGGGAATTTCATAAGTCATACGCGCAAATGATTAATAAATTTATCAAAGAGTTTTCAATTACTTTCTGCAACGACAACGGAAAAATTGATTGGGAAAAACTTGTGAAGTTCAACTCAGGGAAGAA
>Ga0099364_10012176_pt1 | contig 11640 bp, 18 predicted proteins | sample TergutTh196P3_FD_73070 | JGI IMG/M metagenome (GOLD analysis project Ga0099364, IMG submission 73070) | Microcerotermes parvus P3 segment gut microbial communities from Pointe-Noire, Republic of the Congo - Th196 P3 | ecosystem: Host-associated > Arthropoda: Insects > Digestive system > Gut ...
GGCTGGTTTTTATACCGAGCATAAATTGTTAAACGCTGTACGCTACATTAATTTAGGCGCTCTTTGGACAATAGAAGATGAGAAAAATGATGATTTCCGCGTATTGCGGTTTAGAGTATCGCGTAATGAAATGCGATATGAGTTCAAACCTGTGGATTAAAAGAAAAGTAGGTTACTTATATGACCCAAAACAGAATCGACAAAACATTCGCGCAAATTTCCGCGCAAAAAAAGAAAGCGCTGATCGCCTTTATCACGAGCGGCGACCCGTCTATCGACGCAACATATGAATTTGCTTTATCTCTTTTCGACGCGGGCGTAGATATTTTAGAGCTTGGCGTTCCGTTTTCAGACCCCGTGGCGGAGGGACCGGTTATTGAGGCCGCAAGCGGTCGCGCTTTGGCGGCCGGTTTCAAAACTGACCGCCTGTTCGAAATGACAAAAAAACTTCGGGCGAAAACAGACAAGCCAATTTTATTCATGCTCTATATAAACTCAATTTACGCATATGGCGCTTCAAAATTTTTCTCTAATTGTCGTGACGCGGGAATAGACGGGGTTATTGTTCCGGATTTACCTTACGAAGAGCAAAACGAAATAGCAATTTGCGAAGATTTTGGCATTTACAGTATACGCTTAATAGCGCCGACAGGTGTTGGGCGTATTGAAAAAATCACTGAATCGGCGAAGGGTTTTTTATATTGCGTATCGTCGGAAGGCGTTACGGGTACCAGAAGCGGATTCTCGACAGATTTTGAGCAATTTTCAAAAGAGATAAAAACATACGGTAACATACCGGCGGCGGTAGGTTTTGGGATCGGCACACCCGACCAAGCGAGAGAACTAAGCAAACATTTCGACGGGGTGATTATGGGCAGCGCTTTTGTTAAATTGATCGCCATGCACGGCGAAAACGCGGCGGAACATTTACACGCGCTCGCCAAAAACGTTAAAAACGCTTTGATTTAACGAAGCGGCTTTTTTCGAGTTAGCGAAAAAAAAGGCTTACGAGCTTGTGAAATTCGTTTATGAAACGCAGTTGATTGATAGTTGACAACGCTATTTGTTCGTTCCGTCTTTTTTCAAAAAACCTCCGAAGCCGAGCAGCCGGATAAGATATATGAGCTTCTCGCCAAACGGCATAAGGATAATATCCGCCGCTTTGAGCCCGCGGATGACGGTCATACAGGCGAAGTAACACAAAACACCCGCGAACATCGCGATAAGCAGACATATTGTGTTGCGCGGATACACAAAGTAAAGCAGATAATAAACAACATAACAAAACATACCCATTACAAAACTCGCGAAAGCGGGTTTTATTAATATACCCCAAAAATCAAGCCGTATACCCGTAAGCCGTACAAGCAGCACGATATTGACAAGCGAGGCTATGACATAGCAAACGATAGTGCTGATAACTGTTCCCTGTACGTTTATTTCAGGTATGCCAAGCAAATAATAATTGAGCGGTATTTTCACAAGCACGCCGCAAATAACTGAAATCATCGGGATGCGGATTTTATCGAGTCCTCCCGACTTTGACACTTGACCCTGTAAAAATCCTATAAAACCGCCATTTTGTATCTTAAAAAAGCGAGAGTTGTCCCCACGAATCTTTTTTGTTTATTTTTAAGATGTTGTCGATTTGTTCTTTAGTATTTATATTTTGCGGAGGCTTTAGTTTTAGTATCCGGAAAATTTGGTTAGCAAGCGGTTTATTTTTAGCTTTGATGTAAACCTCTTCGCCGTTTAATGTTGTTTTAGCAATTTGCATTGTGTTTAGCGATTCTTTGATTCTTTCGGGCGAATGTTCAATATTTGCTTCGTTAAGCAATAATTCAAGTTTTCGTTCAAGCATAAACGCAAGGAAACATACAACGAAATGTCCGTGTATTCGTTTCGGCTTCCAGTGGAATATAGGGCGTACTTCAAGTGTGGATTTCATTGTACGGAAGCTTTCCTCTATGCGCCAAAGCATGTGATATGCTTCAATTATTTCTGCCGCCGACATTGTCTTTTCGCTTGTTTGGATGCCGTAGTATCCATCAAATGCGGCGTCTCTTTCTATACTCTCTTTATCAAGGCTGAACGTTGATGCAGATTTTGCTTCGTGAATGTACTTCTTACCGCCTCGTTTATTTGAATTCTTGATACTTGCGGGATTCTCAAGCATCCTATTTGCCTTGTCGATTAGCCGTTGTCTGTCGGCCAAGTCTTTTTTCGCTCGTTTCTCAGAAAAACTCACGATTAAGTTTTCAAGTAAATTATGAACTACTCCATTATTGTCTTTGAAAATGTTTTCATAGTCTATCGTTTTATACTTAAACTCATCTGAGACAACGATATAACCCGTTTCATCAAATATTTGAGCTTTTACACTTTGGCTTGTCCCTTTAATTTTACTTGCGACAATATACCCATACCCGGCGGCTTTTATAGCGGCAAGATTGCCCTTGCTGTTAATGCCTCTGTCGGCGACTATGACTACCTTGTTTATTCCGAACCGTTTCTTAATTATTTCAAGTGCCGCTGTCATTGTCTTGCCATCGAATGTGTTGCCGGGAAATAACTCGTAACCTATCGGAAGTCCGTTGCTGTCAATTAAAAGCCCCATCACTACCTGCACTTCTTTAAACTTACAATCTTTTGAGAACCCGAAATTCCTAAGCTCATCGGCAACTACACTCTCAAAAGCGAAAGTCGTTACATCATAAAAAACTACATCTACCGTATGATTGACCATTTTATAGTTCTCATGAAACAATCTATCCTCAATAGTTTCTTTATACTCGCCTAATTTATCAAGTACGCGATACAGTTGATGAAGTTCGATTTCATCAAGATTGAAATAATTCTCCTGATACTCATACGTCGCAAGCTTGCTTTTAGGAGAAAGCAGATGTTGAACGACCATCAAAAATGTAGCGTTGTTAATGGAAAATTCACATTTGGTTTGAGACTGTAACTCGTTTATACAATTTTCAAGTCCCAAATCTTCCCAAAGCTTCATATACGCTATATATCCGTATTTTAATAATGTTGCTTCGCTGCAATCTATATCCGTGTTTTCGGTAATACCAATCTCAGCTATTTCACATAACTTCTTAACCATATTTATGAACGATTTATTATTTTTTATAAGATCGGAGCGTCCGAAATTAAACAATACATTATGTCTTGTTACATTATTTTCATCGCGGTACGATTCAACGAGTTTGATGTATTCGTAATTCTTTGCCTTTGTGGTTTTGATAAACATAAGCGATGCCTCCTTGCGTGTATAAGCACCACTATATTATCAAAGAAACCAACAAAAATCAACAAAAACGAACAATAATTTCGAAAAAAGTTGTACCACAGATTTCGAAAATATTTTCTTGTTTGTTGATTTTGCGCGGTTTGTTCGTTCGTTTTTGCGATTTTTAGGCGGGAAGTGTCAAAGTCGGGATAAACTCATCGGTCTTGAAGAATTATCAATCGAAAAAGAAAATAAATTCCGAAGCGCGTTACGCAAAAAAATAAAATTTATACTCGGGTTTATTAGCCTTAGACTTAACCGTTCCTACGACCCGGCCGCGATAGATATTGTATTTTCCCGTAATAACATTGAAAATCTCAGCGAGATGGCGGACAACGCCCGAAAACTCGACGGGATAATATCAAAAGAAACCTTACTGTCAACCCTTGCGTTTATAGAAAACCCCGCCGCTGAGTTAGAGCGGATTAAAGAAGAACAGAGCGAAGAGTTTTCTGATCCCCTGTAGGGGCGGTTATTAACCGCCCGCGTTGTCTGATGTCCCCTGTACCCTGTAGGGGCGGTTATTAACCGCCTGTGTTGTCTGATGTCCCCTGTACCCTGTAGGGGCGGTTATTAACCGCCCGTAAACCTATGTCCCAATACTGGAAAGACCGATGGATACGCGATTACGCCGCGTCTATAAAATTAACCGAATGGGAATTAAGCGCGAAATTCTACCCGCATTACAATAACGCCAAAAAATCCATAGAACGCGATATAGAGCGCGTGTATGAAACATTCGCGGACAAGGAAGACATCACCTTAACAGAAGCCAAACAGCGATTGCGCGGCTTTGAATTAAAACAACTGTCCGATACCGATTTTTTAACAAACACAGGCAAAGCCAAAAACCGTTTAACACGCCTTGAGCTTATGCAGAACCAAATCAATATACGTCTAAACGAACTATACGACAACATCGGGCATGAAGCCGCCGCCGTTATAAATGATGTGTATAACCACGCCATGACTGCCGCGGGCGTGACCGCCGCAAGCCCTGACGGTTTGCCGCCGGTATCCGCCTCTTTCTCGCTTCCCCACCACTCCGCCATAACCGCCGCCGCGCTAACCGTATACGACCCCGTCAGCCTCCCCCTGCGTTACCTCGATAAGCACAAAGACAAGCTCCGCGGTGAGCTTAAAAACGTCTTAACTCACGGACTCATTCGCGGCGACGGTGTGGCCATAATGACAAAGAACCTGTGTAACCGTGTAGACATAAGCCGCCGCGACGCGCGCCGCCTGATGCACACCGAGAGTAACCGCGCCTTTAACATGGGATCACTCGCTAACTACATCGCGGCGGGACTGACACATTATGAGTTTATGGCGTTTTTAGACTATCGCACCAGTCAGGAATGTACCAATATGGACGGCGCGGTTATACCCATAGACAAGGCTAAGCCGGGTTTTAACATCCCGCCACTGCACCCGCATTGCCGCTCCTGTATAGCCCCCTATATCGGCAATCCCCCCACAGACAAAAACCGCCAAACCAAAGACAAAGACGGGAATATATACCCATTGAGCGAAGACGAAACAATCAATGAAAAACTCGCCCGCATGACCGACAAAGAATTTGAAAAATACCAAACAGACAGAAAAATGCACCTAAGAAAACAAAACGATAAAGAACAATACGAAAGATACAAGGAAAAGTTAGGCAAAGACGCGCCGAAAAGTTTTGACAAGTTCAGAGAAATCAAGTATGATAAGAGTCAGTCAGAGTATGAAGACCTTAAAAAATTCTACAAATACAAAAAGTCTAACCCTTTAAGCGATAAACAGTTTTATGAAATCAATAAGGAGATTCAGGAACTGATGAAAACCGGCATAGTGAATCCTAAAATGGGAACAGCGGTTAAACCGATACCTGATAAAATACTTTCTTCCGGCAATCACGGAAATGAACGTATGAACGAACGCAAAATAACTCTAACAGACGCTCAAAACTATATTGATAACGCCGTGATAATGTTCAAGCAAGATAACGGAAAAAGATATTTCTATCTTTCCGAAGACGGCGGGGCGGGTATAATGGTTGAACAAAAGGAATTGATAACTGCTTACCCAAAAATAGAATTTAATTCATCAACAAAAAAAATCATGGAGGTGTGCAATAATGGATTCTAATATTTGCGAAATGGATCAACTTATTTATTGCCCCCTATTAACAAGAGAAATTGCGAAAGGTTACTGCTACGAAATAAACCTTGTCGCCGCTGAAATGTTCAATGCTGATACCTTAGATGATGACATCGGAAATCCTAAAACAGCTTTTAATAAGTGTAAAAAATGCGTCAATTTTTCACTCTGAGAAACGCAGATCCCCCTTGTAGGGGCAGGACTTGCCCCTACCCTAACCCTAACCTAACCACCCACTCCCCCCTGCCCCCAAAAACGCCCCATATCCCCCTCCAATTCTCCACCCCTCTCATACTACCCTCAATAAAAGTTAAACAAAATTAAACGCCAATTAAACCCTAACCTCCCGAAATATGTAACGAGTCATAACCATAAGAACTACTAAAATCCCTTAAACAACAGGGAGGGGTACACATAAAACACTTGACGCATCCATCGTAATACATTATAATATGTAACGAGGTGATGTAAAAATGGGTATAATTTACCAAACGAATAAAACAACCGGTATTACATATGCCTATGAAAACAAAGCATATTGGGACAAGGAAAAGAAACAATCAAGAGCAACTAGAGTGCTGCTTGGAAAGCAGGATCCGGAAACCGGTGAAATCGTGCCGACAAGAGAATATAAGAAAAAAAGCAACGAGGTTGTTTCAACAGTTACAAAACCGGGAACTGTCGCAATGACCCAATACCGAAGAAGTTTCTATGGAGCAACATATTTATTCGATCAAATTGGAAAAAGCACCGGAATAGAGGCAGATTTAAAAGCTTGCTTCCCTGACATCTACAAGAAGATATTGTCTATCGCGTACTTTTTGATTCTTGAGGAAAATAACTCACTAAGTCGTTTCTCGCATTGGCAGAGACTTCATATACACCCTTATGGTGAAGATATTCCATCTCAGCGGAGTAGTGAGCTGTTTCAATCAATTGAAGAAGAAAATCGGATGCGGTTCTTCAAAAAACAGGGGCGGCGGCGAATCGAGAAAGAATATTGGGCATTTGATATAACTACGATTTCAAGTTATTCGGAAGTGTTAAAACAAGTAAAAAGCGGCAGAAACAAAGAACATGATTGGATGCCGCAAATAAATTTAGCGTTGCTGTTTGGGGAACAGTCCAAGTTACCGTTTTATTATCGGAAGCTTCCGGGGAATATTACTGACGTAAAAACGATAAAGCAATTGATTCACGAGTTTGACGTAATGAGTTACCGTAAAGTCAATGTTATTTTAGACCGTGGATTCTATAGCAAGAGCAATATTGATTTATTGTACAAGAACCATCAAAAGTTCATTATTGGAGTTAAGCTGTCATTTAAATATGTTAAAAGTATCCTTGATGAAGAACGAGAAAACCTAAAATGTTGGTCTAACCTGAACACTCAGTTCAAAAGCTATGGTATTTGCAGAATGTTTGATTGGGAGTACGAACAGGAACGGCCATACAAGAAAGATGTAATTACCGAAAAGCGCAGAGCGTATCTTCTGCTCTACTATGACCCCGAGAAAGCAGGCAAAGATGAAGTCGAAATGAACGATTACCTTACCAAGCTTCACTGCGACTTACGCGACAGCGACCTTAAGGATTATCGCACTAAGGATTACGAAAAATACTTTTACGTTAAGGAAACTCAGAAGAGAGGGCGTAAAATCCTGCCAAAAGAAGATGCTATGCGTGAGAAGGCTAAAAATTTCGGCTATTTCGCTTTATTAAGTAACGAAATTAAAGACCCGACTGAAGCCTTAGTTCTCTACAGAAGCAAAGATATAGCTGAAAAAGCTTTCGGAAACCTTAAAGAGAGATTAAACTTTCGCAGGATGCAAGTTTCTTCCGAATTATCACTTAACGGTAAGCTATTTGTAGAATTTATCGCACTTATTTATCTTTCGTATGTAAAAAATACAATGTCAGAAGCCGGACTTTTTGATAAATGGACTATGCAGGGTTTGCTTGACGATTTAGATACAATTGAGCTGCTTGAAGCACCGGGACATGGTCGCCTGATAGGCGAGGTCACAGAAACACAGAAAAAGATATATGAAGCGTTCGATGTTGAGCCGCCATCGTTACATATTTCGGGAATGTAGGATATAACTGTATAAGGCTCTCACAGCGAACGCGATTTAATTTAACACCCTCTTCAAGCAAGCTGTTTATTTTCAAAAATATCTCTTGCTGTTCGTCGGGAGTGTGGACAGCCATCCCGAGAACGGACGACATACCGATTTTTTCTTCGCGAACGTAGTCCCAAATCTCTTTGATGACAATCTTGTTAAACTGTGCGTACCTATCCGCTTGTTGGACGGACAGACCGAGTCTTTTCGCAACTTCATCACGGATATTTCCTTTATAATCAATGTCAGTCAGATATTCTTCGTGGAGCCGATAGCGCGTACAAAAAAGCAATGGGTCTTTGCTGCTGTCTCTGTGACTGTTTGCAAGCAATACATAGTTTTGCATTTCGTGTTCGTTGTTAAATGAGCGTATTAAGCATGGGAAGATTTCCATCCCGCAATTTTGTCCCGCCGCCCTGCGGCGATGCCCGCTGACGATTTTATATTCGCCGTCGGGCATACCAAAGCTTGTTACCTCGATAGGATCAATAAATCCAACTGTTAATTTCTTATAGGATATAACACTCTTGTTATTTCTCGTTTTATAAAACGAGATCGGTCGCCCCATCATTACGCCCTCGCGTATATCAGCCATCAAGGGAATCTGGATATCTATAAATATATCGCCGAAGTTTTTTTGAAAAAAGCGCGTCCCGTAACGTTGTTCGGTGTTGTCTTGCCTATCATAAAATCAAAGATACTGTGCTTGAGCGGCGCATTGAATCTAAGCATGATATCGCTTAGGTTGCGCTGCTTATCAAAGTCGATAACAAGCACCCTTTCGTTTTGATTGGCTAATATTCCGGCGATGTGGTATATGGAAGTCGTCTTCCCGCAACCGCCTTTGCCGTTTATGAATGCGATTTTATTTGTTGGCATATGATTCTCCTTTGATGCTTACAACGTTACGATAGAGCTTTCTTTATAGTTTCTATTTTTGCTTTGAGTTCGATATTTTCACTAAGTAACGCTTCAAATGCCGCTCTATCTACTACTTCATTAAGATAATCGCGAATTTTCCAATGTCCGCCGTCTGTTCGATAAGCGTTTAATATGCCTTGTTTACATCTGGAACGGACAGCCGCCTCACCCAGACCATGTTTTTCTACATATTGAGCAGGGGTTAGTTCTTTGTAGTTGATTTGCATTTGCATCGGATTCATATTAGCAATCCTCCTTTACTTGAATATACACACCGTTTTAGGGCGAATTAGTTCAAAATCCCGGCGTTTTTCATTTGTTTTTCATTTGCGGTTTTTCATTTGCTCAACCCTTTCTTTTGACAACCCGCTCGTAAGGCGGTATAATCTTTGTAAGTAGTATCCTAATTCACAAGTTATCGAATTTGTCTCAAAAGGCAAGATAACCGACCCCGATCCGACAAAGAAAAGCTCATAAAGGAAGTGATCATAATGTCCGCTATGTTAGCAGGTCAGCATAAAACACATGATAACGCCCATTACCCTCCGCGATACAACGCCGAAACCGAAGCCGCCATAGAAGAAGCGAGAAACATTATGGCCGGTATTGTATATGCAAAAACGTATGCCACCGTTGCCGAAATGAATGCGGATATTGATCTTATGCCCGATAAGGTGTAGTTTATGCTTGACCTCCAACCTACGGCGCAGTACAAGAAAGATCGTAAACGCGCTATCAAGCGTGGCTTGCCCTTGCAAGAGTTAGATACAGTCATCGAAACACTCCAAAAAGAGGAAAATCTTCATCCAAAATATCGGGATCACGCGCTATCAGGTAATTATGAGGGTTTTCGTGAATGTCATATCCGTCCCGATTGGTTGTTCATTTATGCGATTAAAAAAGGTAATCTTGTTTTAGTTGCGTCGCGAACAGGTACTCACTCTGATTTATATTAGTTAATTCATAAAGAAAATAACCGCTTTCCTATTTGCCGGAGGAGCGGTTATTTTTTCGTGTATCGCTCCATATTCATTTTTTTCTTATGGGTCTCCTTTCTGTTTTATGCGGGCGATTGATAATCGCCCCTACTGTTTGTTTTCAGCCATGCGAGAAAAATTTCAATGGCTTTTTGGTTTTTGGTCATATAATCAATTTTCGCGGCTTCCTCTAACGCTTTGTTGATTTCGGGCGGCAAGCGTAAACCAACCCGTACCCAGTTTGATGTTATTTTCATATGTTACCTCCGCAATACAGCAATATAATTCTATTAGTTGTCTAATAGGTTCTTGGATTATATTGTGTTGTTTAATAGTTGTCAAGTAGGTTTTATAAATTATTTATTTATGCTAAACTGACAACAACTTGACAAGAAACGAAGGTATAACTATGTCTACAAGTGGTCATAAAAATCCGCATTACGCATTGCGTATTCCCGTATCAACTATGGATAAGCTGAAATATATAGCCGATTACAACGAGCGTTCGGCAAATAAGGAAATTGAACAGCTTATCCTAAAACATATCGGTGATTTTGAAACACAAAACGGTATTATCAACAATAATATGATAGAAGAAACACCGATCCGCCGCCGTACTGACAACTAACGTATATTAAGGAGGCGCAGTAATGGCTCAATTTGGTAACTATAAAAATCCACAATATGGTTTACGCATCCCTCGTGAGCAACTCGACAAAATTAAATATATAGCCGAGTCTAACGCACGTTCCGCTAACAGGGAGATCGAACTGCTCATTCGTCGTCATATTCGAGATTACGAGAAAGAACACGGCGAGATAACAATTCCTCGCGAAGAATCCATGTAAGGTGTGAAAAAATGCTAAATGTTCGTTTGCGTGAATTAAGAGAAGCTAAAGGTTTGTCGAATAAAGCGATAGCTATAGATTTTTCTATACATGAAACTACTTACGGTAAATATGAATTAGGACACAGAAAACCCGACATCGAAATGTTGCAAAAATTCGCTGATTATTTTGATTGTTCCGTCGATTACCTTATCGGACGTACCGACAACCCCGCCCCATCCGATTCATCTACTCCCGCCCCTATAAAGGTGCAAGAACAAAACGTTATAGATTTAAACGAGTTATCACCCATAGCTAAAACTATAGTTGAAAACGTTGTTGATATGGATAGAAATGTGAAAGATTTACCGCACGGTTACGGCGGATTACAGCCTACGTGATAGAATTAATAAAATCCTTACTATGAAGAAGACGCAAACAAAGGAGATAGACGTAATGGATAATTTACACGACATTATGTTTGGAGATTATTTGTCGGAAGTTTGTGTCAAAAAGTCATTCTTTTTATCGTTTTACGAAAGCCCGTATTATCGGGAAATAAAACGGATTCTTGATGAATGTGAAAAATATAGGTGTTTTTATATTTTCCCTAAAGTTCGCCTTGCGGATATATTTGAGTATAAGAAAGAATCAAAGTCGCAGGAAAATAAAAAAAGACTTGTTGTTTTTTTCGTTTCTATCTTGTCATATTGATTTTGTAATATTTTACTCGCCAAACACAAATAGAGATCTCAATAACCTAAAGCCGGTGCTTGGCATCGAAATAGACGGCGATACTCATGATGAATCAAGAACAAAACTGAATGATGCTTATAAGAACGCTTTGTTCAAGACCTTAAATGTAGATTTAATACGTATTCCCACAACAAAAGGAATTTACAAGATAGACTCTTTAAAAATCCAAGAAATTACAGACGAATTAAATAAATATTGTTAGATACCAAAGAATAAGCAGGAGGTTATTTAGTGGCTAACAAGACTAATTATATAAAAAATGGACGTTCCTATTATCGAGTTCGTGTTACTGTTGGCAAAAATCCCGAAGGGAAGCCCGTTATCAAGGAATTCTATGGAAATTCGAAAAAAGAGGCAGAGAAAAAGCGCGATGATTATCTGTCCGGCATAAGAGGCGGGTTAAACTCTGATTTTTTAGAAATGAAGCTTGCCGTTCTGATGAAATTATGGTTGTTTGAAGTGGTTCATGTATCCTTATCATACGCCACATTTGACAGATATGAAAGTGTATACAGGAATTATGTTGAAAATACCGAATTATCGCAATTAATTATAAGTAATGTCCGCCCCTTAATTTTGCAGATGCATTA
>Ga0099364_10012177_pt1 | contig 11637 bp, 16 predicted proteins | sample TergutTh196P3_FD_73070 | JGI IMG/M metagenome (GOLD analysis project Ga0099364, IMG submission 73070) | Microcerotermes parvus P3 segment gut microbial communities from Pointe-Noire, Republic of the Congo - Th196 P3 | ecosystem: Host-associated > Arthropoda: Insects > Digestive system > Gut ...
AAGATTCTTCTACGGGGGATTCTCTGCTCGGCTTCGCCTCGCAGAACCACCCCGCCGCTACGCGGCACCCCTCCCCAGAGGGGAATTACCCTAAATCCTAAATCCTAACCCCTAATTATCCGCCCCCTTAAATTCTTAAAAAACTCCGATAACAGTGCGGCGGATTCTTTGGCTAGTATGCCGCCGGTGATTTGAACATTGTGCCCGTAGTTTTCCATAAACAGATTTATTACACTGCCGCATGAGCCTGTGTGTTCCTCACGAGCGCCGTAAAACAGCTTGTCAATGCGTGACATTATCATTGCGCCCGCGCACATGGGGCATGGTTCGAGTGTGACATATAACGAACAGCCGGATAAGCGCCAATCGCCTATAGTTTTGCAGGCCTCGGCAATCGCTTCGATCTCCGCGTGTGATATCGCGGACTTTTCTTTTTCACGCCGATTACGCCCCCGCCCGATTATAAACCCCTCGGAGTCCACAACAACACACCCAACAGGAGCCTCACCATCCCCCGCCGCCTCACAAGCCAATTCAAGCGCCACCCGCATATAATCTTCGATAATAAAAACTCCTAACTCCTCATTCCTAATTCCTAATTGAATGAATCCCCTACTTATACTTATCCCGCTTGATCACCGAGTCGCGTTTTAATAAAGTGGCTATCGGGATTAGGAACATTGCGGTGAATGTTGCGGCAAAACCGCTGTTGTAAAGGTTCATGCCGCCATTCAGGTCGCCTACAAAGAGCGCTACGTTGACATGGAGAAATCCTGCGGCAATCCCCCATATCCAGCCGTATTTGCCGGCGATAGGGGCAAGCCCCGTTGAAAATAGCGTTGGCACAAGCGTTACCGTTGCCGAGGGGTCATGTATGTTTACAATAGAGGATATCACCGCGCCGATAAGCACGGGGGTCACATTCTTAATATGCTTGCCGAGGCTGCCAAAACCCGTCATTGTGAGAATCGCCGCAAGGGCAGGGCCGTTGAGCTGCCCGCCTAACGCCAACGCGACAGTAGTACCCGTGGCACAGAGCACCGCCATGTTTATATAAATGCTGCTGCCATACATCTCATAATAGTCAGTCACTAATTGCCCCGAATGATTATGGATTTTGCGATAGCCTGAAAGGTTGGATTTCCCACCCGAAAGTCCAAATACCAGCATTACGGCAGAGATCGAATATAACAATATCGCGAACAAGAGATTATTTCCGCTGCTGATATAAGAGACGGGTGTGATTACTATGCCGAGATTCCGCAATAATGTCGTAAGTATTGTGGCGATAAGCCCTCCGGCAAATCCCATGTTATATAGATTGAAACCACTGTGCGCTTTAACATTCTCCGATGAAATCACGGTAAAAATAAAGCCCACAATAAATCCGAGCAATATGCCCGCAGTTATCTCAACAGGTCGGGCAAACATCCCGAGAAAAGCCACTTCGCTGACGACAGGGCAGAGCGTCGCGACAAGTAATGCGGATAAATAGTATTTTGAAAAAGGCTCTTTGCGGTATTTTGAGAAAAGCCACACGCCAAACGTAAGCGGGATCATGTTAAATACATTTTTGCCAATAAAAGAAAAACCCATGGTCAGCCACAATCCCATGATGTTTGCGCCATAAGGTTTTACATCTAAACTCGTTAACATAAAAACAGCGCTAAACCCCACCACAGACACGTTAAAAAGAGCCGGGCCCAAACCCGCCAATGCGATATAATCGGTCATCAGAATCGACCGTGATGTGACAATGACCAAAAAACCTTCAAATATCTCAGTTGGTGTGTTTATCACAAATGCCGCGATCATTAATGCCAAATTCACCCCCAACATGAAGGTAAACGGCAGGTATTCTTTTGTACCAAGTTTGAGAAATCTTTTCAAAACGGCAACCTCTGAAGTGTTTCCAAAGTTTTTAAAAAATAATCAGGGAGGGGGGCGGTTAGTTCTGTCCGCTGTTCGGTCGTTGGGTGCGTGAATACCAAACGAAAGGCATGGAGGCATTGACCGTCCAATCCAAACTCCGGTTTTTTCTGACCATAAACAGTATCTCCAACCACAGGTCTGCCGATATGAGCCAAATGAACGCGAATCTGATGTGTACGCCCCGTCTCGAGGCGGCAAATCAGATGTGTGTAAGCGGCAAATCGAGCTTTCACTTCATAATGCGTCACGGCAGGGCGGGAGTTTTTTTCCGTCACAGCATTACGTTTCCTATCTTTGGGGTGGCGGCCTATGGGCGCGTCTATCGTTCCCGTATCATCCTTCATCACCCCGCGCACTATAGCCTCATATTCGCGTGTCATTTTTCGGGCGGCAAGCTGTCGGGCGAGAATTAGATGGGCGCGGTCGTTTTTCGCGGCGATGATAAGCCCCGTCGTGAGTTTATCCAACCTATGCACGATACCCGGACGTTTGACTCCGCCGATACCGGAAAGGCTGTCGCCGCAATGGCTGAGAAGGGCATTTACGAGTGTGCCGCTGTTATGTCCGGGCGCGGGGTGTACTACCATGCCGCGCGGTTTGTTTATGACTATGATATCCGAATCCTCAAAAACGATATCGAGCGGGAGTGCCTGTGGGAGTGCCTCCGAAGATTCGGGTTCGGGTATCTGAACGGCAAAGACCTCGCCTCGCGAGGTCAGATAGTTTTTTTTCAAAATTGCGCGGTCTTGCGGTGTTTGGGTTTCGCCGCCCGCGGACACCAAACTGCGGAGCATTACCTGACCCGCCCCTATGAGCCTTGCGGCGGAGCTTCTTGTATATCCGGGAAGATTGTTGGCAAGAAAAACATCAAGCCGCTCCCCGCCGTTATCACAGTTTATTGTTATCACTTTCAAAACCATATCCACGCAGCAGCTCGTCCATGTCATCATCCCCGAGGATTTCCTCATGAGTGAGGTCAAGCTCCAGCGATTCCAACCCTTCGATCAGTTCGGACGCATCGGGTTGCGGCTCCGGCTCTGTTAATTCAGAAGAATCTTCCTCTGTTGAACCGGACTCGAAAACATTTCCTGACGAATCCAACCCTGTATCAACGGCACTGTCGCCGCCGGACACGGTTGCGGAAGAGTCTCCCGATTGCACTGTCGCAAACTCGTCCTCTATACTCAACTCGTTTTTGCGGACAGCCGCTGTGTTGTCATCAGGCTCTATCACAGCCCTAATCTCGTCCGGCTGTTCATATCTCGCGACTTGATTTACATTACGTTCGTACTGCGCCGCATCATTGATACTTTGTTCATAAGAGTGTAAATCGTCAATATCCTCTGAAGCGGCTTTTCCGGCTTTTACCTTTTTCGCTTTTGGCTCGTCTGACTTAAACGTGTATATAAAGAATGATACAATGACCATAAGAGCGCCCATTGTGATGAATATATCCGCAATATTAAACACCGCGAAACGGACAAACTCAAACTCAAACATATCGATGACACTGCCGCGAAACAGGCGGTCAATAAAGTTTCCGACCGCGCCGCCTAAAACAGCGGAGAGCCCTAATGTGCCCCAGAAACCCTCATTATATCTGAGCAGAATAAAAATCAGCACTAAGATAGCGGCAAACATAACGCCGACAAGTATCCAACGCTGCCCCGACATAAATCCAAACAACGCGCCATCGTTTTCAAGAAATCTTAGCCTGATGATTCCCGGAATAAGCTCGATCCCGCAGTTACACGGAGCAGTACCCGTGACCTCACATATGACATTCTTAGTCTGCTCAACCAAAGCGATCGTAGACCACCGCTTAAATAATTGATCCAACACCGCCGCAAGCGCGGCAAAAAGAAAACTCAACATAAATACTTCCTAATCCTAATTCCTACGGGGGAACCCTCTGCTCGGCTCCGCCTCACAGAACCACCCCGTCACCTGCGGTGCCACCCCTCCCCAGAGGGGAATTATTCCTAACTCCTAACCACCGCCGTCATTGCGAGGAGTGCAGCGACGCGGCAATCCAGACGTAACCAATTATCTAACTCCTAATTCAGTAACAACCCCAACGCATCTCGCGCATAACTCCGGGTGTTCGGTGTCTTTGCCTACATCGTTACTATGATTCCAGCAGCGGACACATTTCGGAGCTGTGCTTGGCGCGACGGAAATCGTTACGCCGGGAAACTCCAACGACTCAAAACCGCTGCCGCCGCCTTCTGCAAAATGGACTCCCGATACGATAAAGAGTGTATTCAAATCAACGTCATCGGTAAAAGCGAGGGTATCTCCGTCGGCATACAGCGTGAGCTCAGCCTCCAACGGTTTGCCGATTATTTTTTCTGTCCGTGCGATTTCCAACGCTTTGTTTACATCAGTACGCAGACGTAAGAGTTTATCCCAAAGCTGCTCTTGTTCAGGCGTGAGCGCATAGTCGCTGTTGGGTTTTGGGATAGCGTTATAGAGTACGCTTTCACGATCCGCGTCTTTGTGATGAGGCATCTGCGCCCATATTTCCTCGGAAGTGAATGCCAAAATAGGCGCGAGCATACGGGTAAGCGCGTCCAGTATCAAGTACATCGCGGTCTGTGCCGAACGCCTTGCTAAGCCTGTTTTCTCATCGCAGTATAATCTGTCTTTGAGCACGTCAAGGTAGAAGTTTGACATATCAATGGTGCAGAAATTGTGGATCGCGTGATAGATGGTATGATATTCATATTTCTCGTAACTCGCAGTCACATTTGTGATAAGCCTGTTCAGACGGTTAAGCGCCCAAAGGTCTATCGACTGCATATCTTTTGGCGCGACGGGGGAATCGGGGTCAAAGCCGCCCAAGTTGCCGAGGATAAACCGCGCCGTGTTGCGTATCTTGAGATAGATGTCGGAGAGTTGCTTGAGAATATCGTTGGAAATGCGGCTATCGGCTTTATAATCAGTTGATGTGACCCAGAGCCTGAGCACATCAGCTCCAAAAACCTTGATGACTTCCTCAGGCGCGATGGCGTTGCCTGCCGATTTGTGCATCGCTTTACCTTCCCCGTCAACCGTCCAGCCGTGCGTGATGATTCGTTTGTAGGGAGCGACGCCGTTTACCGCAATACTGGTGAGCATAGAGGACTGGAACCAGCCTCGGTATTGGTCGCCGCCCTCGAGATATAAGTCGGCAGGGAAACGGAGCGGGGGGAATATGCCGGAGCTTAACACACCCGCATGGGTAGAGCCTGAGTCAAACCAACAGTCAAGCGAGTCGGTACCTTTTGAAAAATCGTCACTTTTTGTGTTACCGCAAAACGGGCACGCAAATCCATGCGGAAGCAGATCACCCGCCTCTACCTCATACCATGCGTTTGAACCCCTTGCCTCAAAGAGTTTGGCAATGATTTCTATCGTTTCGGGAGTGCATATGGGTTTCCCGCAATCCTCACAATATATTACGGGTATCGGCAGACCCCAATTACGCTGACGTGAAATGCACCAATCAGAGCGTTCGACAAGCATTGCGATCATACGCTCTTTACCCCATTGCGGAAGCCAGATGATATCCTCACAAGCCTTGACGGCAGTGTCCTTCATCGCGTCTACAGAGGCGAACCATTGCTCGGTGGCGCGGAAGATAACGGGTTTCTTACAACGCCAGCAATGCGGGTATGAGTGGACTATTTCTTCGGACGCAATAATCGCGCCGCTTGCTTTTAAGTCCTCGATAATGATTTTTGAAACCTTCGCATAGAAATGCCCGGCGTATTGCAGAGTTTCCGCCGTCATAATCCCTCTGTCACTGACAGGTGTAAATGTTTCAAGCTGCGGATATTTCGCGCAGACATAAAAGTCGTCCGCGCCGTGCCCCGGAGCGGTATGTACACATCCTGTCCCGGCATCGGTTGTGACATGGTCGCCGAGGATAAGCAGTGACTCGCGGTCATAGAATGGATGCTGTGTGGTCACCAGCTCAAACGCTGTTCCCGGGAGCTTTTTGAGTATCTCAAAGTTCTCTACACCCGCTTTCTTAAAAACATCTTCCGCAAGCGCAGTGGCTAAAATGTAAAGCGTATCACCGGCTTTACAGACCGCGTATTCAATATCGGGGCCGAGGCATATAGCGAGATTACCCGGCAAAGTCCATGCGGTAGTCGTCCAAATGAGGACATAGGCATTGTCGGCATTAGGTAAACCTTCAAGAATTCCTTTATCGTCGTTGACTTTGAACCTGACATATATCGCCGTACAATCGGCATCGCTATATTCGATTTCCGCTTCGGCAAGGGCGGTCTCGTCTTCGGGGCACCAATAGACAGGGCGAAGCCCCTTGTAGATAAAACCTTTTTCAAACATTTTGCCGAAAACGCGAACCTCCTCCGCCTCGAAGGATTGAGCCATTGTTTTATAGGGGTCGTTCCATTGCCCGATGACACCGAGCCGTTTGAACTGCTCGCGTTGGCGGTCTAAATACAAGGTCGCAAAATCCCTGCAAGCATCGCGAAACTCGGGGATAGACATCTTTTTTCTATCCAACTTGTTCTTTTTGATTATCGCGCTTTCGATAGGCATACCGTGATTATCCCATCCGGGCACATACGGCGCGAAATAACCCGACATATTCTTATATCGGACGATGATGTCTTTGATGATTTTGTTCATCGCCGTCCCGATATGGATATCGCCGTTTGAGAAGGGAGGCCCGTCATGCAGTATAAACGCGGGTTTTCCCGCGTTTTTTTCCATCAGCGTCTCGTATATTTTCTTTTCGTAAAAGCCTTCCAACATTTCCGGCTCGCGTTTCGGCAACCCCGCGCGCATAGGAAAATCCGTCTTCGGCAAATTAAGCGTAGTATTATAATCCATACATCAGTCCTCTGCGTTAAAATTCTTTCCAAACTTCAAATCTTCAAAAGCAAACTTAGGTCTGGGGGTGACGGGTTCATCGTCATCTTCGATCTTGTATTGGATCGTTGGTTCGCTTTCATCGTCATAAATAGATTGCTGCTGTGGGGGCGCGGCTTGTGCCGTCTGCTCGTCTGCGGGCGGCGCGGCCGTGTCGGCAGGAATAGTCACTCCCGTGATTCTATCCATAACATTACCTATATGCCCTGCAACGGCAGTGATTTGTTCTTCGCGTGAAGGCTGTGGGGGCGCGACCGCTTCAGCCTTAGGCTCTACCACACGGCGGGCGGTTTCAAGCTTTGACAGAAACTCCGAGTGTTTTTTTAGGATAAGCTGAGAGACCTCGATAAACTTGGCGGTTTCTTTTGCCGCGACATTCAGCCTGAGTTCTTCCGCCGCGACACGTTTAGCCACTTCTTCGAGCATTTTTTTCGCTTCAATATCAGTCTTTTTAAGCATATCTTCTTTTGCTTTAACTGCTTCTGAAGTGATTTCATCACCCGTGCGCTGTGCCGTCACAAGCGCCATTCTCATAGCGTCTTCTGTGGAGCGGTATTCTTCGACCTTTTCGACCAAAACCTTGAGCTTACCTTTTAATATCGCGTTTTCTTTGTATAAAGCGGCATAATCATTCCCTATAGCGGCGATAAAATCATCGACTCCCGCCATGTCATAACCGCCAAAAACAGCTTTGTCAAATTTTGCGTCATTGATTTCCTGCGGTGTGAGCATATGTCCCTCCTAAAAGTACAATCCGTTATTCTCTAACTCGTCAATAAGATCGCCAAGCAAGTCAACATTGTATGGTGTGATGATATATGTGTTGACGGCGACCTTTTTTATCTTGCCGTCCTGAGCATATGCCACCCCGCTCAAGAAGTCTATAAGCCGTCTCGCGATATCTTTATGCGTCTGTTCGAGATTCAACACTATTGTGCGGCGATCACGCAGATTATCAGCGATCTCGGCGGCTGACTCAAAGCGCTCCGGCTTGACTAAGACGACCTGCAACTGAGCCGTCGCATGAATATTGACGACTTTACTACCGGGACGCCTCTCCTCAAAACCACCGTAAGAAGTTCTCGCCTGCGTAGTAGTCTTAGGTATCGGCGGCAATTCCTCCTGCGGCATAGGCTGAAAATCGTCAAAATCATCCTCTTCATCATAAGGTTTAGTTAATTTTTTCAGTTCACTAATCAATCCCAATGTAATTTCCTCCCCCGGTATCTTTCAAAATATATCAGCAAAAAAGGTCTCCCCCTCAAGAGCGTAATGTTTATTCCTAACACCTAATTAACTAACGCATCATGGCAGGGATAATGTGATTCCGAGAAGCGGAGCATGGATGCGGAGCGCGGCGTTGTTTCGCAGGATGCCAAACTCGCCGAAAAGGAACACATATCCCTGCCTACTAACTCCTAAATCCTAACCCCTAAGTTCTCTCCCCAAATAACGCTGTGCCTAAACGGACCATCGTCGAACCGGCGCGAATCGCCTCTACAAAACTGTCGCTCATTCCCATCGATAAAATTTGCATTGATACATTATCGTATTTTTTTTCACTCATGTCAACAAAAAGCTGATAAATTAAGTCAAAATAGTTACAATTTTTGTCATTTTCTGTATATATTGGCGGAATTGCCATTAAACCCAGCAGTTTTACCCCCGCAGTTCGCGATGCGATGTCAAAAATTTCTTCGAGCTGTTCGGGAAAAACACCGGATTTTTGCGGCTCTCTGCCAATATTTACCTCAATAAGTATTTCTTGGACGATTCCGAGCGCGTCTGCCTTACTGCCGATTTGCTCTACTAATGCCCCCGAATCGACAGACTCGATGAGATCGCAGATGCCAACAAGCTTATTGAGCTTGTTTGACTGCAAATGCCCAATATAATGCAAAGGCACTCTCGCATAAGCCCCTTGTTCCAGTTTGCGAGTCATCTCCTGCGCACGGTTTTCGCCCACAGCGTCCACCCCGGCAGCGATAGCCTTACGCACAGAAGCCGCCTACTGCGTCTTAGTCGCCGCAACTAGTGTAATATCACCGGGTTTCCGCCCCACCTTCAACGCTTCTTCCGCAATAAGCTCACGTACACGCTTGATATTATCTGCTATAAAATTTTTATCCATAAAACACCGCCCATCCCTTCACGCAAGATTATATGCCCTAAGAGCGAAATCGTCAAGAGGCTGTAGATTAGGATTTAGGGACTTAAGTCACTAATATTCCAACAGGCTGCCTTCTTTGTAAGATTCGTACAGATATTCCGGCGACATATAATATACGGCTATATTGTAGTCGTCGATTTTTGGTGCCAGCCACGATGAATATACCTCAAAAAGTGTGTCTGTCACATTGCCGCCTAAGGCAAAAATCAATCTGCAATAAACCTTGCCAATATCCCAATGTGAGGGCAATCGGTAACGGCAGACGGATATGTTATCAAATGACCCCGTTTGGATATCGCATCGTCTGCACCATTCATCCGCAACCGATTCAATCCGTTCACAGTGGAACACGTCCGAGTAGTCATATATTCGGGTGACATTCTCCTTGCCTAATGCGTTTGCCACATCAATACGCCTGTTTTTCGTTTCCCGTCCGATAAACTCTATCAGGCTACACGTATAAAACAGCTTGTTTTTGCTTTCATCCATCTATCTCACCGCCCTTGCGTTTACATATTTAAGAGATTCTAAAGCTCTTTCCGTGTGAAAGGATATTTGATGAGTAGGATATCGGAACTTCACAAGCTCCCAAAACGCCTCTCTGGTTATCGTTCCGTCAACAAAATCAGCTACATAGTTATAGACTTCGTCGTTTGCCATCGGGCCGTCCACTATGTCATAGGTATGTGCACAACCACTACGGCATTTAACAACAAAATCAAGCCACTCCTCCGTCATCTGAGGGAAAGTCAACACAGATAGACCGGGATCGGGTGTGTATTTGTAGAAGTTAATATATCCCGTCCCAAATCTGGTAGCCCACCTATATGCCTGCGACTCCAAACCGGTACAATAAAAACCAACGCCAAAATCCTTGTGAAATCTACCTTTCCGTATTTCAGGAGCAAAAACCATCTCAGTACTGCCATGCATGATTAACATTTCCGATCCTCCCTTGCACCATAATTCACTATTATACTAAAACCGCCTGATAATATCAAATCGTTACAATTCAATGAAACTAACTCTTGACAATGTACACACAACAATATATACTTGATATACTTGTGGCGGGGGTGATTATTGTGCTAACAACAAAAATTTTTACCAATGGTAACAGTCAGGCAATCCGTATTCCAAAAGAGTACCGTTTCGAGGATGGCGAGGTGGTTATATGTAAAGTAGGTTCCGCTGTCGTAATATTCCAACGCGATAATCGTTTTGGCGTCCTTATGGAAAGCCTCAATGAGTTTACCGATGATTTTTTGCCGGACGGCAGGCCACCCCAACTAAACCAAGCAGAGAGGGTGAATTTTGTTTGATGTATATGTTGGACACAAATATCTGCATCTTCCTTATAAACAGCAAACATCCGGGACTGGCGCAGAAAATAGCGGATATACCGTTTGATGAAATATGCGTGTCAACAATAACGCAATCAGAATTGGAGTACGGCGTTTCAAAAAGCCGCCACAAGGTCAAAAACGCCCAGGCTTTGGCGAAGTTCCTATCAACCGTCGCCGTGCTTGCTTATGATACCAAAGCCGCTGAAGCGTATGGAGACATACGCGCTGACCTAGAACGGAAAGGGCAGCTTATCGGCCCCTTGGATATGTTGATTGCAGGCCATGCGGTATCTAAAGGCCTCATTGTCGTCACAAACAATGTCGGCGAGTTTGGGCGGGTCGAGGGATTGAAGGTTGAGGATTGGACCAGCTATAGGAGCTGAGAAGGAAGGGATAAGCATGAGCGACTTGTTTGATAGCATTACGCAGGGATTGATTGAGGCAATCGAATATGAGCGCGGCAATCTGCCGGATGTAAGAGTTGACAAAGCTTGGGATCGCAAACAGGATGCTGGAATTGCTGTCTCGTGACGGCAAATTGCTTGAAAGATGTTCGATTGTGACAAGGCAGTAGGTTGATTGACAGGAGGCACCGGCAATGAAAGCATCGACATTGACATACCCTGACATCAGCCCGTCATTCACTATTGATGACATTCGCAAAATAAGGAACTGGAATAGCGAACGATATTCAGGCATGACGCGCAGGGAGATAATGGACGACATAAACGGCGGAGCGCGGGAATTTATGGAGCTTGTTGAAAATGCCCGGTTGGGAGATTAGTTCAAATGATGTATCCATACATTCGGAATAGGAGCAACGACGACAATGAGAACATGGAAGGAAGTTAGGCCGGAATTGTACACCGCCGAGGAAATTCGGGAAAGTGATTTAAGGGTCAAATTTGACGTTTTTATGGAAAGCCTCAATGGGTTTACCGACGATTTCTTGCCGGACGGCAGGCCGCCCCAGCTAACCCAAGCTGAAAGGGAGAATTTTGATTAATCTAAACGGCGGCTGTAATGGCCGCCTTTTTTTTGTAATTATAAAAATAGCTTCTGCCAGCGTTCGATGAAAGTAATTGTGGCGACTAGTTCTTATGACTGTATTATAGGTTCTTTTGACTATATTTTTAATATCTTCAAAATATCACATTACATGAATCGTTGGAATTGCTGGCTTTTTTCGGAGTTAGTCACGAATAACTATGTTAGGTATATCGGCTTGCGGCAGTCATCATTGGTCGGCTGAATATGTAGTATCACAATGGGTTGAGTGGGCGTGGCATTTTGTATCTG
>Ga0099364_10012178_pt1 | contig 11636 bp, 6 predicted proteins | sample TergutTh196P3_FD_73070 | JGI IMG/M metagenome (GOLD analysis project Ga0099364, IMG submission 73070) | Microcerotermes parvus P3 segment gut microbial communities from Pointe-Noire, Republic of the Congo - Th196 P3 | ecosystem: Host-associated > Arthropoda: Insects > Digestive system > Gut ...
ACAGCGCAACTGGGGAACGGAAGGTTTAGCCAAATTTGCGGAAATATTGCGTCAAGACAACGACAATATGGAAGCCCTGTCATACAACATCATAAGCAACATGGTAAAGTATATGGGCGCAAATCAGGGAGGAATATTCATCTTGAATGAAAGCGAAAACGAAGAAGAAAGGGCTTTAGAACTGACAGCCTGCTACGCCTACGACCGGAAAAAATACGTAGAAAAGGAAATTCGCCCCGGCGAAGGATTAGTAGGCGCTTGTTTTTTGGAAGGAAAGCCAGTTTACCTGACCGAAATTCCCGAAGATTACATAAATATAACATCGGGGCTGGGAGATGCATGCCCGAAAGCAATTTACATCTGTCCGCTAAAAGTAAACGACATTATTTATGGAATTATCGAAATAGCCTCCTTCGATGAATTTGAGCCATATCGCCGCGAATTTGTAGATAAGGTAAGCGAAAGCATTGCGTCTACAATAGCGTCTGTTCATGTGAATCTGCGCACTTCCCAACTATTGGAAAAAACCAAACTGCAAGCCGAAGAGATGGCAAACGCCGAAGAAGAACTTCGTCAAAACATGGAAGAAATGCAGGCTACGCAGGAAGAGATGCGCCGCCACGACGCCGCCAACGAATATCAATTAATCAAAATGGGATTGCTCGTTGAAGCCGCGCAAATAGGGCTATGGGATATGGAGGTAGTGAAGGGCGACCCCGTTAATCCTAACAATACTTTTACGTGGTCAGACGATTTCAGAAAAATGCTCGGCTATTCCAGCGAAAGCGATTTCCCGAACGTCCTTTCAAGTTGGAGCGACAAACTGCATCCGAAAGACAAGGAGCGCACACTTAACGCTTTCGCTGCGCATCTGACTGACCGCACAGGACAAACCCCTTACGACCTCGAATATCGACTGTTAAAGAAAAACGGCGATTATGCACATTTTCGCGCCTTCGGAGCAACTATACGCGACGACGAAGGATATGCAGTCCGCGTGGCAGGCGCTATAATGGATATAACAAAAGATAAGTTGATTGCCGAAGAAATGCAGGCTACACAAGAAGAAATGCAACAAAGAGGAGCCGAATTAGAAAAGGTTTTAGACGAAAACAAATTGCAAATCAGCAAATTAGACGTAGTTCTGGGCGCTTCAAATATTGCCCTCTGGGAAAATCAAATTATTGACGGCAATTTGGATAATCCTAACAATCCTTGGATTTGGTCTGACGAACTGCGACATATGTTAGGTTTTAAAGACCAAACTGACTTCCCAAATATAGGCGCTTCCTTGTGGGACAGAATACATAAGGACGATTTAGATAATGTTAATAAAGCCTACGAAGCGCATATCAGAGACCGTTCGGGAGAAACGCCATACGAAGTGGAATATCGTATAGCCAAAAAGAACGGCGAATTCATTCACGTCTTTGAAAATGCTGCAACGATGCGCCAATTTGACGGAACTCCGATTGTTGTGCTTGGCACTTGGAAGGATATAACAAATAGAGTTAAGCGCGACGAAGAACTGCGCCGACACGAAGCCGAACTCGATTACAAAGTACACTGGTACGAGAACATGCTCGACGCCCTTTACAAATCGCCTATTTCGGTGACCGACATGGATAAGAAAATAACGTTCCTCAACAAGGCAGCGTTGAAAATACTCGGAAAAACCCGCGAAGAAACAGTAGGAAAATATTGCGGCGACGTGTGGAACGTAGACATTTGTAAAGACAAAAGGTGCGGAATTGAATGTATGAAACGCGGCGAAGGACAATCAGTTTTCCATGTCGGCGACCAAACCTTCACAACCTTTGCAAGTTATATCAGAGATGCCAACAAAAACAATATCGGGCATATTGAAGTGGTCACCAACATATCCAAAGAAATTCAGCACGAGGAAGATATGCGCCAACAAATTGAGGACAACAACTTCCAAATACTCAAACTGCGTTTGCTCGTGAAGGCGGCTAATATTGGCTTGTGGGATATGAACGTCGTACAGGGCGACCCGCTCAATCCTGAAAATACTTTCCAATGGTCAGACGAGTTCAGAAAATTGCTTGGATTTACCGACGAGAACGATTTTCCTAATGTTTTCAGCAGTTGGAGCGACCGTCTGCATCCCAATGACAAGGAACGCGCACTCAATGCCGCAGCCGCGCATCTTGTAGACCGCACCGGAAAAACGCCTTACGACCTCCAATATCGCTTGTTAAAGAAAAATGGCGAATATGCTCATTTTTACGCATTTGGAAATTCAATCCGCGACGAAAACGGAACAGCGCTTCGAGTGGTTGGAGCAATAATGGATATTACGAACGACAAGTTGATAGCCGAAAATATGCAACAAAATATCGAAGAGATGCAGGTAATGCAAGAAGAAATGCAGGCAACGCAGGAAGCGCTGAAACGACAAGAAAAAGAATTGACCGAAGAATTGGATGCAAAACTGTTTGAATTGACGCAGTTCCAAAAAACAATTCTGAACGCCAACAATGTTGTCGAATTGTCTGCCGATGGTTTCATTACCGACATCAACGATAATATCCTTTCATACTGGGGCAATCCGCCAAAATCTGTTTTCGTCGACAAACATGCCTCCGAACTTCTCGGCGACAAAACATATCAAGCCGTTTGGAAAGACATGCAAAAAGGTGTTGCGCACGAAAACGAACATACTGTAACCAACGAAGCAGGGCAATCATTAGTGTTTCAGCACAAATTCATGCCTGTTTGCGACAAAAAAGGTAAATTGATGAAAGTGCTGCTGTTAGCGTTTTTGGTGCAGAAGTAAATTCTATTGTCCGCGTTCTATTGCTTTTGCAACATTTTCGCCGTCAATAGCCGAGGATGTTATTCCTCCTGCATAACCGCTTCCTTCGCCACACGGATAGAGTCCCGTCAATTGAGGATGCTGCATTGTAGCGTGGTTGCGGGGTATACGCACGGGCGTTGACGAACGGGATTCAACACCCACTATCAGCGCTTCGTCAGTAAGAAATCCGCGAAGTCTTCGGTCGAAAACCTTAAAGGATTCTTTCAAACGGCGAGAAATATCATTGGGCAACCACAGATGTAGTGGCGACGCAACAATGCCCGGCAAATAACTGCACGCAGGCAGCTTGGATGATGAAGCGCCTCTAACGAAATCCGTTATCCTTTGCGCCGGCGCATGTTGATTAGCCGCGCCGTTTTGCACCGCAAGCATCTCTACTTGCTGCTGAAACCGCAGTCCAGCCAATACGCCGTGCCGGGCAAAAGATTTCGTATCTTCTATTCGTGTTTCTACAACCACTCCCGCGTTAGCGTAAGCCGTGTGCCGCTTTGACGACGACATTCCATTGACCACCAGACCATCAGGCGAAGTAGAAGCCGCAACGATATACCCGCCCGGACACATACAAAAAGAGTAAACGCCGCGACTGTCAATCTGCGCAGCAAGCGCATAAGTAGCGGCAGGCAGATATTTCATGTCGGGCGAACTGTGGTATTGCGCCTCGTTGATAAGTTTCTGCGGATGTTCAACGCGCACGCCCATAGCAAAGGCTTTAGCTTCGAGCAGATATTTGTTGCGGAAGAACATCTCGTACACATCCGCCGCCGAATGTCCGGTAGCAAGCACAACGGCGCGCCCGTCGAAGCGCTCGCCCGAAGCGGTAATGATTCCCGAAACTTTACCATGACGGATGATAAAATCATTCATCTTTTGTCCAAAATGAAATTCGCCGCCACATTGTTCAATAGTTTGCCGCATGTTACGAATTATAGTTGGGAGAACGTCGCTGCCTATATGCGGATGCGCGTCAATAAGAATTTCGTCGCGTGCTCCGTGCAGACGGAACAGTTGCAACACACGCTCAATATCTCCGCGCTTTCGCGAACGGGTGAACAGTTTGCCATCAGAGAAAGCGCCGGCTCCGCCTTCTCCAAAACAGTAGTTCGATTCAGGATTCAGTCCATTGCCGCGACATAGACGGGCAATATCAACTTTCCGGCTGCTCACATCCTTTCCGCGTTCAATCAATACCGGTTTGAAACCGCGCTCAATAAGCCCGAAGGCAGCAAACAAGCCGGCTGGTCCCGCACCGGCAATAATTATTTCGGGACGCGAACGAACATTTTCGAAACGAAAATCGAACTGAGGCTCGACAATAACCTCGTTGTGCAAAAATATTTCCACCGTCATGTTTATTTTTACCTTCCCACGCTTACGCGCATCAATCGAACGACGCAGCACGTTCAGTTTTGCCATATCATCGGGGTGGCATCCCGCCTGACGGGCAACAGTCTTTTCAAAAAGTTCCGAAATTGAGGCTTCACGTGGCGACATGCTTATTTGAAATTGTTTTGGCATTATAAATCTTTGTTTTTTTTTGCAAAAATAGTTTTTTTTTGTATTTTTTTTGATAGTTACAATTTTTTTTTGTATTTTTGCAACATGGAAGAAAATTCAGAATTGTACGAGCATCATCATTGGGTGGTAGATAAAGGTCAGGCTCCTGTTCGTATTGATAAATTTTTGACGCAAAAAATAGAAGGCATATCACGGACTAAGGTACAAACTGCAGCAGGCGCCGGAAGTATCATAGTGAACAGGAATAACGTAAAGTCGAACTATAAAATAAAACCGTTGGACGAAATTTCGGTGGTCCTGACGCATCCAAAATACGAGTTAAGCATCATTCCGCAAGATATTCCTATTAATATCGTTTATGAAGACGATGAATTGATAGTGATAGACAAAGAGGCAGGCATGGTAGTTCATCCCGGGCTTGGCAATTACACCGGTACTCTTGTAAATGCTCTCAGTTACCATTTGCTTGACTTGGATATGTTCAAGAATGGCGATATGCGTCCCGGATTAGTTCACCGTATTGACAAGGATACTTCGGGGCTTCTTGTTGTAGCCAAAACAGAACATGCTCTGAACCATTTAGCGCGGCAATTTTTTGAACATACTGTTGAGCGCAAATACCTGGCGTTAGTCTGGGGCTCTGTAGCCGACGACGCGGGTACTATCACCGGAAACATCGGTCGTCATCCGAAAGACAGGATGCTGATGTGGGTATATGCCGACGGCTCGGACGGAAAACATGCCGTAACACATTATCGCGTTGTGCAGCGTTTTGGATACGTAACATTAGTAGAATGTCAGTTAGAAACCGGACGCACACACCAAATAAGGGTTCATTTCAGACACATCGGGCATCCGCTTTTCAACGACAGCCGCTATGGAGGCAACCAAATACTGCGTGGGACAACATTTGCCAAATACAAACAGTTCGTCAACAATTGTTTTGACATACTTCCGCGCCAAGCGCTACACGCTCGCACATTGGCGTTCGACCATCCCGCAGAAGCCGGCAAACGTATGCGCTTCGAATCGGAGCTGCCGCAAGAAATGGCTGAGGTGATACGAAAATGGAAAACGTATACCGAAAATTAAGAGTTACTTATCAATCAATATCGTCTTTCGACGGATTTTTAAAGAACAGTAATAGCAATGCTATTGCCGCAAGGGTCAATGCGCCCGCAATTAAAAACAATAAGGTCCAATTAGTCGCATCGCCCGTCTTGAGGATATTTATCAACCATCCATTCACTAAGGTTCCAATAAGGCAAGCCACTCCCCAGAGAGCAAAGGCTAAAAATCCCTGTGCCTGAGCCCTAAATTCCTTTGATACTAACTTATCAGTATACACCTGACCGGCAACAAAGAACAGCCCAAAGATTAATCCATGCGGAACAATCGCTATGTAATACAACCACTGCTGGTCAGCAACAATACCAAGGGTGAATGACAAATACCGGACAAACATTGCCAGCAAGCCAAAAAGCAACGCATTTTTAAAACCGAACTTAACAATTATTGCAGTTGTGATAAAAAGGAAAAACAGTTCGGCAAGTTGCCCGATGTTCATTGTCACAGTTATATATTCGAAGCCCTGATTGCTTAAGAACATTGATACATAGCTCTGGTACAGGACGAATGGTATAACCGCAAGGGCAGAAATAAGAACAAATCTGTTGAAATTACTGTTTTTTAGAGTAGAAATAACCCTTAACCCTAATATATCGACAATAGAATATTTGTCAGATTTACTTCCTGTAGGAGGCGTTTTAGGTAAGAACAAGTTGAACAGCGCTGTAACCAAAGCTGTTACTGCTCCACAATAAAGCGGGAGAACTGTTCCGTCGAACTTATCAACACTAAAAGCAAAACCTGCGGTTAGGCTGAATAATGCAGAGGCTATCCAGCCAAAGGTACCAAACAGTCTTATCTTTGGGAACTGCTCGGTGGAGATGTGCGTCATTGCTATGGAACTTGTTAAGCTCCAAGTAGGCATGTAGCACAGCATCGCTAAGGTAATGGTAGTCATCAATCCCGCAAAGCCTGTTTGACGGGTTGCTAAAAACAGGAATCCAGCCACAAGCAGATTAAGCGCTGCAAGCAACTTTTCCGAAGCGATGTAACGGTCGGCAAACATTCCGACCAAAGGCGCCGCCATAGAACCAATAGCCATTGAACTCATTATAAGTGCAATCTGGGCAATTTGCATATTTTCCAAATAGGCGGCAAATTGTGACCACCACACGGCAAATAGCATGTACTGCAAGAACATCATTACAGCTAACTTGAAAAAATTAGATTTATTCATCGTCGTTCAAAATTTTTTAAAAATTATTTTTTGCAAAGAAAAGAGTTTTTTTTGAAAAAACAAAATAAAAATAAAAAATAAAAAATTACATGTTTCAATTCAACCCGCCCCCCTCACTCTAACCTCTTCACCAAATACACCAAAACAGGAAAATGGTCGCTATATCCGTTTATAAATGTTTCGCCATCGAATGTTCTTAACGGATAGCCTTTATTTCTGCCTTCTTGCTGTATCAGGAAGTCGCGATTAAATATTTCTGCGCGCCAGAACTTCAACGTTGAAAAATCTCTTCCCAGAAGCGGCTCGCTGATAATTATCTGGTCGAAAAGGTTCCATGCGCCCAGATAACCTAACGTTCCGACACCTCTCTCGTGAAATTCCCACATTGTGTTGAACAAGCCTCGCGGACGGACTTCATCCTGTCGTCGTTTGGCGTTAAGTATTTCGCGACAAGATACGTCGTCGGGGTTATCGTTCAGGTCGCCCATCAACACTATTTTGGCGTTTGGGTCTATGCGGTAAAGAGAATCAATTATTTGTAAGGATAATTGCGCCGAGTGTTCTCTCAAAATCGATGATGCAGCGCCGCCAAAGCGTGAGGGCCAATGGCAAACGATAATATGAACGGTATCGCCCCCTATAATGCCGCTAACGAGGAGTTGGTCGCGGGTAACGTAATTGGGCAATGATTCTAAAAAGAAACGGTACGGGCGCGATGATGTTACCGTAAAAAGCGCCGGATTGTAAAGCAACGCTACATCTATGCCGCGTCTGTCGGGCGAATCGTAGTGTACGATGCCGTATCGTCTGCCGGCTATATATTCGCGAGCGACAAGGTCTTCCAATACGCGCCTGTTTTCGATTTCTGCCACGCCAATTACAGCGGGACCCGCCGGAGTATGCTCCAAAACAAGTTGCGACAACACATAAGCCATATTGTCCAACTTACGGTAATATTTTTCGGGCGTCCAGTTGTATGCGCCTTCGGGCGTAAAATCCTGGTCGGGAACAATATCGTCTTTTTCGTAGTCGAAAAGGTTTTCAAGATTGTAGAAAGCCATCGAATAAACGCCAAGCCGCTGCGCATGAACAGAGATGCCCAAAAACTGATATATGACGAATATGACGAATATAATGTTAAACCTGTTCATTGCTTATAATTGAAAGTTGAAAACTGATTTCTGATTTCTGAAAACTGAAAACTAATTAGGAAACAGTTCAATAACGTTACCGCCTTCACGCTCTACGCCCGTCAATTTTATGTTGCTCAAACGCAGTCCTACAGTATTGGTTTCTGCATTGGCTCTAAATTCGATTGTCACATTAGCGGTTGAGGGAATATTCTCGATAATCATAGAGCGATATCTGTTGCTATCGCCATCGGCGTTTGAAACCGGAGTATCGGGAATAGCAAACGTAATTCCGTTACATTCTACGTTCATAACATTCAAATTGATAGTAGAGCCTGCATTAAAAAGATTAGCGGCAACGTCAAATTCAAGCGTTATATCGGTATATGCCGAAGAGTTTATATTATTGATTATCAACTGCGCCGTTCTGTTTGCCGGAAACCATACGTGTTCAACGCCTTGTGTTGCGCGCACGTCGCTAAGTCCCGAAGGGTCTGAATATTCTACGGGCGATTGCATGTCGAAGCCGTGAAAGTCGGCTATTTTTAAAGTTGCGCCGTTGTGACCTCCGAAAGTTTCGTGAAAAAACGTTATATTTCCGTTTTGTTCGTCATTTTCGGGGAAGCGGGTTAGATTATCGAATGTCCCTACATCTTTGCCGTCGCGAATTAATAGTTGCCAATTACCGTTGAACCTGCTTAATATCCCTGTCAGCGTTCCTTTTCCAACGGGCAGGGGATTGTTTGCAAAATCGCTGAACGACGACGTTCTGACAACAAGGCGGTTATTATCGTGGTCAACGACTGCTTCGTCTGTGGTACTGACGCCGTTAGTGAAATTGCGCGAGCCGCCGTTTACGAACGAAACATCGCGTATTTCAACAAGCGTATTGACCATATCGGGCGTTAGTTGCGCTATTGTAGTCACTACGGGCTGCGGCGCATTTTCGGGGTCGTGAAAACCGTTGAAAAAGACATGATTTCTGTATATTTCCCACGGAATACGGTTTGCGTTTGTACTGCTGAAACCTATTTGCAGTTCGCCGCCATAAATAACCGCCGAAAGCCCTTTCAGATGCAGAAACAACTCCTGCCCGACCCTGTGTGTAGCGAAAAGCCCCGCATAGTCAATGCCAAGATTGATAGCGCTGGTTTCGTCGCGGATATACAACTGCCTGAAAATGTTGCCAGAAATATCGTTGCCGATAACTACCGCTCTAATTACGTAGTTTTCGGTTATTTCGACAGGCTCCGACGATGTGGCTATTTGCAAATATTCCGCCCTAAATTCGGAAATAGTAATATTTGCCTGACCATCGTAGACGGGAGCGTTGATGGGCGGCGGCTCAAAAGTTGTGGCGCAAGAGCCAAAAAAGAACGTTGCCGAAAGCGCCAAAACTGCACATGCATACTTATTTTTTGTTAATCCTTTCATGATTATTAATCTAAAATAATTTTTTCGCAAAAATATAAGTATGATGTTACTAAAAAGTTACTATATGGTTAAATTTTTGTTAAAAATTTGGCTATTTTTTTTTAACAAATTCTTAACTAAAACTTAATTTTCATGTAACATTATATCTTTACTTTTGCCGAAATTTTTTAATGATAACAAAAATTCATAACGATGTCAAAAATAACGTATTACACTCTGTTTATTTTGATTTTTCTGTTTGTTTCGTGCAAAAAGCAAGAGCAAGTACATGAACAGCATCAGGAAATCGTATTTAGCACTCTGCGTAGCGTAGAGCCAACGACAATAGCGGGAAAATCAGGCTGGAGCGAAGGATATATCGGAGTTTACATGATGCGAAGCGGTAAACCGTTATCCGAAGCGACGCCGCTTGCCGAAAACATGAGATATTACACTAACGGTTCGGGTTATTTTATGCCCTCAAATCCGGCACATTCAATCATGTTGCCCAACGATGACAACAACGTTGATTTTATCGTATATTTTCCTTATAGAGAACGAATTAACGGGTATAAATACCATATTGACATTAGCGACCAACTTTCAGGCGAAACTATTGATTTTATGTACTCTGCAAGCGCAAAAAACATTGACGGCAGCAGCAATCTAATAGATGTATCTTTTACGCGGCAGTTGGCAAAACTAACGCTCAACTTAAATTTCAGAGAACCGCTATCAGCCGCAGCAGAAGTAAGCGCCGTTATTTCGGGTATGAACACCAAAGCCGTTTTTTGTCTCGACAAGGGAAGCCTCGATGTTTCGGTATCAAAAGCCGACGTTGAAATGAACGTTTATTTTAGCGAAAACGGCGTTAAAGCCGAGGCACTCACATTGCCCGAACAGCCTGAAAATCCGATAAATATTGTTATCACTGTAAATTCGACTGAAAAATTTTTGTGGACAATACCCGCCGGAACAAGTTTTGAGCGCGGACGCAACTACATATTCGACCTGAATATCAACAATTCGCATGACGGCGGCGGCATGGTTGTGCAACCTGCAAAGCGATGGACGGAATTGCCTGAATTGTCGCACATCGAAAATACCATCTTCGTAACGCACTATTTGCCCGAAGCAGACAAACGAAATATTAGAAATTTTTCCATACTCTACGACACAATAAACAGGGTGTCGTATTGGGTTGCGTATCCGTTGCACGACATGTACTTGGGCAGTTCCAACAGGAGCGACGCATGGGGTTTCGACCCTGTTGTGCCGCGAAATTTGCAGCCGCTTATGTTCTCAAGCATTTCAGGATTTGACAGAGGACACCAAATTCCCAGCGCCGACAGAACATACAGCGTTTCCGGCAACGCTACAACGTTCTATTTCACTAATATGACGCCACAAAACTCCGCTCTTAATCAAGGCGTCTGGGCTACGCTCGAAAACAGAGTGCGGTCGTGGACGGCGAGATGCGACACATTATATGTTGTTACGGGCGCTATGATTACATCAGCCCAAGACAGCGAAATTACGTTTGCGCTCGATAACGACGGCAAAGAAATAGCCGTTCCGAAATATTATTTTAAGGCAGTGGCGCAAAAAAGAGGCGATAATTATTTCACTATTGCATACAAATTCGATAACGCCAGTCCACCAGCAAATCCGTCTTTGAACAATTTCCAAATGACAGTAATCGAACTTGAAGAAGAAACGGGATTTACGTTTTTTCCGACAATACCGAAAGAAACAAAAGATGTTGTGGAGGCGGGATATTGGTAGTTTCATAACCTTAACATTTTCTTCATAATTCTTTAACCGAAATTTAACTAAAAGGTAACTTTTGCGTAACATCATACATGTACTTTTGTCGAAAATTTTTTAAAATAATTTAGTTTATAATTTAATAGTATTTGTAAAAGATGAAAACAGTAAGTTTTTTCAAACAAATGATTGCGGTTCTGACCATTGCCGGTATTTTGGCGGCATGTAACAAGGACAGACCGAGCGATGAGAGCCTGCAAAACGAGGTGAACTTTCACGGTTCAATCGGCGGGCTACTGAAAGTTTCTGGCGATGCTGGAAACGTGTGGGATAGCGGCGACCCTATCGGTATCTTTATGATTGACGGAGGCGCAACGTTATCGGGAACGCCTTTGGCGAACAACGTTAAGTACACCGCAGGAAACGGCGGTACGCTAACGGCTTCGGGCGCAGGCATCCAATTCCCTGCTACCGGCAATGTGGATTTTATTGCTTACCATCCTCATGTAAGCACAATTGGCGCTGATTTCACTATGAATATCAACGTCGCTGACCAATCCACGCAGTCGGCTCTGTACGTATTGTATTCGGACAACGCTAAAAGCCAAAACGCCGACAATACAGACGTTTCTCTGAACTTTAGGCACGTGATGTCTAAATT
>Ga0099364_10012179_pt1 | contig 11636 bp, 6 predicted proteins | sample TergutTh196P3_FD_73070 | JGI IMG/M metagenome (GOLD analysis project Ga0099364, IMG submission 73070) | Microcerotermes parvus P3 segment gut microbial communities from Pointe-Noire, Republic of the Congo - Th196 P3 | ecosystem: Host-associated > Arthropoda: Insects > Digestive system > Gut ...
TTGTCTTGCCGATTGGAAATCGACTGTTTGCCGGAGCCGAATCGGATTTATCGGAGGCAGGGCGGTGAAGAATTGGTGCAGGAAGAGGAGAAATCGCGGTCATTTTGGGAGCGTATCAATCCTCTCAACCTTTTTTCTCCTAATCCCGGCGAAGAAACTTCGGACTACATAGGAACGAGAAACACAGGAGCAAGGGATTAGAGGTGTTCGGAAGAAGCCCCTCAGCCACATGACCGATCCACACTCCAAACACGGCACCTATCTACCCTGCTCCGGCATCCTCGCATTGGTTTTTCTCGGACTGCCCGCCGGGCAAAACTATCTCACGCACATTCGCCAATGGGCAAAACATCACTGGAAAACAATAGACTTCTTGCATAACCTTCGTCATTTTTTTTCCTGACGCTTTTGGTGTTGTGGTGTGTTAGACTGTCTCTTGAAAATTGAATTTCGGAAGTTAACCGCCGCACTTTTAGCCGCCGCATTTATGCGGCACATCGTACGGCGTATTGAAAGTCACTCGCGGTTAGCTACCGTGCGAAAGACCTTTTAATAGTGAATGGCAATGGAAGCGTTAAGTTGTTTGCCGCGATGATCATTGTCTTAACCCGAAAACGACCACGGAGCGGAACCACCCAAATCCGCCGAGTTTCGGTACTCGACTTATCCGATATCAGTTCTGTCCGGTTGAAGAGGTTAGCACTTTTGTGGTGTTAGTCTCGCTGAGAGCCGCCCCGAGTGTCGCCGCAGAACTCTGAATCAACACTCAAAAAAACGTGACTCGCAATTTTCCAAATTCAATTTTCAACTTTTTAATTACAATACAAGGGCATCTCTAAAATTCCTCGGCATCTCGACAAGATTTGAAAAGGGAGTATCCTTTGTAGGATCCTCTTTTTTCTTTTGACTTTATGCACCATCGTCCGCCTTCGTTCTTTGACATCGAAAACCAACTCGACAAAATCTACCAACTCAACGATTCCTTAGAGACTTGATTTTTCTCTGTTGCAACAGTTCGGCAACAGTAAATTGCGCAAGACGTTCAGCAGCGGTAAAGGCCCGGCGTTTGAGCGAAACAAGATCAATTACCACCGAAGGACGTGAAAAAAAACTGCCCAAAAGGATACCGGAAAAATGCGGAACGCCTTTGCCAACATTGTCCAGTATTTTTGCAATGTCCTTGGGGATTCGATCATCGACCGCATCGAGAATCACTCTAAATGAACGAAACGGGATTTCTCGTGCCCGGCATACCTCGGCAACGGCAAAGGTTTCCATGTCAACGAGCTCTGCACCGGTTCGTCCGTACAAATTCCGTTTCTGTTTCGGCGATGCGGCTACTTCGTTGACCGTTATCAGCGTCAACATATTCTGCTTCGGTTCCGTCTTCGTCGGGATAAGATTTGATAGATTAAGGACTTGCCCATCCGACTCTCGAACAACCTGTTCAGGAACGCAAATCTTTGATCGTTTAAGACGGTCAGTAAGTCCGCCAGCGAAACCAGCCGAACAAATTATTTTGGGAGCAAAGACATCTAGCAGTACTTGAGCTGCTTCTTCGGCTTTTTTTTGTCCGACGCCTGATAACACGAGGGCAGCCGTTTTATGTTCGATTTTTCCTGTGTGGAATGTCCAACCATCGCCGCAGGTTGTTCGAACGTGTTTCATACGGTCTAAAACCCCCACGGACTCCTGCTGCAGTGCAAAAACGAAACCAATATCGACAGATAATGTGGTCAAAACTGGAAGTGCATTAAGAATGTTCTGCATTGACGCCAATAACGGCTATTGTACAATACAGAAGACAAATTTGCAAAAACTCAGAACTAAAAATCAGAGAGAAACAGCTCAACAATCCCAAGTTTTGACATTAACAAGGCACTAGACCTGTTCCCTAAACCGCTTTTGCCGCAAGAGATGGTGATAGTGTTGAGCAAACCGATGCGACTCGTCCCGAACATACTGCAAAAGCCGTAAAGCAAATGAGCGGCGATCCAACTTTAACGGTTCCTCCCGACCCGGAACGAAAATCTCTTCCGCCTGTTTCGCCAACGCAAGAACGAGTTCCGGCTTTTGCGGTAAATCCTCCAATACCGACAACGCAGAGTTTAACTGTCCTCTGCCGCCGTCAATGAGCAAAATGTTCGGCACAGGATCGCCATCTGACGATTGCGGCTCTGACTGTTCCCAATCATTATGGGAGAAGCGGCGCGTTACGACTTCCGCAATGCAAGCGTAATCATTGACGCCCGATACCGTCTTAATTTTATACCGCCGATAGCCCGGCTTGAAGGGCAGACCATCAATGAAACGCACTAACGAGGCGACCATATCACTGCCGCCGAGATGAGCGATGTCGATGCCTTCAATAATACGAGGTATCTTTTCCAATTTGAACACCCGTTGCAATCCCAGTACACCGCGGCGAGGATCGACCGCAAATAACTCCGGCTGCACATGCGTTTCGATGCTGCCCCGCTGGTCAAGCGTGGAGAGATTGTGTATCTGATCCCGAAGTTCTGCCGCCGTTTCATAACGCTTCTCTTCGGCGGCAAGTTTCATCTCCCGTTGCAGTTCAGCAAGCAGTTGTTTGCGTTTGCCTTCCAAAACTCTCACTAGCCGATGAATGTTTTTGCGGTACTCTTCGGCTGTAATTCGATAATGACACGGAGCGGAACACTGATTGATCGAATGCAAAATACAGGGACGATACCAACGCCAACGTTCATCATTTAACTGAATGTCCAGTGTACAGGTACGAAACCTGAAGATTTTTTGCAGTGTTAGAATTGCTCCGCGAAGACCGGTGGAATTAGTAAAGGGACCGAAAAGTTTGACGCCGTGTTCTTTGGGAGTACGGGTCATTTCTACTCGGGGAAAGGGATCTCGAGTACGGATTTGCAGATAAGGAAAAGTTTTAGAATCTTTTAAGTCACGGTTGTATTTCGGTTGGATGTCCTTAATAAGCCGGGCTTCGAGTAGTAGGGCATCGACTTCATTTTCCGTTTCGATGTAGTCGATGTCGGCGATTTCTGGTACAAACGCTGCTGTTCGATGGTCTTCCAGTGCAGCTTTGTGAAAGTATGAACTGACTCTGTTGCGTAGGTCTTTCGCTTTTCCGATGTAGATGACACGTTCGGCACTGTCTTTCATCAGATAGACGCCGGGAGTATGCGGAAGGTTTTTGACCTTCTCCACTGCTGGGAAGTTATCGGACTCTGACAATGGAAACATGAGACTATTATAGCATATGAATATTAGAAAAACAGCACAGAGCCGCAATCGTAAGACTGCGCAAGAGCTGCGCAATCTTACGATTGCGGCTCTGCTTGTTTCGAGCGGAACATTCTATCGTGTTCGCTTACCATGCTGTCGCCACACCGCCGAAGCCGCTGACCAACGTCTGACGGCTATTAGTGAACATATCCGCACCCAAAAAGACACGCGTACTGTTCCTGTCCATATTCAAACCGAAACCGAAGTTGAACCAATCCTGCTTCGGATCGTTACCAGCAACCCGAAACGTGGCGTCCGAAAACTGAGTACCGAAATTGCTGCCGCCGGGATTGGTGAACCGACCAACAAAGTCGCGACCCTTCTTGTCACTAAAATCATGAAACCACGCCGAATTCATCGTTAAAGCAACCTGTCCCCAACGCATCGTAACAGGCGCCGAACTCATTCTCGCACCAATAGACATCAGGTAACTTTCCGTAGTGCCTTTAAGACCCTCCAGACCGATACTCGAATACTGTCCCGTGTGATCCCACATTTTTTCGGTGAACTTTTCCTGACTGATATGAGCAACTTGGAAACTGGTGTACGGCTGAAGCGTCGCATAATAGATAGGTATGTCAATACCGCGTTCCATATACACGGTTCCGATGCCGCCGGTGAATTTGCTCTGCGCCCGATGACCCGTCATCGTAAGTTCACGTCTGTTTTTGTAGGTATCTCCGCCAAAGCCTGCACTCACGAGTCCGTAGCCGAAGTACATTTCCTGTCTCATATACATACCGACCATAATGTTGGTAATACCGCTCTTTTCGTTCAGATTTTTCATAGAAACATCTCCATCTGCGACCGAGAACCAACCGCCGATTCGTGTTCCTGTCCACAATGCTCTGTCAATGCCTGCCAACACACCGCCGAAAGACTGCGTGTAACCGTCGGCGTTTCCGTCGCTGCTGGATGAACCGCCGATACCGAAGAGCGTCCCCCAACGGGTAAATCTTAACGGAGCGATTGCTTGACCGCGAATCGCATTGTTCGGATTGCCGATGTGCGAAAACTTGAAGACATCGCTTCGCAGTGCATCAGCAAGGCTTCGGTTGACCACTCCGATGTTATGGGCACTGGCAATTCCAATAGAGGCGTAAAGTCCGCCGCCGCCCAACTCGTCCAACGCCCTGAGCGCCGCCGGATTGATTTTGCCCTGGTGAGCCTTGTAATCAGGATGAAAATGAGGGTTAGTAGGATCATCACTGATTCCGTCTAACTGAACGAGCAGATTCCACAGCCCGCCGTCACGTACAGGAGCAGAACTGATAGTGTCAATGTAATGTCCGATGGCAACTTGGTTCGGCGTAACCGCGTGGGCACCGTAACTGTACGCCCTTTGGAACTCAAGCCAATAATACTGATTGTTTTGCGCCCATTGCTGACCGGCAACGTATTTACTGCCGTCCCAATAACCGAAGACCGGAGTAAAGTCGAGTACCGAACCGGTCTCGCCGCTCCCGAATCCTCGGAACGCCTGTGTGACGTGGAGGTTCCCCGGCTTGTCGGTTGCCATGAACATGTATTGGGTGCCGACGACCGGATTGGTGTATTGTACATCGATGACTCCGCCGACCAGCGTGGCTGTTCCGTTATTTGCGGCACGTATGATGTCGGTTGCTTCGCGCACAATGATAGTACCGCCATTGTTTCGGAAATTTCCGCTAATTGTGAGTCCGCCGTTAATAATGCCGGAATTAGAATTTTCGAACACACCGGTACTGCTGGAAAGGGAAACCATTCCGTTGCCGGTCATAAGTCCTTGGTTGTGAAATGTGTTGAATGCGCTGATCATTCCATTATTTTGGATGATTCCTCGGTTCACAATTCCCATACTGGAGCTTAGCAGTCCGTTGTTTACGACGTATCCGTCGACTTGTATCGAAGTATTTGCCGAGGCGACGGCTCCGCCGTCAATCGTCAGGCTTGCGGAGCCTTCGGTCAGCATTGGATAGCCTGTTTCTGGGTCGATCAATCTTCTTCCGGCGATATCGGTTTGCCATGCGCCTGTAATGTTTAACTGTCCGTCTTTTGCGTTCAATACACGGAATCCTCCGTCGATGTTTCCTCTCACCCAAACATCATTTTGGGCGGTCAGGGTGCCGACATTTTCAAATACGGAGCCCTCTTCGAGGTAAAGGTTTCTGGTAACGGAAACGCTATCAACGTTTTGCAGAATTCCGTGGTTTTGCATATCTGCTCTGCTTGCATCATTGACATTGGAGCCGACGGTGATCGAAGTGATTCCTCCTACCATACGACCGGTGCCGTCCACGTCGACCTCCACTCCCATATTACCGAAGTTGTACAGGTGTCCCAGTGTAGAGACGGTTTCAAAGTTTGTGATTACTCCGTGGTTGATAATTCCGATGTCCGTAACGCTTTCGCCCAGATACACATTTAACGGATTGCCGGCAGTCGCTCTGCCTACCCGAAGGGCGGAGCGGGTGTCCTGTAACACAATCGGTCGTTCTCCCTCTACAAAGATCGGCGGGTCATCCTCTTCTTCACCCGGTATCCAACTACCCATATCGATGATGGGGACACCAAATTCATCATATTGCCATTCCATATGCGTGGTACTGAATCCGTCCAATATACCTGTTTCATCATTGAAGAACATATAGGAAACGTTGACTCCCACGTCAATATCGCTAATCGTACCTGAATTGTAGAGATTCGTCGTATTGATGACTCCGATGTCGGTAATCATACCGGGCGTTCCGATCGGCGTACCATCCGCCAGGGTTATCAACCGCGCTATCGGAGGTGTCAGAGCGTTCCACAGTAAGCCCGATTCGTTTGCTCCAACAGAAATAATGTCAATTTCCCTGATATGTCCTTCGTTGAATACACCGTAGAAAGGAGTCTCGCCGGGCTCACTGTTATAAAATATCCCCATAACGTTGAGATGAGTAGGCGCATCGTGGTATTCTCCGCCGAGCATCACTCCGCCGATAACGGACGCCCTGCGTCCGTAAATAGTGTAGGGGGATTTCGCCCCATCATCGCCGAAGGGACCTGTACCATTGTGAATGTAACTTCCCGTAATCATACTATTAGGGTCATTGTACAAACTGCCGTGAATGTTAAACACATCGAAACTAGCGATTTTGCCGCCGTAGAGTTGGTCAAGATAACCGGGCGCACCAACGGTGCTGGAGCCGTTGTAGGCAACGAATGTGTCTTCGGTAGTGTTATAGACATTATTCCAAATGTCTATTCGACCTACTTGAATGTGCTGCACATGCTCATATCTATCGGTGATGTTAGAGTGCCGGGACCAACTGCCGCCGACAACCAATGCTCCCCGATTGACCAGATCTTCGTGAATAACGATATTGTTGTAATTCAAAAGACTGGCACGATCCAAGTTATACAACGTACCGCCGACGTGCATACTGTTGATAGTATCAATAGCGGCTGCCTCACTGGCAAGGTATCTAACATTCAAGTTGGTGTTAACCGTCCCGTCAATAACGGCATTAACTCCTATGTTCGTCAAATCGCTCAATGTGCTGATCTGCGCATCATAAATAATTCCCCAAGCACCGTTGTCAGGCACCGTGTTGCTTACAGCACTGGAAGTATAGAGTCCTCGTGTCATACTCCATTGTGCCCAAGAGCGTCCATCGTTATAGATACTGTTCGCACGGATGAACCAATTACTGCTAAGCGCACCGCTGAGATTATCATTGATACGTATTTCACCGGCATTGTACAGTTCTCCTAGTACGTCAATCGACCCGCCTCTGGCACGGATACTGCCGTCAAACCATTGGATTAAGTTGCCGCCGACATAAATACCGGTGCTGTAAGAGCTCGGCGGACTATCAGAACCGTAGTAATATTCCGATATAATTTCCGCACTTCGTCGTGTTCTTACTTCGCCGCCGACAACACTGGCGTTAATGCCGTTGATGAGGTCATTGGAGACTGTAATGTACATAGTTCCCAGATGCCCCGTGCCCGTCTGACTGCTAATCAAACCGTAGTTTTCGAGGGATCCCACGTTGATATTGTATAATCCATTGATTTCTGCTCTACCGGCGGCAGCAGTATTGGGTGCGTTGGTTAACTTTCTAGAGACATCCAGAATGTAACTATCCCTGATCACGCCTCCCGCATTGTTCGTTGCGTTCCCCATAACAGTAATACCGAGGTAGCCCGAAGGATTACGCGGATTGGTAAGGTACAACGTCGTCAAATAATCGTATCCGCCGATGTAAAAGATTTCACCGCTATTGCTTAAATTCCCCTGAACGGTCAACTGCATCAATCGGCGTACCTCACCGCTGCCGGTGATGCTTAATGCGGTACCGCCGAGGTTCGGATCGGCGAGGTCATTGGTGCCTACCCACCAGTGGGTACTTCTAGCGGTTCCGGTTTCGTTTAGAATACCGCGCACGCTTCCAGATAAACTCAAGGAACTCGACGTGTACCGGTTGCCGCCTGTTACGTTATCGAGTGATATGTAGAGATATTCGTAAGGAGCGGCTCCAGGGAAAGCAGGGGGACCTGCCGGCGGCTGTCCTGGTCCGTACGGAGGTCCAATCGGCTGCCATTGACCAAAGGGGTTGAGCAATGGATCGGAATCGAAGAACCAGTCTGGACCGGGAAAGTCATGCGGCTGCGCATATGACTTCGAGGGCAAGGCGAGAAAGAGTGTGAGAACAAACGTGCAGACGAGCAGGAGGCGTAACCCCCCTGTGGAGCGGGATCGGGAAATCTGCCCGGCGGAAATCAATCTGGTGTTTTGCTCCGTGGAATTGACTTTGGCAGTTAAAATTGTGTAGTCCCGAAGTGATTTGGACATCGTTTTCGACTCCTTTCGACCTATAAAACCGGCTACCCAACCATGGGAAAAGCCTATGTCATTCGGATTATCGGTAATTTCCCCTTGTAAGAATTAGTATTTTTCCTCCAGAAAGCCTATTTAGAGGAAAATTATACAGGTTCGGAAACCGTCATTCCTGCGAAAACGGGAATCCAGAATGGAAGTTTTGGAGCGTTTCTGTTCTTTGCGCCCTTTGCGGTTAAAAAAAGGATTTAACCGCAAAGGACGCAAAGATTCACAAAGAGATAACAAGAAAACTCACCCCGATTCTAGTATATCACATTTCCTTTTCGATACTCTGCCCAAATGTTTTCAAACCAGTTATCCTCTACTGGAATCGGACGCACCGGATTCCATTCACATCGACATTCCATCGTTTCGGCATCGTAAGCAATTTCGCAAACACTGTCCAACAGTTCGCCGCCGTCCAATGAAAAACGAAAAACTTCCGGTAACGACTCCAAAGGCAACACGCCGCCCTTGTCTTGCACAAGATAAGAACCCCGACTACCGCCCCCCTTGAAAATGTACTCCCGAATCGCACAAAGGTAAACGTATTGCGTGATTAAAATGTCCCGGTTTCGGAAGGCTTGCGCCAAATCATTTAGCCGGTACTCCGGTTTTCGTTCGCCGGAGTACCGGCTAAATGTTTTCAGTTCGTTCAAACATTCCTGAATCGCCTGTTCGATTTTGTCGAGCGACCGAATGTGCGCTCCGCAGTCGGTCATGCGTTTTTGCATTGCAACACGGTATTCGATTAGTCCGCTTTGTTTCTCACATAGGCACGAAGGACACAAAGATTTTTGTTCCTCATCTTCGTGCCCTTTGTGCCTTTGTGCGAAACGACACTTTTCCATAAACTGCTCTTGAATGACTTCAATGAACGTTTCAATCGGCAACGGCGGTTCCGTATAATTGGCAGCAATATATTGAGCAGCACGCAAACTGCTGACCTGCGTAGAGTTCAGCGCACTTCCGCCGGGGCGATAGACACCAAATACACCGCTCGCCTCTCCCACCGGAAAGAAATGTTTCAAATTGCTCTCCGACCAAATGTTTCCGAGCAGTCCGCCGTTGTTATGCTGCGCACACACGGCAATTTCCAACATTTCCGTATGAATGTCAATGCCGTGATCCTTGTATAACTGAATCGCCGGTTGATTCATATGAGCAAGCCGGTCAATCGGTTTGCCGAATAACGCATTGGAATTTTTCAAATAAGTGTAGGTCTCTTCATTGCACAACATAAAATCGAGTCCGCCGTCTTTACAGCATCGGTTCGGATTGTTGCGAAAGTCCATCCAAACACGTCTGCCTTTGTTTTGTGTTTCGTGATAGACCAATATGTCAATGAGCGAAGAACCGAAATTGCCTATCTTACGAGGATCGAAGGGCCACTGATACCCTTTGAGAAAGACGGCATCCATCATCGTTCCCGGCGACGGAAAATGTTCATCCAAAAACTCTTGCGGATCGTTGCCCTCTTTGTCGGTGGAAATGTAACGCGGAATGACTTGCTGATACGTGCCGGAGACATTCCAGCGAAACTTAATGGAAGCGAGTCCGTATTGCGATTCGGTTAAATTGACTCCCTTTGCTCCCGCTTCGTATGCCATGCCCGATGTACCGGTTTGACTCGCAGGATAGACCGAATCGGCATACATCGCCGCGGGTCCGCCGACCGCCCAAATGATGTTCGTGCAGTTGAATAAGACAAATCTAACAGAGCCGCAATCGTCAGATTGCGATTGATTTTTTGATAAATCAATCGCTAACAATCCGACGGCACAGGAGCGGGGCGGCGTTAGCCCCCCAGCAGTTGCGTGTCCGACATCCACCGGGGGGCTAACGCCCCCCGCTCGTAAACTGTCGTCTTGCATCAAAACTGCAACGACCTGATGCCCGTCAAAAATTGTCATGCTCTTGGCGGCAACCTGTTTTTCCAATTTCTCTGTCATGAATTTGGAAGTCAACGGTCCCGCCGACGTCGCCCGTTGCCGAGGATCATGGTCGGTCTTGTAGCCGACGTACTCGCCGTACCTGTTGTGCGGGAAGGGTACGCCGATGCTTGTCAACTTGTTAAAACATCGGGCAGAGAGTGCGGCTTCGACCAGTGCAATATCGCCGTGCATACAGCCGCCGGAGAAGTATGTCTTTGCCATTTCGCCGACGGAATCTGGTGTGTCGCCGCTGAGTGTTAGTTTATAGTAAGTCTGTTTGTCTGAACCGGTGTTTCGGGAAGTACCGCGATTTACCCCTTCGGTAACAATGGCGATGTCGTGTTGTCCCAGATCGTAGAGGCTGTCCGCTGCATTGAAACCAGCACAACCGGTGCCGACGATGACGGTGTTGAGACTGTACACATCGACGCTAATGCCGGCGACTGGGATTGTAGTTTTTTGCATTTCGCTTTTTAACGTTCAGGGTGATTCAATATACGTCATTCGCATAGGATTGTCAAACAGCCTGCCAACCTGGGTAGTCCGTCGACAGGATTGCGTATTTAAGCCATTAATTTCCATAAACTATTGATAGTTAAGGTTTTAGCGAAATCAGGGGTGTTTATATGCGTTTATGAGCGTATATCTGGGAATACACAAATTGCTAGGGATTTCTGTGTCAGTGAGACCTGGATTCTGATAAAAAGTGTCAGATAGTGTCAGAGAAAATAAGGGTCTGACGATCCCGAATTTCGATGCCAACAGAGCATCGAAAACTGTTAATGTGTATGATACGAAAATTCGGGAAAAAGTCAATGCCTTCTTTCGATCCAAGACAATTTTGCGATCAAGGAACACCTTGCTATGGAAGACATTGCTCCCGCCTTCCAGGAACTCAACCGCTTGATGCGTCCCAACAGCACGTTGCATAGCGGGATTTACATTCCCGACTGGGCGGCACAGGACCGGAAAAAGCATCCGGACTTGTTCTGTTATGTCATGCTGTCAGGGATGGATCATCCCAATGCTACGTTGAATGATCTGTTTGAAAAGGCACGGAATTACAACCAGAGTTTTGGTTCTCTGGGGGCGTTTCTGGCAGTGGGAGCGGGATGCTGATTCCTCGCCAAGGAATTAGCGATGGGGTAGTCATTGAAGCCGTCTTTTCAGGAAGGCACAACTTCTCGTACATTTGCCGTTTTCGGCAATGTCTTGTTACCGGCCACGAATAGGCGTTGGGGTGTTTCCGTAATCCGCCTGTTCACCGGTATCTTGTTCTGCAACCACTTTTAGTACGATGCGGACTCTCTTCTATGTTCTCGGAACCTTGTACGATCCAGTTGCTAGGTTCTGGTGGTGGTCACTGCAAGAAGCGATTTTGGTGATGGGCTTTCACAACGATATGAAGCACGATGACCGGAGGTAACTGCTCCTTGCCCCGGCATCGGGACGATGTTTAATGTTAAACTATTCCCGGTGCCGGATGACCCTCTTGCTATAATATCACTGTGCCTACTTCGACATTTCAGACCGCTAATCCGCTCTTGCAGGATGCCTACGACCGATATTTTCTGCGGCAT
>Ga0099364_10012180_pt1 | contig 11635 bp, 11 predicted proteins | sample TergutTh196P3_FD_73070 | JGI IMG/M metagenome (GOLD analysis project Ga0099364, IMG submission 73070) | Microcerotermes parvus P3 segment gut microbial communities from Pointe-Noire, Republic of the Congo - Th196 P3 | ecosystem: Host-associated > Arthropoda: Insects > Digestive system > Gut ...
GATCTCTTACACCGTTTTTTCTTCCTCTTCAAAAAGAGGAAGGAAAAAAACTCACTTTACGCGATGTTACCAACTTTGCCCTAAACGGCAAAGGGTTATCATACAAGATACGGTGTTTTCGGTCTCACACTGGAGTTTCCACTCCGGGCTCTGTGCCGGCACCGGCTAAATCGTCCTTGACTCTTCCGCCTTCGGCTGGTAAAAAGGAACAACTCGCTTCGGCGACACAGTCGCTGGCTCTCGGGGCAGACACCCAAAACAACCGATCATTTTCCAAAAAATGTTGCCGAAATCGCTCCGCGTAATAATAGCACTGCCGCTTTTCACCGCTCTGACTTTGTTCTTCGTCGATTACCTCGGTCGTCTGCCGCTCGTGTTGCACGGCTTGGCACACATCCAAATCGTTCCCGCCTTGTTCGGAAACCTTCTCACGATCTTTATCGTCTGGATGCTGCTCACTCTGCTCTTTGGACGCATTTACTGTTCCGCCATCTGTCCGCTCGGTATATTGAAGGATGCCGTTGCACGATGCCTCACCAAACACCGCTACAAATTCAGAAAGCCGCAACTCCTTTTACGCTACGGCTTATTGACGGCTTGCATCGCCGGTTTTTTGCTCAACTTTAATCTGATTGTGAGTCTGCTTGACCCTTACGGCATTTACGGCCGCATGGTAACGCACCTGTTTCGACCACTCGTCATAGCGGGACATAATTTGACGGCACTTGTTGCCAGAGAACAAGGCTATCACGGTATCTGGTACGTTCAGAATATCATCAGTTGGCAAAGCGCGGCAGTTTCCTTTGCGACGTTGTTGCTCGTTGTCCTTCTTTCCTGGTGTTATGGCCGTCTTTACTGTAACACGGTTTGTCCGGTCGGAGCAACGCTCGGACTTCTCTCCCGATTTTCACTGTTTCGTGTTCGTCTCCGTGAAGATTGTATTTCCTGTGGTCTCTGCGAACAACGTTGCAAGGCAGAATGCATCGACAGCAAGGAAAAAACGGTGGACGCTAGCCGCTGTGTTGCTTGTTTTAACTGTCTCAACGTCTGCAAACAAGGGTCGCTGGTCTATGGAATGAACGCGGCGAAATCATTTAGCCGGTACTCCAATGCTGCCAACGCCCCAGCACAATCACGTAGGACATTTCTGGGAATGGTCATCGCCGCTATTGGGGCAAGTCTCGGTGCCGCGTCGAATTTGCCGACCGGCGTGAGCAGAGTGCCGTACAAACAAAAACATCCGATTACACCTCCGGGTGCTGGAAACCTCGAACGATTTCAACAACGTTGCACCGCTTGTCATCTTTGTATCACGAAATGTCCCTACCATACTATTCAACCGGCAATCACCGATTACGGTTTGAGCGGATTCCTGCAACCGGTGATATCTTTTGAACACGGTTACTGTATTTTCGATTGCGTGATTTGCACTCAAGTCTGTCCGAATCACGCCTTATTACCGATCAGCATGGCGGAGAAACACCATTTGCAAATCGGCAAGGTGGTTCTCATTTTGGAGAACTGCGTCGTTGATACCCAGCACACAAACTGCGGTGCCTGTGCGGAACACTGTCCGACCGGCGCGGTCGCGATGGTTCCCTTCGGAAAACCGGAAGATGCCTTGACAATTCCGGTGATTACTGACGTTGATCTCTGCATTGGTTGCGGTGCGTGTGAATATATTTGTCCTGTTCGTCCTTATCGGGCGATTTACGTCGAGGGGAATCCGGTACATCTTGAAGCGAAACCGGCGTTTGATCCTACGGAAAAACAGCAGGAAATTAAACTCGACGATTTTGGGTTTTAGGTTGCTACCGGAGATGCCGTCTCTTTCATTGTTTCGGCTCTTCCTGTTTGATACTCCACGCTGCCGCAAACGTCCCCTTGAAAAGATACAATTTATTCTGTAAAATGGGGAAGGCTGAAGTTGCCCGTTCCCCCAAAATCCCTTTCGCCTTATGCCGACCTTGAATGTTACCGTTGACCATCAACTCTCCCAGGCGGAAGCTACGGAGCGGTTGAAGAAGAAGCGGACGGAAGTAAAAGAGCAGAATACCTATACCGTTTCCGACCTCAAAGAAACCTGGACAACCCCCAACACGTTGGATTTTTCTTTCAAGATTCTGGGATTTTCCCTGACCGGAACAGTCGAATCGCTGGAATCTTCCGTGCGTATCGTCGTTGCCCTGCCCGCCGCCGCCTTGCTGATGAAAGGAACTATCGAAAGTCAAGTCCGCCGGGAACTCGAACAAGTTTTGAGTTGACCCGCTTGACATTCGGAAACCCATTTGGTAGCATGCCGAAAGTCGACGTTTTAATTTTTAGCCCTACTTGATTTGAATTTGCCATGACACGAGTTCTCGTTGCCGACGATTCCAGTACGATGCGCAAGATCATTCTTCGGTCTCTTCACGCCGTCGGTGTGAAGGATGTCGCCGAAGCCGCAGATGGTACCGAGGCGATTGCCCTGTTTGCGCCCGGCAAGTTCGACCTGATCTTGACCGATTGGAATATGCCCGGCATGAACGGCTTGGATTTGCTCAAAGCAATTCGTGCCCAGGATACTCAAATTCCGGTGATTATGGTTACGACCGAAGCCGAAAAGTCCCGCATTTTGGAAGCCATTCAGGCAGGTGTTACCGATTACCTCGTCAAACCGTTTCAGCCGGACGCTCTTCGGGAAAAACTCGAAAAGCACGGCTGTTGAGGAGGGAGAAAGAATATAGTAGATAGCAGAACTCCTGCCTACTATCTCCTGCCTACTACCTGTTACCTACTACACTAAAAAGGAGTCCATGATGACCACTAGGCAACAACTTTGTGTTTTGCGTTGCTTGTTTCTCTGCGCTGTGATTTTCCCACTGGTGGGAACCGTTCCCCTGTTCGCCCAACAACGGGGAGGCATACTCGTCAATCCCAACGGAGTGCTGTCGCGCTACACTCACTTGGATGTCGGCAATCAGTTAGCCGTCCGGCAAGTGAATGCCGCCAAAGCGTCCTACTCGCTTGCTAACGATGTTTCCGCCAAAAGTCCGATGCGCTGCGTCAGTCTGAACCGGCTGGAAAAAAGCATTATTGCCGCAAACGGAACAATAACCGAAGAGATGAAATATCTCGCCGGAATCCAACGGATTACACACGTCTTCTATTTTGCCGATTCCAAAGACATCGTCATCGCGGGTCCTGCCGAAGGTTGGTTTCCGGGATACGAAGGAGCCATGATCGGCGTGGAAACACTCCAGCCGGTCTGCGAATTGCAACATTTGATTACCGCTCTCCGGGCTTACGCTCCGAATGGAGACGGTGCCGGAATCGTTGGGTGCTCCATTGATCCTACCCCGGAAGGAATCGCCCGGTTGGAGACGTTTACAGCGAGATCCACAAGGTTGACCCGTCCGCAATTTGTCCAAGGAGTCCGAAATAACATTGGAATGCAGGTGATTCAGGTGGATGGCGTTCCCGCTACGACCCACGCCGCCCAAATGATGGTTGCCGCTGATTACAGAATGAAGCGAATTGGACTCGGACTGGACACCATCCGGGTGCCCGGTCTGGAAACGTTCATCGACCATACTGTGCCAGGTGCTTCCAATGCTCTTTTCCGCTGGTATTTTGTGCCGGACTATGATTCGGTTACTTTAACGGAAGACCGTACCGGCATGGAATTGGTCGGCGACGGCGTTAAACTGATCGGCGAAAACGAAGTTGTTGTGGCAGGACAGCGGATGGCGGCGGAGGGGGCATTGGATCCCGGCAGTCAGGCGTTTACGCAAAGTTTTACCAAGCAGTATCCGCACATTGCGAAGCAAGCACTGGTTTTTGCACAACTTCGTAATTGGATCGATATGTTGATTTGTGCCGCCCACATTCAGCGGGAAGACTTTTACGGTCAGTCCGGCTGGTCGATGGAATTTTTCGGCAGTGAAGAAAAATACCCGCTGGAAACGTTCGTTGCGCCCAGAACGGTCGCTCCGGTGGTCGGGCAACGTGTTGTTCGTCCTAACCTAGCACTCACACCGGTCGGCGGCGGCATTGTCATTGATGCAGAACTCGCTTTGGACGAAGAGAATGCCAAGTTGGACAAGGACGGTAAAATTGCCGAGAGACAAAAACAAATAACCCTGAACCTCCCCGAAAATGCATGGTGGTGGGATGTAAGGTAAGAGGGAAAGGAGTTAGAAATTAGGAGATAAAAATTAGAACGACGTGGTTCTAACTTTTCCCTTTATTTTCTAACTCCGCCGTTGCGGCATGTCAATTATGTTCTCTTTGCGCACGTTGTGCACATTGAGGTTCAATTTTTTTTCAACCGCAAAGTTCGCAAAGCAAACATCTAATTGATTGCCGTGTGCAGTATAACTTCTAACTTCTCACAAAATGGAACCTTACGAACAAGACATACCGCTTCCTGAACCATCTCTTTTGACACTTGTAACCGGTTTGGCGGCGCAGGCGATGATGGCAATGGGAGTTTTCCCGAATCCCATCGACGGACAGACTCGCATTTTGCTTCAACAGGGAAAACATTTCGTTGACACGATTGCGATGTTGTCTGAAAAGACATCGGCACACCAAACGCCGGAAGAGACCAAGACGTTTGAAAATGTGTTGCACGAACTTCGTATGATTTACGTAGCGGCGCAGAACGAAAAAGCCAAGCGGGAAGGGACAGAATCCGAAGCGTAAATGTTATACTGCGACACGGCACTAATTTACCTTTTTCCCTTCGTGCCTCCTTTGTGCCTTTGTGGTTAAACCCTTTTGTTAGAGACTGTCGTAACAAAAGGGGCGAAAGTCTCCGTAATATATTACAATTCAACGAGTTACATCGTTTAACAATGTTATAATTTTGTTTCTCACGAAGGCACAAAGAACACCAAGAAATGCCCGACAATGCACACTCCTTTGTGAACTTTGTGCCTTTGTGTGAAAAAAACATCAACTTTCGTAATACAGTCCCTTTTTTCACCGCAAAGGGCGCAAAGAAAAAACGTCCCATTTTCCCCCGTTTACGCTCTAAACGCGGAACATTACAACAGATCATCCAGAGGAACCGACACGCCGCGGCGAGGGACTTCCGAACGCTGACGCTCTCGCGTCTGTTGAAGACTTTCCTGACGCACCTTTTGACTCAATACCGCCGCATCGTACCAAGTGAAACTCAACTCCGGGTTCGAAGCATATCTGCCCAAAAGACGAAGAGTCTCTGCCCGATGCTCGTCGTTGTAAAGGAAAACATATTGCTCTTCCCCCTTAATCAGCGCGATGACCTTAATGTCTCTTCCCATAGTATCCAAACCGGTATCGGCGGGTAAGGCGGTGCTTCTGCTCGGAACTGTTAACTGCTGAACTTTCATTGCCTCGTTGTCAAAATAAGGGTTGAACAATATCGGCACAGAAACCAGCGTTTCACTGTTTTCATCGAAACAATTCCTGTTCCGACTCCAACGAACCTGCGCTTTTTTCCTTTTGCCGTCTAAAATTTTTCAGGAAAGGCGTCAAAAACGGCATAACCGTTAGCCTTTGCCTAGTTGTACTACGTTGCCTGTGGGCGTTTGTCGGGGGAATTCTTGTTTTTTTCCAAAAAAAGCACCCGAAAATTGCGCTGCGCTACATCTCCGGCTCTTTTGTCGGCTATCGCCGACGCAACCGCCCGGCGGTCGGTTGCCTACCTTGCCTGTTAATAGGGTCTTTCGCCGCCTTGCCAGGGTTTCCGAGCCCGGCTGACTTTTTCTGCCGGACCGGCTCCCCCTCTGGCGGAGAATATCTCCCAAATATGCAATCGACAGCAAAACGAGACAAATTCATTACGGTTCGCCAAAATCGTCTGCTTGCCGCTAAGGCGCTTGTCATCACGGAACAGGAAGTCATAGTCCTCCAATGCCTGCGTGAATTCACTGTCGTTGCCGTTGTAAACATTGACCCAACTGATGATCGGACCATTATTTTTCTCTTTCCCGACGGCACGCTCCGGTTTGGGACCTTCGGGAATGAATCCGAGCGGGTCGGGCCAATCTTGGGGCAAGCCGGGATAACGGTCCGGCTCTCCCATAATCATTCCGTAGTGTCCTTCGACAGGCATACCGGGCATGGTCGGGTACATGGGATGTACCGGCATAATCGGTTGAGCCACCACACCATAGAGGGTCAGTTGTTCCGTTGTCATTCCTGCCGGAGGGGGATAGCCCGGATAATTTCCCACAAAACCGCCCGGATTGAGCATATTTTGCTGATAAGTCGGATAATGGTTCTGTACCGACCAGGGCATCTGGTTTTCCGGTGCCCTTTCGCTCCGCCAAGGACCGTGAATGAGCGGATGATCCATACTTTCCCGGAAAAGGAGTTCTCTTTTTTCCTTATCCGTAACAGGTTGAGCGTCAGGAATGTACGGTACGCCGGTTCCCGCCAGGTGCCGGTTCATCGCCAAATTCTGCCGGTGTAATGCCTGATCGTTCAGGTAGTCCTCGTCGATGCTCTCTAGCCGCATATTATTGGGAATTGTCGCCGCCGTCTGCTGCGTGCCGGACATCAGGCGGATGGTTTCCTCTCTTCGGGCTTGTGGGGGGGGGGCAAGCGGAAGGAAAGCATCAAAATTGTCCGAAGCGTTGCCGTTTTGTTGCGGCTTGATAGGTTCAAATTTCGGTGTTTGCGTCTTGATTTGTGCCTCGGCGAGTTCCATTTCGGTCAGAAGAACGATTTTATCGGGAATGAAACGTTCGTATTCGGTTCCCCAGGGGAGCCCGTAACCGATAGGGATCGGGTGCAGATAGGGATTGACGGAGTACCATTCGGTATCGAGTTTGAGGTATGGGGGGTAATTCATACTGAAACCGTGAATTTTTCCGATGACTACGGCATCGACGTTGAGAAGTTGGGCAAGGTAGCGAATATCGTCAACGGATTCAAACTTGTGCAGTTCCAAGTTATTGTCCAGCATTACTTCTTCGACGGTTTTGTTGGGGATGACGATAAATCCCGGTATTCTTTGGAGTTCGAGGGCAAAATAGTGGGCGAATTCCCGCCCATCCACTCGGGGGCTGTCGGTGAGATTGTAAAACGGCACGACGGCGACGCTTCTCATTTCTCCGACGAAGGGATTGTGGAGTGTCGGTTTGTATCGCGTAACCGGTATGATTTCGCAACCCGCGAGAGCGAGTCCGAACAGAGTCAGGAGCAGAGCGAACAGTTTTGCCGATTTCATACAATGTTCCCGCCGTAGGCGTTACAATCGCTATAATCGGCAAAAGTTGACAGATTTCTCCAATTTATTTTTTGGGTTTTAGGGAGGTCCATTTGATTTGTTCGGAAACCATCATTCTTACGAAAGCAGGAATACCAATGATTTCGGCGGTGGGACAGTACATCGCTTACGGGATTTTGCTCATCATCCAACAATCGGTGGGTTGGCGTTTTCGATGTTAACTCAATTTACCGGCAACGCATCCTTGAACAATCTGTGCCGCCATCGGCTTCCCTCTTTTTTCGACCATTCTCAACGGTCGGCTTGTATCTCCGATGGAGCAGTGTACAAAGGAGACACGAAGCGAAAAAGGCAAATGTATTGCCGTGTTGCAGTGTACAAAACCATGCAGTAACGCTCCGTTGGAGCGGATAGTGTATTGCGCTCTTGCAGAGCGAAAAACTGCCAACAAAATGTGAACAGGGTGTGTAAAAGTTTATGTGGACTCCTGCCGAGTCCACATAAACTTTTACACACCCTGTGAACACGTCCGCTTTTGTTTCCCCTTGACAAAATGTAGTTTTCTTGTAGACTGAACAAGGTAGTTTATCGCACAAAAGGCGTTCATCGGATGGTATTCGAAAGGTATCATGCGATGAACGCCTTTTTTATCGAGTGTCCCTCATGAATACGATGACCTCAAAAGAAACAGAAAAGGCCTGGAGCGGGGTCTTCACCGAAGGAACCGACCGGCGAGTCGAAACGTTTACCGAAAGTATCAGTTTCGACCAAAGACTCTACGAAGCCGATATTCGTGCTTCCATTGCCCATGCCCGAATGCTCTCCGATGTCGGTATTCTGACGGCGGAAGAATTCCGGCAAATCGAAGAAGCGCTGCTTGCCATCCGGCGTGAGATCGAAGACGGACAATTCGAGTATAAAATCGAACTCGAAGATATTCACATGCACATCGAACACGCTCTGATCGAAAAGATCGGCGATGTCGGACGCAAACTGCACACCGCCCGAAGCCGGAATGATCAAATCGTTACCGACCTGCGGCTCTGGATTCGCGATGCTATCGACCGCATCGACCGATGTTTACTCGACGTGCAATCAGCATTCGTCGGACGTTGCGATTCCGATTTCGGTGTCATTCTGCCGGGCTACACGCATTTGCAGAGAGCGCAACCGGTACTTGCCCCCCATTATTGGCTGGCGTACTGCGAAAAGTTTCAACGAGACCGAGAGCGGCTTTGCGATTGCCGAAAGCGGGTGAACATTCTCGGTCTCGGCGCGGCAGCCCTAGCGGGAACCAGTTTGCCGATTGACCGAAACAAAACGGCAGAGTACCTCGGTTTCGAACGCATTGCGGCGAACAGTCTCGACGTGTCCAGTGATCGGGACTTCGTCCTCGAAACGGCGTTTTGTCTCGTGGAGATTGCGATTCATTTGAGTACACTTGCCGAAGAATGGATTTTGTGGTCGACTGCCGAGTTCAATTTTTTGCGTCTGCCGCAAACGTTTTGTACCGGCTCTTCCATTATGCCGCAGAAAGTCAATCCTGATGTGTTGGAATTGATTCGCGGCAAAACGGCGAGAGTCATCGGCAGTCTGCAAACGCTTCTCGTTTTGACAAAAGGACTTCCGCTTGCTTACAATCGGGACTTGCAGGAAGACAAGCCACCGATTTTCGATGCCTTTGACACAGTGGAAGCCGCTTTGAGCCTTGCCGCTCCGCTCATTGAAGGGACAGCACTCCAACGGGAAGCGATCCAATCGCGGCTGGAACTCGGTTATCTCGATGCAACGGTTCTCATGGAATATCTGATACAGAAAGATGTTCCGCAGCGTACTGCTCATGGAATCGTGGGTCGGCTTGTCCGAACGGCGATGGAACGCAGTATGCCGCTCGCTTCGTTGACGTTGGATGTTTTCCGTGAAATCCATGACGGTTTTGACGAAGATGTGTTTTCGGTTCTCGGAGCGGTCAATGCCGTTGCCGCGATGATGAGTTACGGTTCGACGGCTCCGTCCGAGGTGCGTAAACAGATCGATGTTTGGAAGGAGAAAATCGGGCGAGAAGAGTTAGAGCGTTAGCCCTCTCGCCTGCGAGAGGTGTGGGAAAACAACACTTGCGTTTTAACCGCAAAACGGGATAATGTAAGCATGAATTACCAGCACAATACTCAAAGCCCCCTTCGCCGCATGGGGAATGCATTTTTCGTATGTTTCGGCAGTGCCTATGTTCTAGCACTTGCCGGAATCGTTGTGTTATATTATTGTCTTCCGGCAAATGATGCGGCAAAGACAAGTTGGTTTCCCATTATTTTGTTTGATCCGTTTGTTTTGACTGTTACCGTTGTTTTTGCAACGTTTCCAGCATTCATTGCGTTTGGAATTTCCCTGCTGTTTATTTGTTGTGATTACTATGCAAGAAATCGAATTTGAAATCGACCGCGATGCCGTCAAGCATTATTTGTTAACAAATTTGCTGCTTGGATGCTTCTGTATCCTCTCTATTTGTTGCCTGCCTTTTATTCTTCCCGTTATCCTCCATCCTTTTGCGTCTGGGCATATGCACAGTCATCAAATCGTCATTTTCTTCATGGTATTTATGATTTTCGGTCTTGCCCTTGTAGGCATCTTTGTATTCGCTCAATGGCTTTGTCCGCAACAGGCAAAAAACCTGTGCTATCGTCTCGAAGGCAGCACCCTGCGGGCGGACGGCGGAGTGTTTTTTCTGTTTCGCAAGTCGATACCGCTTGAGCGTATAACAGACGTTGCTCTCGTGCAGGGACCGCTCTTGCGTTTTTTCGACATTTGGGCAATGCGGATTCAAACGGCAGGTTCCGCTCAATGCGAAGCAACGCTATGGGGCGTGCGGGAACCGGAAAAAATACGTGAACTTATCCTTGCCCAACGACAAGGAGTGTACGGAGAGAAGACGAATGGTGTATAATGGAACGTTAGTGTTTTCCCGATCTGTTAGCCACAGATGACACGGATAATCACAGATATTTTCTATCCGTGCCTACCTGTGTTGTCCGTGGCAAAAAATATAAATTTCCCTATGCTTTGTGAAATCACGATATTTCCCGCTCCACAGCAGCCCGACGTTCACGGAAAAACCGTCGCTCAAGATGCCGCCGATCTCGGACTCTCTACGAAATGCAACGTCAAAACCGCACACGGGTATTTCGTCGAAATACCTGAAGGCACTGATCTGCAACGGATTGACGAACTTGCACACAAACTCCTTGCCGATCCTGTTGCAGAGCAAGTTGAAGTAGAACAGACGGCAGACGGCAGACGGCAGACAGCAGCAGAGGGAGATGCAATTTACGTCTTGCCCAAGCCGGGTGTTACCGATTCCGTTGCCGATAATGCCCGAAAACTCTTTGCCGACTTCGGACTCGAAGTCGATGCTCTCCGTACCTTCAAGAAATACTGGATCACCGGCATTGGCGACAACGAAAAGAAAATACTGGCATCGAAACTTCTTGCCAACGATGCCATCGAACAAGTGTTTTATGAAAGCCGGGAGCGCAGCGCAGCGGAGCGACTGGATAAAGCCGACGAACGATCCGGTCACTGCGCTATGCTCCGTTCCCGGCTATCATTGCAAGTCGGTTCCTCTTACGAGTTCAACCTCATTACCGTACCGATTCGCGGTATGAATGACGAGCAGTTACTGCAATTGAGCAAAGAGGGACAACTCTATCTTTCGCTGATAGAAATGCAAACGATCCAGTCGGCGTTTGTCAAACTCGACCGCGATCCGACGGACATCGAACTCGAAACGTTGGCACAAACCTGGAGCGAACACTGTTCGCACAAAACGCTGGCAGGACGAATCCATCACGTCCGCAAAGATGTCGAAGGGAATATCCTGCGTGAGTTTCACTTTGACAACATGCTCAAAGAGACGATCTTTGCGGCAACACAGGAACTTTGTCAGACGAATCCGAGAGTGAAAGATTTTTGTGTGAGTGTTTTTTCTGACAATGCCGGTGTGGTAACGTTCGATGACGAATATAATGTTACGTTCAAAGCCGAAACGCACAATCGTCCTTCGGCATTGGAACCCTACGGCGGGGCAAACACAGGACTGGGCGGTGTGATCCGCGATACAATGGGAACCGGGATGGGAGCGAAACCGATTGCGTCCACTGATGTTTTTTGCTTCGCACCGCCGGATATTGATTCTGCTGAACTGCCCACCGGTGTACTGCATCCGCGGCGGATTATCCAGGGAGTCGTTTCCGGTGTGCGGGACTACGGCAATCGGATGGGCATTCCGACGGTCAATGGAGCGGTCTATTTTGATAAGCGGTATCTCGGCAATCCGCTCGTTTTCTGCGGGAGCATCGGCATTATTCCGAAGGACAAGTCCTTCAAGGAACCGCAGCCGGGCATATAAACCAACCAAAATAGATGTCAAACACATTCCTC
>Ga0099364_10012181_pt1 | contig 11634 bp, 12 predicted proteins | sample TergutTh196P3_FD_73070 | JGI IMG/M metagenome (GOLD analysis project Ga0099364, IMG submission 73070) | Microcerotermes parvus P3 segment gut microbial communities from Pointe-Noire, Republic of the Congo - Th196 P3 | ecosystem: Host-associated > Arthropoda: Insects > Digestive system > Gut ...
GAAACAGGAACAGTAAAACTTAAAATAGGCGGCACGCTAATAGATGTTCGCACATCGGGCTACGCCAACTTTGCGGCAGATACAGTTCCGGGCGGCACAGGCAATGTTACTGCCATTTTGAGCCAATATTTTGAAACACTGCAAATAACATTACGTGGTCGCGAAGACCTGCAATTTAACAATTAATTAACTTTTTAAAAATTTTTATCATGAAAACATTAAGAAAAATTTCAGCCTTACTTTTAGGCGCAGTCTTATTTTCCGCTTGCGGGGAAAAAGAAATTGAGTTAATCTCTTTCAAATTAGACAAAACCACTGTTACCCTAGAAGCAGGGCAAACAGCTACAGTTACTGCAACGCCTATGCCAAGCGATGCTACCGTTGATTTGAAATGGGAATCAGACAACAACTCTGTTGCTACCGTAGTAAAAACCGACAAACTCTCGGCAACTATCACTGCCGTTGGCAATGGAACAGCGACAATTACCGTTAGCAGCGGCATTGCAACTCCCAAAACCGTAACGGTTACAGTCGGCGGCGGCACAAGCGGTGCGGGTACAGAGGCAAATCCTTTTACCACCGAAACATTTATTGCTGCATATAATGCAAATCCCGCGATTGACGGCGTTTGGCTGACGGGTTATATTGTTGGCTATGTGGACGGTATAAGTTTTTCCGGTGCTACTCTTGGCGTACCTGCAGCAGCAGAAACAGAAATTCTTATTGGGGCAAGTGCAAGTGCAACCGATGGATTTATTCCTGTTCAACTACCTGCGGGCACTGTTAGAATCGGTTTGGAACTTTTTGCAAATCCGTCAAATCTTGGCAAACAGGTAAAACTGTATGGTAATTTAGGTAAATATTTTGGAGTAGCAGGATTGTTAAACACCTCTTACTATGAATTGGAAGGCGGAACAACAGGTGGAACAAAACCTGTTGTCACAACAGACGCTATTTTGAATGAAACCCTCCTCACAGCAACAAGTTTTGCCAAATTTACTGCTGTAAGCGTTTCCGGAGCCGAAATTTGGACACATAGTACAACTTATGGCGCAATGATGTCTGGTTTTACAGATGGTGCTTCTCACACAAACGAAGACTGGTTTATCTCACCAGCTATGGATTTGAGTGCAGTGGCAAATCCCGTTCTTTCTTTCGACCACGCAAGAGGTAATGCATCTGTTATGAATGTAGGGATTGCAGAAGGCTGGTACAAAGTTTATGCAACCGACAACTATACCGACGATGTTGCAACCACCACCTGGACAGAAATTACCGGCGTTACACACGGTACAGTCGCGTGGGGATTTGTAAGTTCCGGACAATTGGCAATTCCTGCTGCTGCAAAATCGGCAACAACCCGCATCGCGTGGAAATATGTTTGCTCTGATTCAGAATCTGCAACTTGGGAAATTAAAAATGTTCTTATAAAATAATTGAACAACTGTTCCGAATACACATTTCCAAAGCTATAAAAACTTTGGAAATGTGTATTTTTAAAAAAATCGCATAAAGTTTTGTAAATCAGATACAATTTGTATCTTTGTACAAATTTGGAATTAAACTCCAAATTTGTACAACATAAAGGTATGACATACATATACAGAACATTATCATCTGTTATCAATACCACAAACGAAAGTTTTTGTGTATTGTTGCTAAACGGACAGCGTCAAGTTGGCAAATCAACTCTGTTGAAAAATTTGTGTAAAGATACAAACCGAAAAATGGTAACATTAGATGATGTACAGTTTCGGGAGTTGGCACAGAAAGACCCTGCGTTGTTTTTGCAACGCTTTGAACCGCCGGTATTGATAGATGAGGTGCAATACGCTCCGCAACTTTTTCCATACATAAAAATGTATGTGGACAAACATAAAGACGAAAAAGGGGCGTTTTGGCTCACCGGCTCGCAAAAATACAAAATGATGGAAGGAGTGCAGGAGTCGCTGGCAGGCAGGGTTGCTATTCTTGACTTGTTCGGATTTTCGTTTGCAGAAAAAGAGGGAATAACAGAAATTGAGCCGTTTATTCCTTCGTTCAAAGTGAAGACTGTGGAAAGAAAATACACGCTCAACACGGTTTTTCGTAAAATTTGGGAAGGCTCGTTGCCAGAATTGTTTGTGAATGAAAAAATTAACAGAGAATTGTATTACAGTTCTTATATCCAAACGTATATCGAGCGCGATGTAAAAGATTTTTATAATGTGGCAAAACCTGTACAGTTTTTTAATTTTTTGCAAACCATTGCTGCACAAACAGGTAACCTTATCAATTACAGCAAAATAGCAAATGATATTGGCGTTGATGTAAAAACCATTCAAACTTGGACAGGCATATTGGAACGTTCCGGATTGGTTTATTTGCTTTATCCGTATTATGCCAATATCTCAAAACGAATTATTAAAACGCCGAAAATTTATTTTTTGGATACCGGACTTTGCTGTTACCTTACAAAATGGACTTCACCCGAAACCTTGCTCTACGGAGCAATGAGTGGAAATATTTTAGAAACTTATGTAGTGGGCGAAATTCTGAAATCGTATTACCACAACGGAAAAGAACCGGCATTATACTTTTATAGAGATAACCATAAAAATGAAATAGATTTAATTATAGAACAGGATAACACATTATTTCCAATAGAAATAAAACAAACTGCCAATCCTCAATTTTCAGATTATAAAGCGTTTAAATTGCTGGAATTGTTTGATAAAAATGCAGGCTTGGGTGCAGTAGTTTGTTTTGCGTCAGAGCGCATTCCACTTTCGAGAGAAGTTGTTTCTATTCCTGTTTGGGAAATTTAATTTTAAATTATATACATATGAAAAAACTACTATCATTCTTGTTCCTGCTCTTTCTTTGGGGAAGTTTAGCAGCGCAGTATCAGGTTTATCCGGTTGGATTTTACAACCTCGAAAACCTGTATTATCCCGACACCACAGTCAGTGTCGACCATCGCTACGACATAGAATTTACGCCCAAAGGCGGCAATGCGTGGACATTTGAGAAATACGGCAAAAAACAGAAAAATATGGCGTTTGTGCTCAGCGAAGTTGCAAAAGAATTTGGCGGATTGGCAGTTGTTGGCGTTGCCGAAGTCGGTAGCCGCATTGTGCTTGAAGACCTCGTAGCAACCCAGCCGCTGAAAGCAAAAAACCTGCAAATTGTGCATTACGAAAGCCCCGACTGGCGCGGCGTGGACGTGGCTTTGCTGTATGACTCCACGCGCTTCTCCTACACCGGCAGCCGAACCTACCCTTTCCCCTATGCCAAAGGTATTGAATTGGGTGTAACAGACAGTACTTTCCGCACGCGAGACATATTGTTTGTGGCAGGTGAAATTGCGGGCGAAAAAACCGTGATTCTTGTCAATCACTGGCCCTCGCGGCGTGGCGACAAATCGGTCGTTTCTCGTGAACTGGCGGCATCGGTATGTAAGCATGTTTACGATTCGCTAATGACCACCGAACCCGCTACCCACGTCATCATCATGGGCGACCTGAACGATGACCCTACCGACCCAAGCTGCGCGGTGGTACTTGACGCAAAAAAGGCGATTGCCGAAGTTCAGCCGAAAGGACTGTTCAACACCATGTGGGAAAAATACGCAAAAGGAATCGGCTCGCTGTGTTATCAAGGCAAATGGAATCTGTTCGACCAGATTATTATTTCCGAAAGCCTGCTCGGCAGCGATTTTTCTACCTTGAAATTTCGCAAAGCAGAGATTTTCAACCGCGATTTCTTGATACAAAAAACCGGCAAAAACAAAGGATACCCTTTCCGCACGTTTAACGGCGGGCATTTCCAAAACGGCTACAGCGACCACTTCCCGACTTTTATATATCTGATAAAAGATAGTGCGAAATAAAATTTCAGATAATTATCCACGTAATTACCGCGTCTGTCAAGATGCGGTAATTTAGTTTCATATCTATATTTTGTGTAGTTTCTTTAGCAAAAAGAATACCTTCCTTTTGCAGCTTAAAAGGCTTTATTTGCAGATGTTGTGCAAAATCAACGCCTTCTTTTCCCAAGGCTTTAAATATGCTTTCTTTTGCCGACCAATACACCAATGCGTGGGTTGCTTCATCGGTTTTCGACAGGTTTTTTAGTTCATTTTCTGAAAGAAATTTGTGTTTAATGCGCAATACACGAGGAGAAATATGTTCAATGTCCACACCTGCTTCACAGGTCAGATGCAACAAGATTGCAACATAATCTTTTGAATGTGAAATGCTTATCTTGTGCGAACAATTTTCCAAATAGGGTTTTCCCGAAGCGTGATGTAAAATTCGCAGTTCTTTTCCCATCATTTTTTTCAATAACACACGTGTTGCCAAAAATTCACGTTTACGCGAAACGGAAGTTATTTTTTCAAAATCGGACAGGAAAAATTCGGGACGCTCCAAGCTAGACAATAAAGCATCAATATCTTCCTCAATTTTCCATACGGCAAGGGAAATATTCTTTTTATCCACATTTATCTTTTCTATCCTCATTTGTTAATTTGCAAATTATCTTTGCTCATAATTATTTTTCCCATTCGAATGTTTCTATCAAATGCAGCAATTCTTCTCTGAAATACTCTTTTACCGGCGCGATGGAATCGGCATTAGGCGTTGCATTAAAATACAAGGCAGCTCGAAAAAAATTGTGCACACTGTCGGTCAGCATAAATTGTATGGGCGAAGCCGTGTTTCCTTCCAAATCGTAAAATATGCCATAAACTTTTTCATCGGGAAGCATAATCAGGTATTCGTCAATTCCATCGGCGCGAACAATATGTTTGTATGCCAAGGAGTGAGAATCTTCGGATAAATCTTGGAAATCTTTGTGTATCAAGCTGTAACTGCAATGCAACTGCGCCTTGTAGCGCGGATAAAAAATGTCTAACCAGTGTTTTTCTCGACGAAAAATAATGTTTGCATTTTCCGACAGTTGAAATTTATACGGATAGGCTGCCTGATTAAATTCGCGATACGAATGTTCGGGAAAATCAATGCGGAAATAGCCGTAAGGTTTAGGGCTATAATCTGTACACGATGCAAACAAAACTGTAATAAAAAACAAAAATGCCTTTTTCTTCATTATTTTATATTTTAATAAATTTTACATTTTTTATTCGCCGTTCGTCAACCGACAGTATTTCGAATATGTATTTGTCGAAAGGTATTTGTTGGTTTTTTATGGGAAAATCGCCTGTTATTGCCAAAATTAATCCTGCCAACGTATCCACATCTGCCGTCAGTTTTTCAAATGGCGTTTCGTCTATTTTTGTAATGCGGAAAAAGTCGGTAAGCAAAATTTTTCCCTCAAAAAAATACGTTGTTTCGTCTATTTTTTTAAACAAACTTTCTTCGCCTTCGTCGTATTCATCTTTTATTTCTCCAAAAATTTCTTCCATCACATCTTCCATCGTAACTATTCCCGACGTGCCGCCAAATTCGTCGACCACCACTGCGATATGAATTTTTTGTCGTTGAAAATCAGACAATAAATCGTCTATTTTTTTTGTTTCAGGCACGAAATAAGCTCTGCGAATAAGTGTTTGCCAGCGAAAATTATCGCCTTTATCCAAATGCGCCAACAAATCTTTAATGTACAAAATTCCGCGAATATTGTCTTTTGAGCCTAAATACACGGGAACGCGAGAATAACCCGCCTCCAAGATTTTTTCAACGACCTTGCCAAAGGGTATTTTTATGTCAATATCGACCATATCGATGCGCGGCGTCATTATTTTTTCCACGCTGATATTCCCGAATTTGATAATGCCTTCGAGAATTTCCTTGTCTTCGTCGCTTTGCTTGCTTGTGAGTTCAAGAGCATGTGATAATTCATCAACCGAAATATTTGTGTGCGTATGTTTTGCTAAGCGTTTATTAACAAATGTGGTTGAATTTACCAACAATTTTACCAATGGATAAACTGCAATTTGCAACACTCGAATGGCTTTTGCCGAATAACGAGCTACCTGCAGGGCATTTTGCGAAGCATACACTTTGGGAATAATTTCTCCGAACAATAATAATAAAAATGTAATAATAACGGTTTGAATTATAAATCCGAACAGCAACGCCTGCGAAAAATCGAAGAGCGTATTAAGAAAACAGGTTGATAAAATGATTATCGCAATGTTTACCAAATTGTTGCCTGTAACAATTGTAGCCAACAATTTTTCGGGCGCATTTTTCAGACGGATAATCAAATCGTCTTTTTTATTTTCTGTGTTCAGTTGGCTTTTTTGAGCAGGCTCCAACGCAAAAAAAGCCACTTCGCTCGCCGATATAAACGCCGAAATTGCCAATAAAAACACCAAAACAACCAGCGATATTATCGCCGAGACCGACAGGGGATTTACCCCCACATTTGAGAAAAAATCTATGTACATTTTTTATAAATTAAAACAAAAAACTAACATTAGTTATATAAAAAACAGGGACGATTATTTCGTCCCCGCAAAAATAAGTATTTTATACGACACATTGGTTAAAATGGCAAATCATCTTTTACATTTTCGCCCGATTCTACAAAGGGTTCTGTTTCAACAGGCGTAGCGGCTGCCGCTACTGTTGTTGCCGTATTTTCTTGATTATTAGCGCTTTCAGAAGAACGTTTTGCTCCAAAAAACTCTACCCTATCGGCGATAATTTCGGTTACATAACGCTTAATACCATCTTTTTCGTAATCGCGCGTGCGGATTTTTCCTTCCACAAACAACGAAGAACCTTTTTTCACATACCTTTCTACAAAAGTAGCCTGATCGCGCCGTGCCACAATATTGTGCCACTCCGTGCGCTCGGGAACTTCTGTTCCATTCTGTAACTTGTAACCTCTTTCGTTAGTAGCCAATACAATGTTTGTAATTGTATTTCCACCTTCGAAATGCCTCACTTCGGGGTCTTTACCCACGTTTCCAATCAAAATAACTTTGTTTAACGACATAAGCTCCTATTTTTAAAATTTAACATCGTAAAGATAGAGACTATTTTTTATTTTCCAACTATTTTCTATTTTTTTAACTATTTTTCATTTTTTTCAAAAAAAAACAGGAGGCTGTCCTAAAAGTCAAAACGATTTTTCAAACAGTTGCAAGTTGTTAAGCAAAGATGCGTAGCATCGTAAATATTTGTAGTAATCAATACGACATGGAAAACAAGGTGCGTAGCGCCGTAATATCCATATAATCAATATATTATTAATATTGCGATGCTACGCATCTTTTACTTCTATTCTATCTTTCAGGCTACAAATATTAGGGCGCTACGCACCCAAACTATCAATTTATAACTTCCTCTGACAATGAATTGGCTTTTAGGACAGCCTCCTACTCGATTCAATTTTTCGAAAAAAATTACTCTTGGTTTAATGTGATTCGTTTGAAAGCGGTTGCTGTAGCATTGTTTTGTTTCAAGTATTCGCTAATCGTGATTTTCGCATCTTTAATAAAGGCTTGCTCTACAAGAGTGGTTTCTTGGTAGAATTTGTTCAAGCGACCTTCGGCAATTTTATCAAGTATTGCTTCGGGTTTTCCTTCTTGACGCGCTTTTTCGCGACCGATTTCCAATTCTTTTTCGATAATTTCCGCAGGTACAGAGCTTCTGTCTAATGCAATCGGGCACATTGCGGCTACTTGCATTGCTACGTCGCGAGCTACTTGTGCATCAACGCCGGCTTCGGCAAAAGCTACGATGGTAGCCAATTTGTTGCCCGGGTGAATATACGAAGTTACTGATGCGCCTTTTACAAACTCATAGTAATCCAATTCCATTTTTTCGCCTGTGATACCGCTTCTGTCCGTAACTAAATCTGCTATTTTCGAACCGTTCAATTCGAGCTCCAAAAGAGCGTTCAGATCAGCCGGTTGCTGCGTCAATGCCAAGTCTAATATTTGTTGCGTCAATGCAATAAAATCTGCATTTTTAGCTACGAAGTCGGTTTCGCATTTCAACGCCAATACTGCGGAAAAACCGTCTTTTGTGCCTGCCAACACGCAACCTTCCGATGCTTCGCGGTCGCTGCGTTTGGCGGCTACTGCCTGTCCTTTTTTACGAATAATTTCTATTGCTTTGTCGAAATCTCCGTCGGATTCGATAAGTGCGTTTTTACAATCCATCATACCTGCACCGGTCATTGTTCTCAATTTTGAGATTTCTGCCATTGTTACTGCCATAATTTTTATAATTTACAATTTACGATTTAAAATTTACAATTTAATTAGACTGTTAAACACAAAACTATTAGATTTTGGAATGATTTATCTATTTGTTCTGTATCTATATTTGTGTCTGATTAGTCTTCGTTTTCTTTAAGGAATTTTTCTGCGATATTCGCATTCAAAGCATCTTCGTCGCTTTTCTCTACTCTTTCTTTTTTTATGCGTTTCTTTTCGCGTTGAGCGGGAGCGTCAGATGTTTCGGTTTCTTCTTTTTCGATTTTTCTTTCCTGCAAGCCTTCGGCAATTGCTTCTACAATCGTTTTCAAAATAATGTCGATTGATTTTGTAGCGTCGTCGTTTGCCGGAATCACAAAATCAATGTTGTTTGGATCCGAATTTGTATCTACGATAGCAAATACAGGTATTCCCAGACGGTTTGCTTCTTTCACAGCGATTTGTTCTTTCATCACATCAACTATAAAAAGCGCTGATGGGAGGCGGTTCAAATCGGCAATACTGCCCAAGTTTTTTTCTAACTTGGCGCGTTGGCGCGAAATTTGGAGTTTTTCTCGTTTCGACAGGTTGTCGAAAGTGCCTTCGGAACTCATTTTGTCGATGGTCGACATTTTTTTCACTGCCTTGCGGATAGTGGGGAAGTTTGTCAACATTCCTCCTGCCCAACGTTCTGTTACATAAGGCATTCCGATGGATTCTGACCTTTCGGCAACTACTTGTTTCGCTTGTTTTTTTGTGGCGACGAACAATATTTTTTTGCCCGATTTTGCAATTTGTTTGATGGCGGCTGCCGCTTCATCGATTTTAACTGCTGTTTTGTTCAGGTCGAAAATATGAATTCCGTTGCGCTCCATAAATATGTAGGGAGACATTGCGGGATTCCATTTTCTTTTCAAGTGTCCAAAATGACACCCTGCATCTAATAAGTCTTGAAAATTTGTTGCAGACATTTTTTTTAATTTTTTAATTGTTTACTTTCTTGTTTACTTTTTTGTTTAAGCAATCATTAAGCAGTTGCCTTTTTGCAGGCAAGTCTAAATGATTTAGATACTAAACAGGAGTGAGTTTGTAAAGTTTGTAAAGCCTAAAGTTTATAAAGATTTTGCTGCTATTGGCAAGGACAACTTTACAAACTTTATAACTGTATGAACTTTATAAACTTTTTTAGCGTTTGGAGAATTGGAATCTCTTACGCGCTTTCGGGCGTCCGGGTTTTTTACGTTCCACTTCGCGCGGGTCGCGTGTCATAAATCCTTCTGCTTTCAAAGCGGGTTTGTCTTCGGGATTTATTTTTACCAATGCGCGGGCAATCGCCAAACGAAGCGCTTCGGCTTGTCCTTTGAAACCGCCTCCGCCCAAATTTACCTTGATGTCGTATTTTTCGGCAGCTTCTAATTTGTTTAACGGTTGTTTTACCACGTATTGAAGAATTCCCGAAGGGAAATATGTTTCAAGTTCGCGTTTGTTGATGGTAATTTTACCGTTTCCTGCCGATACAAAGATGCGGGCTACTGCCGCTTTTCTTCTTCCTGTTGCGTTTACTACTTCCATATTTCTTAATTAAGAGCGTTTAAATCTATAACTTTGGGCTTTTGTGCTTGCATAGTATGCTCTGCCCCTGCAAAAATGTATAAATTACCAAGCAACTGTGCGCCAAGGCGATTTTTGGGCAACATTCCCTTTATCACTTTCTTTAAAAGTCTTTCGGGGCTTTTTTCCATTAATTTTTTAGGCGTGATTTCGCGTTGCCCGCCCGGATAACCTGTATGACGGTAATAAATTCTGTCAGTCCATTTGTTTCCTGTTAATTTTACTTTTTCTGCGTTGATAATTATCACATTATCACCACAATCTACGTGAGGCGTATAATTTGGTTTATACTTTCCTCTCAAAAGTTTTGCAACTTTCGAACCCATGCGACCCAGTACCAAATCTGTAGCATCTACCACAACCCATTCTTTGGTTGCCGTTGCCTTATTGGCTGAGACGGTTTTGTAACTTAATGTATCCACTTTTTATTTTTTTAAATTATTTTACAATAAAAAAAACACCCTCTTTTTGCCTTTTTTTACAATCAGCGAGTAGGCTAATCCTCTTGATTGCAGGGCTAAAAAGATGTATTTCAGCCGTTAATGTATTATATGGATAAAAATCGGACTGCAAAAATACTGCTATTTTTTGAAATACAAAAAAATGCGCTCTTTTTTCTTCATTTTTTTATCCAAATTGTTATATTATTTTATCCAATTCTATGAGCAATGCTTCTTTTGGTATTTTAACACCTTCGCTCACATATATTTTTTTTATTTTTGCCGTGAACGGCATTTCTATCAGATTTTGCATTTTCATAGCTTCGAGTATCAACAACGGTTTGCCCTCTTCTATCACTTGCCCTTCTTTCACAAATATTTTAACGATTGTGCCCGGTATAAATGACTGTATGTCGTAAGGACTTGGATTTTCCCAAAACTTGCGCATTTTATATTTCTTGGTCAAAAGCGTTTTATATTTGCGGGCTGTTACCGTAAAATCGACTAATTCTTTTGCCGTTTTTTTTGTTTTTTTTTCAGCTGCTTTTTCCGCTCTTTTTTCCGCTTTTTCTATTTTTTTTTCTGTCATAATTTTACTGATTAGATGATGAAATAGTGAGATGCTAAGCAGTTAATCTGTTAAAATGGTGGTATTCCGTGTTTTTTTGCGGGTCGGTAATCGTCTTTATTTTTTGAAACTGCGAGAGCGTGCAAAAGCAGTGAGCGAGTTTCCGAAGGTTCTATCACTGCGTCAATATAACCTTTCGATGCCGCTACAAACGGATTTGCAAATTTATCAATATATTCTTGCACTTTCAACTGACGCATTGCATCCTGGTTTTGGGCTTCCATAATTTCTTTTCGGAAAATGATATTTGCAGCGCCTTCGGGTCCCATTACGGCTATTTCGGCGCTGGGCCATGCAAACACAAAATCGGCTCCGAGATGGCGCGAATTCATCGCAATATAACCTCCGCCATAGGCTTTACGCAAAATGACGGTTATTTTAGGAACTGTTGCCTCGGAGTAGGCATACAACATTTTTGCGCCGTGACGAATTACGCCGGCATGTTCCTGGTCAACGCCGGGAAGATAGCCGGGCATATCTTCGAGTGTAATAATGGGGATATTGAACGAGTCGCAGAAGCGAATAAAGCGTGCCGCTTTGTCGGAACTGTCGCAGTCGAGTACGCCTGCCAAATAAAGCGGTTGATTGGCAACAAAACCAATTGTTTCGCCGTTCATTCGCCCGAAACCAATCACGATGTTCGGGGCAAAAAGTTTTTGTATTTCAAAGAAATCAGAATCGTCCACCAACACTTCTATAATATCGCGCACATCGTAAGGTTGTTTAGGGTCGGACGGAATGATTCTCACAATCGAAGTGCGCGGTTTCGGGTCTTGGGCTTCTATTGCTTTTGCCCGTTC
>Ga0099364_10012182_pt1 | contig 11634 bp, 14 predicted proteins | sample TergutTh196P3_FD_73070 | JGI IMG/M metagenome (GOLD analysis project Ga0099364, IMG submission 73070) | Microcerotermes parvus P3 segment gut microbial communities from Pointe-Noire, Republic of the Congo - Th196 P3 | ecosystem: Host-associated > Arthropoda: Insects > Digestive system > Gut ...
TGTCTGACCGCTCAAGAGTGGGCAGGCAAACGCACAAAGGCGTGTTTTCATGTAACGGAGCAGCAGGAATGCCGCCCCTACCTGCCCTGTGCCTTAAATAATACTTAAACACCCCCTGTCGCTTCAGGGTGTTCATTGTTTGCCTAAAGTTTCAGTTTTGCAAAACATGCTTTAGCGAGCTCTTGCAATAAACCAATAATAATGGCATTATTATTAAAATTATTTTTATGCAAGCAGAATTAACAAAAAAAGCGGCACGGCAGCTTGACAATATAAACGAACCCTTAAAAAGCCGTATTATTAGGGCATTAAGAAAACTGGAAAAAGAACCGCCGCAGGGGGACATTAAAAAACTTAAAGGGATGGACGGCTACAGAGTGCGGATAGGCGGCTGTAGGATTTTATTTGACATTGAAACCGATGTCATTTCAGTTTATAAAATTGCCACGCGAGGGGAAGCGTACAAGGAGAATTAACCATGAGAATGCAAACATCAAACAGACAAAGGCTGCACGATTATATTAATGCAATGCCGGACTATAGCATCCATATAGTGGAGCCTTTACTAGCTCATTTTGCAGACGAGCCTTTTGTGATTGAAACAGACCTAACCGCAGACGAAAAGTTAGATATAGCTGAAGGACGCAAACTTCGCAGGGAACATCCTGAAGAATTTATAACTTTGGATCATTATCTGAAACATGGCGTTTCTTAATTTAGATTAGTACACGTTTACACCTAAAAACATGGTATTTGCACGACCGATGCCGTAAAATAAGCCCCCACGCCTTGCGCCCCCCACCAACTACGCAAGCCTGAAGCAACTGCAAACAATGAACACCTTAAACATGGCTATGGCACGACCGATGCCGTAAAATAAGCCCCCACGCCTTGCGCCCCCACCCAGTGCAAGCCTGAAGCAACTGCAAACAATGAACACCCTAACCAATATAGCAAACTTACAACAATTGCATAAAAATATGCCGAACCATGCCTTGAGAATAGGGAGCGACGTGTAGAGACAGCTTTAATATAAACCTTGTTTATCAAGGTTTATATTAAAGTGGCTAAATAATTGTTTCTTCTAAATAATAAAACCCCACAGCATATTTTTATGTCTTAAGGTAAATTTGCTATAACCGCTTCAGGGTGTTCATTGTTTGGAGTTATTTCAGTGCGGTTTCAAATGCTGCTCTGAAATTTCCGCTATAACATTTGAACAGTTCTTTTCAAGATCGGCAACAAATCTGTCGGAGATATTGCTGAAAATTGAGTGAAAGACCATTGCAATAATAGCGATTACAAGCCCGAATACCGTGGTAATAAGGGCCTCGTAAATACCGTTGGCAACAATTTGGGCATTTACCTCTGTTGCCTCGGCAATGGACCTGAATGCGCCAATCATTCCGGAAACTGTCCCGAGAAACCCGGTCAGCGGGGAAAGCGAGCCCAGGGCAACCAAAAAACTAAAGCCCTTCTCAAGGGAGTTGATGCAGATCATTGCCTCGGTTTCTGCCGCCTTTTCGACATGGTGTTCTGAAAAAGGCGTTGCGCGCTTAAAAATAGCAAGCAGAACCCTTGCCCCCATGCGCCTTTTGGTCTGGGGCTCAAGGTATTCGATTGCTCCCTGGCAGTCGTTTCTTGAAGCAAAGTCAAGCGCTTTTAATGTAATGTCATTCATTTTAAGGCTGTGATATAAAAAGTATATCAGCCTTTCCAACCCTATGCTTACGGTTGCTATGGAGAATGCCAACAGGGGCCACATAAAAATGCCCCCCAAGTTAAACATTTCAAACAGTGAAAAAGAATTAGTCGTTTCCATTTTTGCCTCTTTTATTTTATTCTATTTAAATTTGTTTTTTTTGAAAATATCTCTATAATATTTTCCCAATTATATTTGATATAAAGCCATTCCAATGCTTCTTCCCAATCACGCAGCATTGTGCCTGAATCCCGCACGTTTCTAAGCGCTTCGGGGAATACCCTCTCGGTATAAGTTTTATTCCAGTTTACGTCTTCTGCCCTTTCCCACAGGTCGCTTTCCGCCTGCCAGCCTACGGGCCTTTTCTTTTTGGAAACAATTTCCGGGAATATTAAAGGCCGCCAGTATTTTTCAAATTCTTTTATATCTACCGGCCCAGGGGCATTTTCCTGTTCTTTCATCCATTCTGTAAGGGCAGTGATTCTTTCCATGCGGTTGCGAAGGCCGGTAAGAGCCTCATCGCCTGTGATCCGTGTATCGTAACGGCGTATCTTGCCGGATGAAATTTGAACAGTCTCCATCCCGTGCTGAATTGAAAGTACCGCCTCTGTGCCTGTCAAAAAAAGTTTTCCTTCGCCGACAATTTCAAGGGAGTATTCATTCCAGCCCTGCGTATTGCCGCCCAGGTATTCTAGCAAAACAAGGTTAAAGTTCCCCTGGCTGTCTGGCTTAGTTCCGCGCAATTTCATTGCAGGGTATTGATCCAATGAAATTTGAAAAGAGCGTTCCCCTTGTTTGTCCATTAGTTCACGAACTTCCATTCCGACCGGACTGTCCTTTTCTGTTTTGTATACCGCTATTCTCTTTTCTTTAAAAGCCGACCCATCCAAAGCCCGCCCAGTAATTTCAACTAGAGAAAGACAACCAGTAAAAAAGAAAAAAGATAAAAAGCAAGCGGCAAACAGTATGTTATTCGTATTAATTCGTGTCATTCGTTGATCTTTTCTCTTTTCTCTTTTCATTTTTCTCTTCTCTTAATAGCTTACCTTAAAACCGAATGAAGGTATAGGAAACGGCATTTCAAAATTTGCAGAATCAGAACCGTCTATAATCTGGCCTGTATAAGCATTATAGCTTGTATTTCCTCTTGAATGATACAAAAGAACGAGAATATTTTCAAGTGCAAAATACAGTTCATAACGGCTTTTTCCTTTTCTTCCTTTCCCAAAAACGGAAAATTTAATATCCAGAGGCAGCGTGGGGGTAGAACGGTTATTCTCATCAAAACTTGATGGCCAGTAATACTTTTCGATTAAAATGCCGTTCACAACGTCGTAAACAGGGTAACTTACAGGCCCTTCCGCATCGCGCCTTGAAATCTGGGTTCCGCTGGCAAAGCCAAAACGGATATAGATATTGAATTTTGGCGCAGGTTTTATATTGAGGATTAAATTCAGGTTATGAAACCGGTGAAAATAGGGAAAATACCATTCGCTGCCTCGGTTGCCGCCGCCTATGTTTATGTTTGAATTAGAATCATTGCTGGGATCGCGGTATTTAGCCCAACTGTAGGAATATGTAAGCCAGCCGTCTAAAAAACGGGACTGTTTTTTTTGCAGAATTAGGTCTATCCCCCATACATTTCCCAGCCCGTCGTTCTGCGGGTTGAATTCAATGGAATCTATGCCGAGCGTTACGGGTATATACATCCTGTCAAATATATATTTGTAATATCCTTCAATGTTAAAACTTATATCTTCGGGAAATTCAATTTTTGCCCCCAATACAGAGGTTAGCGAGCGGTTAGGCTTAATATCGGTCGCGTTATGTTTTTTTTCCGCCTGAAATACGGCATTATCCATTGCGGAAAAAAGCCCTATGCCGGCACTAAGGTCAAGCGACTGGATTATACGTTTATTTTTTGCAAGATTAAAATCTATATTAAAGCGGGGGTTCAGCGCGGGTTTAATGCGGTTGTCAAAATCTTTGCCCAGTAAATAATAATGATCCAGGCGCAGCCCTAATTCCGTCTTTAAACGTTTGTTAGGTGTAAGATACTCAAACAGGGTATATGCCGAGGTGGTAAACAGCCTGTTGCCCGCATCTGGAGGGTATGACGCTTCATAGCTTATTATAAGATTTCTTTTTAAAAACTCGGAAATAAGAGGGTATGATGGATCGTCAGGCGTAATGCCTGCCTTATCCAGAATGTCATTCAGGATTTCATCCTGATCATCGAAATTACGCAGCATCTTTTCCCATCTTGCCTGCTGATCCCCTTTCATAGTCAGCCTTGAAAACATTTCCTGCACTCCCGCTGCCAGAAAGAAACCTTTTCCCAATTCCCAGTCGTAGTCAATGCGTGCCTGTACATTAAACATTGTATCCGTCTGTTCAATACTTTCATGAACAGAAAACCCGTAAGGCTCGTCAAGAAATTCAGGCGGGATAGGGTAATCGGTTTTAAATTTTTGTGAAAAATATTTTTGGCTTATGTCGTTCAGGTTTTCCCCGTCAACAACGGATTCTTCATAACCAGTACCTGCGGAAAATTTTAAAAGCATATCATTGCGGGGGTTCCAATTAAGCGAGGCTGTAATAAAGCCCTGGTAATTGGTCCAGTCAATATAAAGCCTTGAACTGCTAGTATATTCTTCGTTGACTGTAGGCCCGTTAATATATGCAGCCCCAACCCCGTCCATGCCCCAAAAACCGCTTGCCTTAAATTCAAGGCTGCTGGAAAAACGGTAGTTTGCAATGACGGCCCCGCTTCTGATGTAAGGGGCTGTATGTATCGAATTTGCAACTTCCAAGGGTTCAATTGATTTTGCCAATTGTTTTGCAAGGGCAATAACAGGGTCGTAGTAGGTAACGCGCCCCATAACCAAAACCCCTCCCCTGCCCTTGAAAGGGACTGAAACATTAAAACTGGCGGCGCTGGTGCTGATTCCAAGTTCAAATTCGCTTTCGCTTGTATGAGGTTTTTTAGAGCTTATATCCAAAAGGCCCGAAATACTGTGCCCGAAGCGGCTTGAAAATACCCCGTGGGAAAGCTGGGCGCTTTGAACCATGCGGGGATCAAAAATTGAATAGCCTCCGTACCAATGGTATGGGTTCATAACATAATAACCGTCAAAAGAAGCTCTCATGTCCCCGGGATCGCCCCCCCTAATACTTGGCTGCGCGTTAAAAAAACCTGCATAGCCTACGCCGGGGAGCAACTTAATCGTAGACATTACATCTTCGATTATTCCTATCTCTGCCGTTTGTGCAATATCACGCCCTGATACAGCAATGCTGCGCCCGGTTTGAGTTTCGCTCTCCCCAGGCCTTGATGCCTCGATAACCAATTCCTTGTTTTCCATTATCCCCGATAGCCGCAGTTTTATAACAAAAGAATCCGCTGACAATGTAATTGCCAGCCTGCCGTTTTCATAGCCCGGGTACGATGCCTGAATCACAACCTGCCTGTTGTCAGGAGCGGTAATAATAACCTTGCCATCTTCATCGCAGATATATTGGCTGCCGTCCCATGACCTTATTGCAGCCCCGTCAAGAGGCAGACCCAGTTCCGCATCCTCAACTAAAATTTCAATATCGCGGGCAAAAAGGGCAGTAACTGAGAAAAGCATCATGATTAAAAATTTCATTTTATATTTGTTTTATACTATAAATTATGGATGTTTTCTAGTAAGGCTCTTGCAAAACTGAACCTTTGCAAATAATGAATACCCAGAAGCAACAGGGGGTGTTTTAGGTATTATTTAAGGGCATAGGGCAGGTTGGGGCAGCATTCCTGCTGCTCCGTTACATGTAAACACGCCTTTGTGCGTTTGCCTGTCCGCTTAGAGCGGTCAGGCAAGCCGACACAAAGGTCGGGGTCGGTTTCCCCCCTTTCCTCGCTTGTCGCAGAAGTCATGCTGCCCCAACCTGCCCTATGCTCCACGCTTCTCCCCACCCCCTGTTGCTTCAGCAAGTAATTTTTTTGCAAGTATTTCAGTATTGCACCGCTAGTGGGGCGCAAGGCGGGTGGGGCATATAAGAGAAAAGAGAGAAGTGAAAAATGAAACTGGTTGGCAACTAGCTAAGCTTCCTAAGCAAGGTCTTACTTTTTTCACTTTTACCTTTTCTCTTTTACCTTACCCTGGTGTTCATTGTTTGGCTTTATTTTGTTGAAAATTTTATACTTTAAGTGTATATTGGTATAAGGATATTGCTATGAAAAAATTATTTATCAAAAGTACTAACTGGATACTGGCAGGCATAATGGCTTTGTTTGGTTTTACCAGTTGCAGATTTGTCCGGAATATGTACGCAGCTCCTTATGCGGATTATACAGTAAAAGGCACAGTGGTAAATGAAACGACAGGAAAACCCATAGCAGGGATACGTTTGGGATATTCTCCGTTGGAGTGGAACGAAGATGCCTTTGGCCCTAAGCCGGAATATGGTAGAAATTATCATACTCATGTAATAAGCAATGCTGATGGAGGGTTTACGCTTACTGACAGAATGTTTCCTTTGCAATCGGATAATAAAATATTACCTGTTTACATAGAAGATATAGACGGGGAAGAAAATGGTTTATTCCAGCCCCAAAAAATAGATATTGATTTCAAAGATGCCGTAAAAGGCGGAAAACCAAGCGAGTGGTACAATGGTGAATTCACTGTTACCACGACAATACAATTGGTGGAAGTTGAAGTGGAAGTTGAATAGGAACCTTCCCCCGCCTTATGCAAAAATTTAATGCAAAAGCAGAAAAATATGCTGTGATAAATTTAATGCAGGACAGCAGCAAGCCTATTCGAGCATATTTTTCTGCTATTAGATTAAATCTTTGCATAAGGTGAGTAAAAATACTTATTAAAATATAGAACTACAGCTTACCATAAATTTCCTGTTTTCATGTATCAGATTATTATTCATCCAAATCAATATTATATAATACTCTTCAGATATATCATCAAACATTTTATTATGCAATTTTTCATCGATATCATCATTCCAACCGCCTAACCCTACCCAATATTCAAATGTAATATCCTGGCTTGGATAAAAATAATATACTTTTCTTTCAATTTTTATCAGTTCTTCCTTTGAATGATCAAAATTTTCTATAAAATTATTCTCGCGTTCTTCTATTTCTTCCTGCAAGAGTTCATATTCTCCCCTTGTCAGCCCTCCAACATTTTCATTCCAAAATCTTTGAAGCGCCTGCTCAAGGGCATTATTTCTCCAAATAAGCTCAAGTTCTATTTTTATTATCGAAGAAATATCCAAATTATGTTTTATATTAAACACTATTGTTTCATTGCAATAAGCGCCATATTTGGCATCATATTCAACAGAAATAAATTCCTTTTCCTGCGAAATATGCTCCTGTAAACCTGCTGCAAGCAAAGTACCGCTTACAGCAATAAAGAAAACTGTAAAAAAAATTAAGCGGTTTTTCATATTTATTATAGTATCACTTAACTGCAAACAATGAACACCCTGAAGCAACAGGGGGTGTTTGGATATTATTTTAGGGCAAAGGGCAGGCAGGGCAGCATTCCTGCTGCTCCATTACATGAAAACACGCCTTTGTGCGTTTACCGTGTCCGCTTAGAGCGGTCACGGCAAGCCGACACAAAGGTCGGGGTCGGTTTCCCCCTTTTTCTCGCTTGTCGAAGAAGTCTCGACTGCTAAAAGCAGTCGTTGCTGCCCTGCCTGCCCTGTGCCCAACACACTATTCCCCACCCCCTGTTGCTTCAGCAATAAATTTCTTTGCAGTTATTTCAGGTGGGTGGGGCGCAAAGCGGGGGGGCTGGTCTTAAGCTCCGCACGATCCGTTATTGTACGGCATCGGTCGTGCAATAACCGTGCATTGGGTGTTCATTGTTTGCAGTTATTTTGAAATTCGATGTTTTTAAGCCTTGTTCGGTGGGCGATAAAGGCAATGTGGAATGAGTCTTTTGGGAAGCCGCTAACACGATACTTGCCATTGTGTGGGAATGCCTTTTCAGCCGTTTTATAGCCAGGTTCTTCTACACCTTGCAAGGCAAGAAAAGCATCGTCAAAACTTTCAATGGCTTTGGTTAGACTGTCTCTGGAATCCTTGTCATAGATGTCGCATAACTGAAGCTCTTGGGCTAAAAAGGTATACTCTGCTAGGATTAAGGCTTGCGGGTCTGCGGAGGCTTGTGCTTCCCGAAAGGCTAGCATAGCACTCTCAATACCGTCTTCAAATAAAACTCGGCCTTCATGTTCCTTGCCTTTGGTGGCAAAGCCTTTACGCCCTGCATCAATACTTATCGCTGATGCAGAAATTCTAGTTGCTAAGCCAGTTGATTCCAAATTCAGCCTCTGCTTCGGATAAATTCCAACCGCCGTTTACAAGAAAATCAACGCCTACTTTCTCTTTCATTATTTTAGCCAAATAAGGAGGCATAGGGATTTTTTTTATAAGACGGAAATATCCTTCTTCATCTCCGGTTTTCCTTAATCCAACAGCCTTGCAGCCTATGGTAAGTTTCTCATCAAGGGTCATGGTTTGCATCATATATCTCCTTAAAATACTATAACACAGAATATAAAAAATGAAAAGATAGGATCGTTTCCTGTAATAATTACCCGCCTTATACAAAGACTTTAATGGGTAAACAGAAAAATATGCTCTTGCAAAACTGAACCTCTGCCAAACAATGAACACCCTGAAGAATTTGTTTCAGCACAACCGATGCCGTTTTTGTTTTACACTGCGGACTTGGGCGAACCCTTTTCAGGGTTCCCCAAGCTCCGCACGATCCGCTACTCTACGGCATCGGTTGTGCCATAGCCATGCTTTAGGTGTTCATTGTTTGCAATTATTTCAGGCTTGCAACGCTAGTGGGGCGCAAAGCGGGGGGTTGGGTTTGCTGTTGCTCCACTGAAGCCATTTCTAACATATTTTTCTGCCTTTCTTTAATTGTGCATAAGGCGGGTAAAGGCGGGTGGGGGGCTATTTCTACTTTACTGCAAAGGCTCCGAGGCTGCTGCCAATAAGCGGCCTGTTTGCGCATCTACCGCACGGAGCCGCTGATTTCAAAATTCGTTCCCGACACTGTTGAGTATACTGCAAATTTCCATTATAAGACATCAAAAGGTATCTGAAGCATCATAACTGTTTATTTGCAATTGCAATCTGCCTGATAAGATGCCCCTGAATTAAAAGCTATACCAACCGCACATGTTGTTTCATAATTACACCATGAATAATCAGGACCAATCGGTTTATAGTAACAACCTCCACATTTTTCACAACTTGACAAAACAAGTCCGACCACCAGTAGCAGACCAATTAATCCTACTACTAAGATTTTGCCTATCTTCATATAAAACTCCTTAACTATAAATTTTTATGGAACATACATTCCATTATTCACAAAAAAGCCTTGTCTACGGCGCATAAGGCGCATAGCATAAATACACAATAATGTATAACCGCGTAATACCCACTATCAAACTCCAATACATCAATTTTTGGATAAATTTTCAGTACATATTATTCACAATAACAATTATCAAGTTTTCCTTTACTGTTACCAATTTACAGTGGTCACTTTTCCAGAAAAGAATACGGGTCCAAACGATTTTGTAGGACTTGTATGTTCTGCCATAACCTGTTGGGAAGTTCTATTATACACAAGAATATAAAACGAACCATTTCCATCCCAACTAGAATTAGTAAAAGGGTTTGTCTGATTGTTTATATTTACCTGCTTTAAATCCATTGTAATGTTGCTGCCGGATGTAACACTTGAAATGGTTCCATATGCTACAGTTCCACTAATTGGAGTAGTTTCAGGATTTATAATTACTGTTACATTTCCGGTAAGGGCAATTCCATTAATGGTTAATTTTTTTCCGCTATTACCATCGCTATCTGTTGAGTCGTTATCACACCCAACAACCGTCATTCCGAATACTAGTGCCAATACCAGCATCCCTAACCAGGACATTTTTGTGTTTGCCATTGTTTTCTCCTTTACTTTGGCAGCAAAGTATATATTTTGCATTTGATTTTATAATTATATGCATATCATTAAAATCTTTTAATTATACGTACCAAATAATAGCACAATACTCTTTTTCTTCCGTAAGGCTAATTAATTAGGTTTGAATCACCTATCGTTATACTTGTAGTATCAGAAGAAAAAACCACTGAGCCAATTTTGTACCAATAATCCTTGAAATTGGTAGCTATAACCATAAATACATCAAAAGTGCCGCTTCCGGTCCATTGAAGAGATGTATTTGTGTCGTATAATGGCACTGTCAGTAAATTACCGATTAAAGTCCAGTCCGGATCTGTTTTTATGACCTCGGCAATAATCCCTGTATCAGAGTACGCCTGTGAATTGCTTGTCCCAACATGAAAAACTTTAACTTTCCACCCTAACCACAGATTGTCCTGTAATTCATCCAATAACGTAATTATCAACGATTTTGGATCAGTGTTTCCGTTTTCTGTTGGGCCATTTTCTATTTTACCATTATCTGTTGATTCGTTATCACACCCAACAACCGTCATTCCGAATACTAGTGCCAATACTAGCATCCCCAACCAAATCATTTTATTGTTTGCCATTATTTTCTCCTTTACTTTGGCAACAAAGTATATATTATGCGCTTATATTCACAACAAAATCCCTTTTATTATGTCACATAACTCTTTATATGTAAAACATTCAATTTCACAAGAAACTGCAAATTAAACTTACCGTTCTATATAAAATATATAGAACTTATAGATTTTTGTCAATATGTAAATCAAATAGTTTAATAGAATTTATAAGGATTTGAAAGGATAATTTTCATGGACGGGCAGGAAATAAAGGTAGTTTTAGGGAAAAATATCAAAATAATAAGGAATCACAGGCAGTATTCGCAGGCACTTTTAGCCGAAAAATCCGATATTTCTATCACTTTTTTAAGCAATATTGAAAGGGGGCTAAAATACCCAAAGCCTGCGGTATTGGGTCAGATAGCTGAAAGTCTTGGCGTGGAAGTGCACGAACTTTTCAAGACAGATTCCGCACCTAATATTACCCCTATTACCATTCGCAGCAACAACAAAAAAATGTTAGACCGGCTTTCGAAAATAATGACACGAAAGGTTAATCTTGCGGTCAACAATGCCATGGAAAAGGTTTTCAAGGATTTTAAGTTCTGACCCTGTAAAAAGGGTAAAAAGGTGCCTGACACCGATCAGGAAAAAAAGGTAGCTGCTACCGATTTGAGGTAAACGGGAAAAAGGTAGCTGCTACCTTTTCAGCCCCACCTGAGATACAAACCTGAATAACGGCAAACAATGAACAGCTTACCCTATTTAAACAGCTATCGACAGAGGTTTTATCTTTTTAAGATCCATAGCTATAGAGTGTTCTGCCTTTTTGAGATCGTACGCATTCTGAAGATTAAGCCAAAAATCTGGACTGTTCCCAAATAATCTGCCAAGACGCAACGCCATATCAGGCGAAACAGACTGACGCTCGTTTACCAAACGATTGACTGTCATACGACTGATGTTCAAAAGCTCGGCAAGTTTGCTTTCTGAGATATTGATTTCAGGTATAATATCTTCTCTTAAAATCTCTCCCGGATGAATCGCTCTCATAATTAACTCCTCTAATGATAGTCTTCTAAGTCAACATCTACGGCCCCCACGCCTTGCGCCCCTATCCAGCGAAACAAACCTGAATTCCTGCAAACAATGAACACCCTAACCAACATAGCAAACTTACAACAATTGCATAAAAATATGCCGAACCATGCCTTGAGAATAGGGAGCAACGTGTAGAGACAGCTTTAATATAAACCTTGTTTATCAAGGTTTATATTAAAGTGGCTAAATAATTGTTTCTTCTAAATAATAAAACCCCACAGCATATTTTTATGTTTTGCAGTAA
>Ga0099364_10012183_pt1 | contig 11632 bp, 11 predicted proteins | sample TergutTh196P3_FD_73070 | JGI IMG/M metagenome (GOLD analysis project Ga0099364, IMG submission 73070) | Microcerotermes parvus P3 segment gut microbial communities from Pointe-Noire, Republic of the Congo - Th196 P3 | ecosystem: Host-associated > Arthropoda: Insects > Digestive system > Gut ...
GCGACTGCTTCCACCGGAATTGCGTGGTGGTGAACCGCCACCCGGTCCACCTGGACCTCTCGGTCCGCGCCTATTGCTATTGTACCAAGAGCGGTATGTGTTTGGCCCAAAAATAAACCACCAATGATATGTGGGAATAGGCATACCCATGTGGGTATAGTACATGCGATGCCTGTACCTATCCGCTCGTAAAAATGAAAAAAAGAAAACGATTATAAACAAAATCACAAAAATCCATATAGAGGAGAAGAAACCGGTGAACGTATTATATCCTGAAGGCCTATATTGGGTGTAGCTGTTCTCAGGGGATTGTTGACTGTTTGGAGGTGGGATTGGGATTGATGGAGAGACAAGGCTTGGAGATGTAGTGTTTCCATTATTGGTAACACCATAATGTGATGCGTACCAAGAGAAAAGCGCTTCACAGATGCTCCTGATAGCAGCATCATAATTTCGAGCATCAACTTCAGCCCAAAAATACATATTCAGGTAGTCATCGACCATATCATCTGTAAACACATTGGAAATGCCTGCACCAACAACAAGCCACCCTTTATACTCTTCCGTGACTAATAAAAGGAGCATACCGTTGTTGCCGCCATCCAAACTACCAACGCGCCAATCATTAAACAGTCTGTTTGCATACTCGTCAGCAGGTATCCCGTTGAGGTATTCAATTGTTACGATGACAATTTGAGCTCCGTCGCACTCTATTTCCAAGCCGATGTTTGAATCAATAATGTCGTATTTTGTTTTTTCTGACAAAACACCTGCATAGTCAGCGACATAATACTCCTCGCTTTGTTGAACAAGTGCTAAAGCCCCCGGCGAAATCGTAGACGTTGCTAAAAGTATTATTATCAAAAATGGCAGGAAAAGCTTTTTTCCCATGTTGCCTCCTAGTTATAAGCAAATAGCGGTCCGTTTTCTAAAGGTCGGAAATATGAGGGGGTAGTGACACCTTGTCGTGAGATATTCAAAATATCAGCTAGAACACTTTGGTTCTTTTTGTATTCATCAACAATGCTGGTATATGCTGGTGCAAGGGTGCTTTCGATATAGTATGAGGCACCTGAGAGGGTTTGCATATATTGGATGATGGCATCGAGTTCACGTTCCGACAATACTTCGCTTTGCGTTGCTTTCTCCACTAGTTCTAGTATTGGCATCCTCATATTAATATATGCTTCGTGTTTTTCTGCAATGGTTTCGGCAACGAGCAAATTCCACCGTGCCCTTAACACAGCGGCTGCTTCAGATTCAAGTTCAGGATAATTTTGCATAAGTGTTGCTAGACTGACAGATACGGCGACTATTCTATTGAGCTGAGAATCGATGCTTTGTTGGTAAAAGCCCAGTTGCTTTTGGTAAATGCCGGTATAGAACAAGTCTTCAATTTCTTTTGTGAGGCGAATGGCAGTTTTTCGCACACCAAAGAGCATCGCAACAAATGCAATGACGAAAGTTAGAAATATCGCAATACTTCTCTTTTTAAGATACTTCATTATGATAATGACCTCAATGTCTCGTTGAGCGGGTTCTTGGTGCAATGGGACTTATGTGTTCTTGATTTCCAGTAGCTTTTGTTTGAGTTCGCCTTCGATTCGACCGAGCTCCGTTTCAGCAGCGCGGCGGCGTTGACTGCCTTCGGTTTGGATAACGCGAACTTCCTCCAATGTCTCAATGAGACGTTGATTTGTTGTAACCAAGGTATCGATATCAACAATGCCTCGTTCAGATTCCTTAGCTATTTCAATTGTACCCATTTTTAATGTTTCCGCATTTTTGGTAAGCAGCTCATTGGTCATATTCGTAACCTGCCGTTGTGCTTCCATTGCTTGTTGCGAATGGTGCATACCCAGAGCGAGTACCATTTGGCTTTTCCACAGTGGTATGGTGTTGACAATGGATGTTTGGATTTTTTCTATCATCAACGTATCATTATTTTGCACTAGTCGAATTTGCGGAGCCATTTGTATGGAAATCATTCTGGTGAGTTCGAGATCGTGAAGCTTTTTTTCAAAGCGGTTTACCATGTTAGCGTAGTCGTTGGCAGCTTGTGCATCTTCGGGAAGACCGGATTCGGTAGCCTTTTGGCGCATTTCAGGCAGAACAGTGTTGGTGCAATCTTCGAGCTTTTTCTTCCCGGCAATGATGTACATCGTTAGTTCTTTGAAGTATGCTTGGTTTATTTCATACATTTTATCGAGCATAGCGGCATCTTTGAGCAAAGTGTATTGCTGCTGTTCCAACATACTAGATATTTTATCGACGTTAATTGATACTTTGTCATACTCAGCTTTCATCGTTGCGATTTTTTCTTGAGCTTTTCTTTTAATGCCAAAAATCCCCTTTTTGGCGTTGTCATCGTTGCCAAAACCTTTTAGTTGCACCACAAGGCTAGATAGCATGTTTCCAACTTCGCCCATGTCTTTTGTTTTGACGCTGTTCAATGTGCTTTCTGAGAAATTCGCAATGTTGCGTTGAGAAGCTGCCCCATATGTCAGAATTGCATTCGTATCTGTTATGTCGATTTTTCCGGCAAAGTCCAAAACAGTCTTTTGCTCTTCCTCGCTGAGCTTGCTGATATCGAGTAACATAGCAGCAGTATCATCTTTGGATAACTCCAGTGTAGCTGCTTCAGGTACTTCAAGTGCTGTGCTTTTTCCATCGGGGTCAAGTGTGAGTGTGGGAACATACTCTGTTGCTTGTGTTGCTTTCGTCTCTTCCATTTCAATAATCTCCTCGTATCAATGATATGCGCAGGTTGTACCACGCACAAAGTTTGTAATGATTAGCCAATGTATTACGTATTCTTTAGATGCGCATCTGTCTGGATGTTTCTTTAAAATCCGAGCTTAATAGCCCCTCTTGTTTTAGCATGTTTTCCAAAACAATAATATCAGTCTCGATGTCAAGTGCTTGATTCTCAAATAACGAGTCGAAAAATTTCTCATAACTATCAAGGATAGTATCTAGAGCGGTGTCGATTCGCTCAAGCATACCCGAGACATTCTCCCCTTGCAAATTATTGTCTCCGACTCTGTCGTAAGTGTGCAGCAATTTGATGGTTGTTGGTAGATAAAACTCTGCGAATCTTTTAACTAAACGATGATCATCAGCATCGTCATGCAAATTCATGAAAATCCTCTCGGTAACATTGATGATGTTTTCTACCTTTGATTTAATATCTATGTCAGGGATACTTTTGTACAATCTTCGCATCTCAGAAACCGCTCTTTCGCCTTCAACGAGCAAAGAGTCGATTTTGTCATCGCCTGTACGAATCGGGTCTTCAGGAATAACGACAAATTCAATCTTGCCGGGAAAAATTGCAGACAGTATAATAAAAGATAGAGCGGACGTACAAGCAAGGGATACGAAATGCCATGTTTTATGTAGAGGGAAAAGTAGACAATACAGAACCCAAACTAAAGCGAATCCATATATCGGTGCTACAGATTTTTTCTTTATCTCCATATCTTTCCCTCTTTTGTGAGTGGTGCCATTGCTGTTAGGAAGTTTGGTAAATTTCTATGATTGCATATGACGATGCTTGTGGTTTTTGCTTAACTAAATAACATTGCCCGCTATTCTGTAACTAACAGGTTATCTCCAAGGCTAACTAAAAATCAATTGACTTTGTTGCTTGTTAGTATATTATATATATTATACTATATTGTGTCTTCGATTTACATTAAATTTTTATTAATACGATGGAATAGCATTTGAATGGTTACTGATTATGCCCATATGGGCAAGAGATAAGCTTTTACCCAAACCCTGCACGAATAGACCAAGCAAGCCATGGATAGTAACCTTGAATGTGTTCTGGAAATTGTTACTGATAAGGTTGTTGATTATGTTGATAAAAATATCACCCTCAATTCTAGCTGCTGATTTTTCCAAGCTTGGAGAAGAAATTAAAAGTGTGCAAAGCGCTGATTACCTGCATTTTGACGTAATGGACGGAGTGTTTGTCCCAAATATCTCTGTTGGTATACCTGTACTTGAATCTGTGCGCAAAGCAACGAATATGCTGCTAGATGTGCATTTAATGATTACATCACCGGCGAGATACACTGCACGATTTGCGCAAGCCGGTGCTGACATCGTTGTGTTTCACATAGAAGCGGAAACGCAGGATTCCACAATTGCAGCGATCACTGAGTTGCATCAGCTTGGAAAAAAGGCTGGATTATCGATTAAACCAGGAACACCGGTGCAAGCCATTGAACCATATATCGAGATGTTGGATATGGTTTTGGTTATGACTGTTGAACCCGGTTTTGGCGGACAGAAATTCATGTCAGATATGCTACCAAAAATATCAGTGCTGCGCAATATAATTGATAACAAAAAGCTAGATTGCGAAATTGAGATTGATGGAGGCATCAATCCGGAAAACGCAAAATTGTGCATCGAAGCCGGAGCCACTGTTCTAGTAGCAGGGAGCGACATTTTCAATGCGCCGGACAGAGCCGTGAGAATCGAGGAACTCCGCAATGCACATTAAGTTACTGTTCACAGGCGTGTGGGAAAGTAATTTTCCTCGGTATATATAACTAGTTGTTTTAACGACGTTGCACTAGAACAATTGGAGGTCACAATGGATTATTTTCCATGTGCTCTAGAAGTATTAATTGATAAATTCGCCACGCTGCCCGGTATCGGGCAAAAAACAGCGCAAAGATTGGCGTTCTTTATGCTTTCGCTACCTGACAATGAAGCTATATCATTTGCAGATGCCATAACCGTGGCAAAAAAAAGCGTCAGTTGTTGCGAAGTGTGCCAGAATCTCACAGATAGCGACCGGTGTGTAATATGTCGCAATCCAAGGCGGGATTCCAGCACAATATGCGTTGTATCTGACCCAAAAGGCGTTCTGGCAATTGAGCGATCGCACGAGTTTAGCGGCAAATACCATGTTTTGCATGGTGTTATCTCGCCGATGAACAATGTGGGGCCTGATGATATTAGAATAAAAGAGCTTGTGCAGCGAGTTACGGATAGCGATGTTGAAGAAGTCATCATGGCGACAAACCCTGACACCGAAGGGGAGACAACTGCACGGTATATTTCGCGTCTGCTAAGTCCTTTTGGGGTGAAAGTCACTAGGCTTGCATATGGTATTCCCGTGGGGAGCAGCTTAGAGTTTGCGGATGATGCAACACTAATGCGCGCCTTGGAAGGCCGCATGGAAATGTAAGGAGAATTATTATCTCATGGCAGAAAAACTAAAAATCGTTGCACTTGGCGGGCTTAACGAGGTTGGGAAGAATCTGACTGTGTACGAATATGGAGAGGATATCATCGTTGTTGATTGCGGGCTCGGTTTCCCGGATGACGACATGTACGGTGTTGACATCGTTATTCCGGATTTTACATATTTAGTTGAAAACAGCACCAAGGTGCGTGGAATTATTTTGACCCATGGACATGAAGATCACATTGGTGCTCTCCCATATTTATTACGAATGATTTCGGCACCTGTATACGCTACGCCGCTCACGGCAGGTTTAACAGAAACGAAGCTGACAGAGCACAAACTCCTTGAAACCACAAAGCTTGAAGTCAAAAAACCAGGGGATGTCCTTAAACTTGGCTGTTTCAAAGTCGAATTAATTCATGTCAATCACAGCATACCGGATTCAGTGTCACTGGCAATTAGAACACCGATCGGTACTGTCATTCACACCAGTGATTTTAAAATCGATACCACGCCTATATCCGGGGAGATGATAAATCTGGTGCGTTTTGGTGAGCTGGGCAAAAAAGGAGTTCTGGCGCTGCTTGCGGATTCGACGAATATTGAGAGAGAAGGCTATTCGGTTTCTGAGCAAAAAATCAGTGAACGAATGGAAGACCTGTTCCGTGGCTGCACCCAACGCATCATAGTGACATCGTTTTCTTCCAATGTTGACCGAATACAAAAAGTTCTGGATTTTGCTAAAAAGTATAGTCGGAGAGTTGCAGTGACGGGACGCAGCATGGAAACAGTTTTACGTGTTGCAACGGAACTTGGCTGTATGACAGTTCCGGCAGGGTTACTAATGGATGTGAATCAAATAAAAAACCTGCCACCCGAGAAAATCGTGATTATCACAACAGGTAGCCAGGGGGAGGAGATGAGCGCATTATATCGAATGGCTTTTGCAGAGCATAGGCAAGTTGATATTATGGCTGGTGACAGGGTAATACTCTCTGCTTCCGCGGTTCCTGGGAACGAAAATGCAATCACACGTGTTATCGACGAATTATTCAGGCGAGGAGCAGAAGTCATCTACGATAAAGTTTCCGAACTCCATGCTTCCGGGCATGCGTATCAAGAGGAACTAAAAATGATGATGATGCTGATTAAGCCGAAATTCTTTATCCCTGTACATGGAGAGCAAAGGCATTTGAGTATGCACGCTAAACTAGCTACGCAGATGGGAATCGCTTCGAATAACGTTGTTGTAGCAGATATTGGTCAAGTTGTCGAGCTTTCCAATAGGAGCATTAGCAAAAAAGGGACTGTTCATTCAGGCAAAATACTTGTAGATGGAATAAGCGTTGGTGATGTAGGTTCTGTTGTTTTACGTGATCGGAAACACTTAGCCCAAGATGGTATGGTTGTAGCAATAGTGAATCTATCCAGCGAAGATGGCAGTCTTGTTACTCCTCCCGACATACTCACGCGGGGCTTTGTCTATGTGAAAGAATCGGAGGAACTGCTTAATGAACTAAAAGATATTGTTATAGCAACATATGATAAGTATGAGTCTAAGAATACGAACAATATTAGTGTATTGAGAAATGCAATTAAAACAGATTTGTCATCATACTTGAACAAAAAGACGAAGCGCAATCCGATGATTCTTCCTGTTGTCACAGAGATATAATAGGAAGATAGGAAGCAAGCGTACTAGATGGAGCTGAAGCGTTTCATGGTTTGTTGTGGAATAGTGGGCAACGCCCTCCGGTGTAATAAGTGCAATAAGAAATTTCTGGTTTTTTCCATTTATTTGGTGTAGGAGTTAGTGGATTATTGTGAATATTCAAATTTTTGGAAAATCAAAATGTTTTGATACGAAAAAGGCTGAAAGGTATTTCAAGGAGCGACGCATTAAATACCAACGCATTGACCTTGCCACTACCGGACTCAGCCGTGGGGAATTCAACAGTGTTAAAACAGCGGTAGGACTCGATGCCATGATTGATCCGATTGCTCCGGGAGCAGAAATCATAAAATATCTTGCATATGATGCAGAGAAAGCAGAAAAGCTTTTAGAAAATCCAGCTTTTCTAAAATCACCAATTGTGAGAAACGGAAAAAAAGCAAGCGTAGGGTATTGTCCACAATTGTGGAAAGAATGGGAGAAAGACTAACTCCTGACCTCTTTGTACATTGCGGGAGCATCGGATTTTGTTGCATGTTCAGTAATGTATAATACTTCCACTTTGAGTGTCTTCGACCCGAAACGCACTTCAATCAAATCACCCGGTTTAACATCATAGGAAGCTTTAGCCGTGCGTCCATTAATGCTCACATGCCCGGCATCACAAGCCTCATTTGCAATAGTCCTTCTTTTGATTAATCTCGATACTTTCAAATATTTATCTAATCTCATTTATTCCATTCCATTTTTTAGCGTTATATTCAATTTATAAAGAATAATAGCGATGCGATAACACTCGCTTCGCTATTATATCACATTAGAAAGCAAATTCAAAAGCTCTCTATTTTGCAACAGCGTCCTTGAGAGCTTTGCCTGCTTTGAATTGGGGAGTCCTAGTTGCTGGGATGTCTATGGGCTCTTTTGTCTTCGGGTTGCGTCCTATGCGAGCGGCACGATCTTTGACATCGAATATACCAAAGCCCACAAGTTGGACTTTTTCACCAGAGGCAAGCGCATTGGTGATTGCATCGACGGTCGCAGAAAGCGCTTTTTCGCTATCCTTTTTGGAAAGCCCGGATCCCGCTGCGATTGAGTTGATAAGGTCTGTTTTATTCATTGGTATTTTATCCTCCTAGTGTTTGTTTCTGACTAAATTATTAAAATAGAAGTTTCTCCTCTAGTTTAACCTTCTGATACAGAATCTCAATTTCTGCCAGAGTCATATCCTCCAAGCGTTTGTTGTTACGGTGTGCTTCCGATTCGACTTTCTCGAAACGTGCAATGAATTTTTCGCTTGAGGACGACAAAGCGTCTTCAGGGTCAACCTGCAAAAACCGAGCAACATTTACTGCTGAGAACAAGAGGTCACCAAGCTCCTCATCAACGCCTATCCCCGATGTTATTGCAACTTCAAGCTCGCTGAGTTCCCCCCGTAACGCATCAATAGCACCTGTATAATCCTGCCAGTCAAACCCGACATCGGCAGCTTTTTTTTGAATCTTCTCTGCACGCCATAAAGCCGGGAGACTCCGAGCAACAGAATGCATTGCCTGGGCAGTAGTATCTTGCTGCTTCTCTTTGCGCTTGATGTCTTCCCAAAAAACTAGAGATTCTTCGCCATCTTTTGCTCTCACTTCGCCAAAAACATGGGGATGGCGGCGTATTAATTTTTTGCATGTGGCGTCAGCGATGTCATCGAGAGTGAATTTATTTGCTTGTTCTGCAATGTCTGCGTGGAATATGACCTGCATTAAAACATCGCCCAACTCTTCCAGCAAACCATCCATATCTCCCATATCGATAGCTTCTGCTGCTTCGTAAGCCTCTTCAAGGAGATTGCGCCTAATGCTCTCGTGCGTCTGCTCTGAATCCCAGGGGCAACCATTCGGACTACAGAGAAATCTCATTAGTTTTTTTAAATCGTAGACATCATAACTTGGTTTGTTTTCAAAATCTACCATACTTTTGCCCTTTCCGCAAGACAGTTTTTTATTTTTCTTTTAATTTACGTCGTAAAAAACAGTATCTGCTGAATAATGTTACAGAATTCTAAGGTATTTTGCTAGTTTCTCGCTCTTTGGAACAAGCATCAAGTCATCCTTTGTTATAGCACCCGTGTAAACCACTAGCAGCAAGTATACTATTACTGCAAGGATTATTGTAAGCGCAAGATAAACCGTTGTAGCAAATCGTCCTATTCCAAGCAAGGCTGCACCAAACCGGTGAATCAAAACATAGACAAAATGGGCAAATACTGTCATAATAGCTGTGCATAGCAAAGGTTTCATAAATGATTCTCTCAATCTGGGAGGATCGGCAACTTTTATCTTGATAAAAACCACATTCAACGCACACACAACGATATAACAAGCCAAGGAACTCAAAGCAGATCCGACAATACCGATTTCCGGATTACCTACAAGTAGATAACTAAGCGCAATTTTCACAGCACCTCCTACCGGAATTGACAACAGTGGTAAACGCTCATATCCGTTAGCTTGCAAGATCGCAGTGGTAACTAGCTGGAAACACACAAAAAAGGCAGCAATTGAGAGAAAAACCATAATCCTCCCAGCCAACGGGTCGCGTTCCTCAAAGAGTGCGAACATTATAGGTGCAGCAAGTACCATAATCCCTGCACAAGCAGGCAAAGCAAAAAGATTCATCAGTTTTATTGAGGTTTGTGAAATTTTTCGAGCTTCAACAAGCTGCTTTCTGGCAATAGCTGCTGCAATAGCAGGTACTAGGCTTATCGCAACAGGTACAATCAAAGATGAGGGGAGATTGTACAAAGTCAATCCATATGCCAACAAGCCGAAATGCGCACTTGAGTCAAATTCGCTAAGTCCTAAGGCGTACTGGAGTCTGCCTTGGACAACGCTATTGTCAATAACTGTAACCAATGCAAAAAAGGATGATCCAATCGTTATTGGAATACTGACCATCAGCAGTTGCCAGAGAACTTGGGGAAAACCGGGTAACCCTGAAGTCTCGGTGTTAATAATCAGATTTTTGTCGATATTCCGCTTGTACCGAGCAAGTATAGGCAAGCAAAGACCAAGTCCAATCGTGACACCTAATATGCCTCCGGCGGACACGTATTGTACGCTATAACCTGCACGAGCGAGGAAATAAGCTATTGCAATGCCAAATACCGCTTTGCATACAGCTTCAAGGGTCTGGGACACAGCAGTGGGTATCATGTTCTCAAAACCTTGCGCATACCCTCGATAAACGGATATAATACAGACGAATAGAACAGCAGGAGCGAGCACTTGTATGCCGGGAGCTGCAAGGGAGTTGTTCATCGCTGATGCAAAAGGCTCTGCATAAAAAAGCATAGCAAGCATAGCTGCAACGCCAATACATATCAAAAATGGAAGAGCGACTTTAAAATACCGGTTAACAAGATTATCATTCCCGAGAGCGGCTGCCGAAGAGATCATGCGAGATAGGGCAACAGGGACACCTGCGGTTGCGATGTTCAATGCAAGCGTGTAGACGCTGTACGTCACTTGGAATGCACCGGCACCCGCTTTGTCAAGTATGGAAAAAAGAGGGATTTTGTATATTGCGCCAATGATTCTAACAAGAATCGAAGCTGCTGCAAGAATAGCTGTGCTTTTAATGAAATTCTGTGCCTTTGGTTCCTGCAATGATAACACCTCATTTCGGGTATTCTACATCCCCAAAATGAAAAAAGCAAGCAAAATGGTTTCCGCAAATACGAAGTCAGCAGACGCGAGAAAATGGTCGCATGACTATGCAGCGCCGTCAAAAGAACCGAACTGAGGAATTCCGGTCATTGTTCATTATTTTCCGATTTTAGGAGCTAAAATGCGAATGCGAGTGCAAGCACAATATTTCCAGTTGGAAATAAATGTGGATATTTATGGGGATAACATTGGGGATAATGGGTAAAACAATTGGGATTAAAGGGAAAACTTCACAAAAAATCTACATAACGTTCTTGTAGCGAATTGAATTTACATTTTTTGCGTTTAAAACCGAATTCATAGACTGCACAAAATGAATTCAGAGGTAATAACTTATTTCATCCGGCAGTGATAAAGAATCAGAGGATAGAATTGCTGCTTCGTTTAATTTGGAGGTTTCTAGTATGCATGATGAACACTACTGCGCAGAGCAAACACAGGGGGATGATTTAAAAACAACGTTGCAACGAGACTTGTTGCAGGTGGCGGAAAAAAATCTGGAAACGGTAAAGCCTCCCACAATACCTAAAGATATTGTACAGGCGATAGATCAAGCTGATGACTCAGAGCTAACAGCTAAACAAAAAGCATCTTCAAACTCGGAATATCTAGCGATGGAAAAGCCGCTATCGCAACTAAACAGTCCAACGCAAACACGGTACACCACACAATATCCACCTACAATGCGTCCTGAAAGGGAGATACGCAAGGGAACCATCAGAAGACTCCTAATCGCTGCTATGTTTCTCATTGTCGCAATCGCATCCGGATTTGTAGGAGGTTACCTCTCTGAAAGTACCCGTACTGCAAATCAAAGGGATGATGATTCAGGTCTTCTTATGTCTTTGCAAGATAAGCTCACCGCTTATCCTATAGATAATGAACCTGGATTAATCGAAGTATTAACACCGGAGTCAGAAATTATTTATACTACGAAACGCAAAAACCTATTAGCTGGTACTAGGTTGACAACAGCAGAAGTGGCGGCAGCGGTGAGGTTCTGTGTTGTTGAAATAAAGACAGAGATGCTCAACA
>Ga0099364_10012184_pt1 | contig 11632 bp, 9 predicted proteins | sample TergutTh196P3_FD_73070 | JGI IMG/M metagenome (GOLD analysis project Ga0099364, IMG submission 73070) | Microcerotermes parvus P3 segment gut microbial communities from Pointe-Noire, Republic of the Congo - Th196 P3 | ecosystem: Host-associated > Arthropoda: Insects > Digestive system > Gut ...
AATCAAACAGCATCTTTCAGTCGGCCCATGAGCAGCAGGAGATGGTAGCGAATGTCATGTCACTGATCGACACGATCGGCAAACTGGTGTATAGCACATCGGATTCAGCCGACAAAAGCCTAGACATAAGCCGCACGGTGCTTGAGGAAGCGGATGAGCTGAGAAAACTGGTGCTTGGACGGGGCGGTGGTATGACCTGAAGCAATCGCGCCCGTAAATGGGTAAATATGTATTTGTCGATAATTGTTATCCGAAAACAACGGAGCTTGTTAACAAGCATGACATCAGGGATGAGGCGTTGTTGAACGAGATCGAAGCTATGGTAGTTTCTGCGAAACCTACCTGTTTATTTGAGGTGAGTTTCAACGAATTTTACTCTATGGTTCGTTAAGAGTGTGGACGCGGTTAATGCAATCTGCCTGAACGACTCCCATTGTGACTGTCAATACAGCGCTATTTCTAGATCCTGAGCCAATAATCGTAACCGTTGTGTAGGTCAAGCCTGCGACAAAAATTTGTGTCGCAGGCTTGACTTATTCCTGGCACGCCCGGCGCGACTCGAACGCGCGACCTTCAGAGTCGGAGTCTGACACTCTATCCAACTGAGCTACGGGCGCATATTTCAATTGAGATATTTCGTAGATGCGTTGATTATAGCAAACAATAAACATCCTGTAAAGTAAAGGATTTCCAACTTATTAACAAGCAATAGACCTAGTGCCGATTATATCGAGCATCACAATCCTAACGGTATCGTTTCTGCGAGGAACGGAGCATAGCGGCAATCAAGCATAAGCATTGCTAGCGACGCATCAATTACTCGATGGCGCCGTGCAATCTTCAAAGTTAGGGAAAAATAAAAAAAACTCTTCCAATCCCTGTGGATATGATATATAATGCGGGGTGCAGGCTTGTGTGACATTTACGAATATGAAACCTGACTAGGTTTCGGGTAGCAATAGGGGATGGAATTTGGTGAAACGCTCTAAGCTCAGTACGAAAATCATTGTGTTAGCGATGATAATATATGCGTGCATCAGCCTTGTCTCTCTTCGCGCAAAAATAGAGACAGGGCAAAGGGAGCTTGATAATCTTAAGCGACAGGTTGCTGAATTGGAAATATCAAACGCAGAGCTCATATACCAAATTGAACACTACAATGATCCTGATGTTATTGCTAGCATCGCCCGGGCACGCCTCGGTTTAGTATTGCCTGGGGAGATAGTTTTTTACGATAACGGGAGCGAGCAGGGAAGCAATACTGATTGACGAGACACTAATCAATAAGGGGTTATTTCATTTCGTATGGACTATGATATAGGAACGATAGTTACCGGGAAGGTTAATGGTATCACGAAGTTCGGAGCATTCGTTACAATAGCTCCGGGGAAATCTGGACTTGTGCACATATCTGAGATAGCCAGCACATTCGTCAATGATGTACGCGAGCATCTGACAGAAGGACAGGAGGTAATGGTAAAAATCATTGGCTTTGATCAGTCCGGTCGGATGAATCTATCTATGAAATCGGCTATTGTCCCAGTGGATGTGGCACCCATAGTCTCACAACCCGAGCCTCAAGCGGCGGCTCCTGCCGAGCCGACATTCGAAGACAGGCTCAAACGCTTTATGCAAGATTCAAATAACAAAATATCGGGACTGAAGAAAAACTCAGATAAAAAGAGCACCCGCCGCCGTAGCCGCTAGCTGTATCGGTGCGGTTTTTGTTGTTATGGGCGGCATCTTGCCGCTCTTTTTCGTGCGGATGCAATTATGGGAAACAGCGAATATGAACAATAAACCAAATAAAGAAGAGTTAGAGCGCAATCTAAAACCGGCGCAGGCATATATTGACAGTCTAGCAGATTTTGCAAACCTTCTTGGTACAATCAAACAAGCAGAAGAAGCTGCAAAAGAGTTGATGGAAGAAACCGCTGCGCAACAGTCCAAAAAGGGTTCACAGTCTTCTGAAGACAAAAAGGACGAAAAAAGTCTCACAAGTACCCATTGCTCAGACAATGGCGAGGGAGAATCGTTCAACCATGGCGATTTATCTGAAGAAACTAATGCAAAGTCTGCTCATGATGACAATGCTCTTCCCACCCTCGAAGAGATGATTGAGAAGCTAGATGAATTGGTTGGTCTGGAGGTTATAAAGCAAAGCGTCAAAAGCCTGATTAATTATGTTAAAATCAGAAAACTACGCGACGAGAAAGAGCTTCCTAATCCGCCTTTGTCCCTGCATATGGTTTTTCTGGGAAATCCGGGAACCGGTAAAACAACCGTCGCACGGATTCTATCAGAAATATACCGCGCTATTGGAGTGCTTTCAAAAGGGCAGCTTATCGAGGTTGACCGTTCAGGACTTGTCGCAGGTTTTGTCGGCCAAACTGCGATAAAAACATCGGATGCGATAAAGAGCGCTCTAGGCGGGATACTTTTCATCGATGAGGCATATTCCTTAGCGCCAGATATTGGCAATGGAAATGATTTCGGAAGAGAAGCAATTGAAACACTTTTGAAAATGATGGAAGACCACCGCGATGACTTGATAGTCATTGTAGCTGGCTACACTGAACCCATGGAGCGGTTCATTAGGTCAAACCCGGGTCTTGAATCACGTTTTAACCGCTATTTTTTGTTCGAGGACTATAATAGTGATGAATTGTTTGAAATATTCGGTTCAATGTGTGCAAAAAGTGAATATATCCTCACTGAGGATGCAACGGAATTTGCTAAAGAGCATTTTCGCTACATATATGACACAAGAGACGAGAACTTCGGAAATGCCCGCCATGTCCGTAATTTTTTTGAGAACATAGTTTCTGCGCATTCAGACAGGGTTTCACATATTGAACAGCATTCAAGAGAGGACTTAACGACCGTGCTTCAAGAGGATTTGGAAAAGGCTGCCCTAATGTAATACGGGTCAAGTATGAAAGTTATCCGTGGAGTCTTTGAAACTATTGCTTCCTTTTCACACCATACGCAGGTAATATGCAGTGTTAAAAATACTGTGATTTGAAATTATATACACTAATATGTTTTGGGGGATTGATTGTCATGGCGCACGGGAAGGATATTAAAATTATTAGCGGGAACTCGAACAGGCAATTTGCCGAGAATGTTTCAAAGCATCTCGGCACGCGCATGTGCAACACGGATGTAACTAAGTTTTCGGATGGAGAAATTTCTGTTTCGCTGTATGAAACTGTTCGCGGTTCGGATGTTTTCATCATTCAGTCGACCTGTTTTCCGGTCAACGACAACCTTATGGAGATGCTCATACTTGTGGATGCATGCAAACGCGCATCTGCTAGCAGAATAACAACCGTGATACCGTATTTCGGCTACGCCAGACAAGATAGGAAAGCAAAAGCGCGTGATCCCATTTCGGCAAAACTGGTTGCTAACCTCATAACTTCCGCTGGTGCGGACAGGGTGCTGACAATGGATTTGCATGCTACGCAAATTCAAGGTTTCTTTGACATCCCGTTGGATCACATGTTGGCAGCGTCTTTATTTGCTGACTATTATAAGAAAAAATTCGATGATACCAGCGATGTGGTCGTTGTATCTCCTGATGCAGGTTCGGTTACAAGAGCTCGTGAATTTGCAGGAAAAATGGGGATGGGGCTTGCAATTATGGACAAGCGCCGCGCAAGAGCGAATCAAGTGGAGATGATGAATATCATAGGCGATGTAGAAGGCTTGCGTGTTATTCTATACGATGATATAGTTGATACAGCTGGGAGCTTTTGCGAAGCAGTTAAGGCACTGGAAGCTGGAGGAGCTAAGGAAATATACGGCTGCGCTACCCATGGGGTGCTTTCCGGGATGGCTATTGAACGGATTGAAAACAGCGGCTTACAGGAACTTTTATTTACTGACACCATTCCAGCTCGCAACGACGAGATGCCGGATAAAATCAAGTACATCTCGGCGGCGCCATTGTTTGCAGAGGCTATTGAGCGAATATTCCAGGAAGTATCTATTTCAACGCTTTTTAGATAGGATTTCTGTATGTTGTTCCGAAGAAGAACCGTGCCTATTTCGTGGGTAATCGTATTTTTGGGAAATCCTGGCACGAAGTATGCAAACACAAGGCACAATGCAGGATTTATGACAGCTGATGTCGTAGAAAAAACGCTTGGCATAAGAATCAACAAGGTTAAATACAATGCATTGACCGCGACAGCAGATTTTGGCGCTAGTCGGGTAATGCTGATTAAACCTCAAACGTTTATGAATCTGAGTGGGGTGTCGGCACAGCAGGCAATGGATTATTACAAGGCTCCTCTTAGCAATTTGATTGTGGTTTCAGATGACGTATCTTTGCCGGTGGGGAAGTTGCGCATACGCCGCAGCGGGTCTGCAGGCGGTCACAATGGACTAAAAGACATAATAGCAAAATGCGGAGGTGAAGACTTCCCGAGGATTAAAATCGGTGTTGGCGCACCTCCGCATAAGGACTACGAGATGATGGATTGGGTATTATCAAAAATTTCAGGAGAGGATGAAAAGACAATCCGAGAGGCAGCAGCTAAAGCCGCCAAAGCTTTAGAGATTATTATTGCACAGGGGATAGATAAAGCGATGCTTGAGTACAATTGACAGCTCGCAGATTGGCAGCGGCGAAGTCTATCTTGTCTGCTTCTTGACTTTTGCAGAAGGTTGCGTGTCGAAAAACGCTTTGGCTTGTTGCATGTTACAATTCTCCTGCTGTGCAACGCTTTGTCTGAGCATAAATAACCTGTCCATTATTAATGGATTTCAAATTCTGGGATTTTTGGGAATCTATGTATCAAAACAGCGTATCCCAGATAAGCGCAAGCTTAGTTGCAGTCTAATGCATGACATATTATGTATTCCGAAAAGATATGAAAGCTTGTGTATTTGTCCAAGCATGGAACGTGAAATGAGAAAGGAGCCGTACACGATGACTCCTATGATGCGGCAATATCTTGATATTAAGGAGCGTGTTGGTGACAGCATTCTTTTTTTTAGGCTTGGTGATTTCTACGAAATGTTCGGAGACGATGCAAGAACAGCTTCCCGGGAACTGGACATTGTCCTCACGTCTCGCGATAAGTCATCAGATAACCCGGAAGAACGAATGCCAATGTGTGGTGTGCCATATCACTCAGCGGAAGCATACATTGCGAAGCTCATTTCAAAAGGATACAAGGTCGCAATATGCGAGCAAGTTGAAGACCCAGCAATAACCAAAGGATTGGTTGCTCGAGATATTGTCCGAATCGTTACCCCCGGGACATTGATTGACTCTTCAATGCTTGATGAGAGTAAACCTAACTATTTGTGCGCTATATATCTAGGTGATACATCAGCCATATGCTTTGCGGACTTGTCCACAGGTGAAATATCAGTCTCAGAATTTATCAGCTTTGACCTAGGCAGGATTGAAAATGAACTGAGTTCTTTTTTGCCCGCAGAAGCGATCCTTGGTGGGAATAGCGATGAATGTACTGTTTTGCAGGAGTACCTAAAAACCCATATGAGCTGTTTGTGCCAGTATGATAATGGTAGATTCGCTTATGACTATACTGCTCTTTTGTCAGAACATTTTGGAAAAGATGCTTTTGCAGAGATTGATGCTTCCGGGGTAATTGCTGCAGGTGCATTGCTATCATATTTAATTGACACGCAAAAAACAGACATTTCGCATATGAAATCGCTTCGCAGAAATATTAGCGGAACATATATGGAACTCGATTTCAACACCATGCGAAATCTGGAATTAGCTGCATCTCTTAGAACAGGCGAAAAACGGGGTAGTTTATTATGGGTTATCGATAAAACTAAGACACCAATGGGTAGACGGCTTATTCGAGCATGGGTTTTACGACCGCTGATTGAGACCGCGCCAATCATACGTCGTTTGAGTGCGGTTGCCGAATTGGTTGGAGACACAATGACTCGAGGGGAATTGATGCAAACCTTAAGAAATATCGGTGATATGGAGCGGGTGATTGGAAAAATAGTTTTTGGCAACGCTCTTTGTCGAGATTTGAAGGCATTATCAGCATATATCAGTGCCTTGCCGGATATAGTGGCTTTGCTGTTAGCTATGAAGAGTACCGCTTTGCGCGAGTGTACCACAATGGATATTTTGACTGATATTGCAGAGCAAATCGAATCAACGATTAGGGACGATCCGCCGTTCTCTGTCCGCGAAGGGGGATTCATCAAAAACGATATCAACGATGAAGTCGATAGGTTGCGAAACCTGCTTGATAACAGCACAACGGCACTCGCAGAGATCGAGGCTAAGGAAAGAGAACGCACAGGAAAGAAACTAAAAATCGGATATAATAGAGTTTTCGGATATTACATAGAAATACCGCGCTCTTCCTCTGATGATGTTCCAGGTGATTATGTCCGTAAACAAACTTTAGCGAATGCTGAACGATTTATAACTGAGGAACTCAAAGAGCTGGAAGCTCAATTATTGTCCGCAAAAGATGACTTGGCGGCACTTGAATTCAAACTCTTTGAAGAGCTGCGATTGCGGATAGCGGCACAGGTTGGACGTGTCCAGGCGACCTCTAAATTTGTTGCAGAGTTGGATGTCTTTTGTTCTTTGGCAGAAGCAGCTGCTGAGAACAACTACTGTATGCCTGATATAGACTTATCAGGAGTGATTGATATCCGCAATGGGCGGCATCCAATTGTCGAGGCTATGCAAAAGAACACTCTCTTTGTGCCAAACGACACATATTTAGATAGCGACAATGCGCGAATGGCTATAATTACGGGACCCAATATGGCGGGGAAGTCAACATATATGCGCCAGACCGCCATCATTGCATTGATGGCCCAAATTGGTTCATTTGTTCCTGCACAATCAGCTAGAATCGGCATCGTTGACCGGGTGTTCACGAGGATTGGCGCATCAGATGATTTGTCAGCAGGTAAATCAACGTTTATGGTGGAAATGTCGGAAGTAGCGGAAATATTGCGAAATGCCACTCGAGCAAGTTTGCTGATTCTGGATGAAATCGGCAGGGGTACATCAACATATGATGGGATGTCCATCGCTCGCGCAGTTTTGGAGCATTGCGCAGATAAACGAAAACTAGGCGCGAAAACGCTTTTTGCAACCCATTACCATGAGTTGGCATCTCTGGAAAATGAGATGGAAGGTGTCAAAAACTATAATATTTCTGCGAAGAAGCGAGGGGACGAGATTATTTTTTTGAGGAAAATCGTACCAGGTGGCGCTGATGATAGCTATGGTATTGAAGTTGCAAGTCTTGCAGGCGTAGCAGAAAGTGTAATCAAGCGAGCGAAAGCGGTGCTCCAAGCGTTGGAAAGCGATGATAGACCACCGGAAAAACAGCCGGATGCTGAATCTGGTTCAGATCAGCTTTCTCTTCAAGACATTGGCAGCAGCGAAATTGCGACAATATTGAACTCGACTGACTTGAACACCCTTAGCCCCTTGGAGGCGCTGAATCTCCTATTTGAATTGAAAAAGAAATTATAATAACACAAGAGTTAAAGCAGAGAGATATGCGAGGACCGTCTCTCGTATCTCTCTGTCTTAGCTCTTATGTTATGCTCAATAGATAGTTTGCTTCACCGTATCTACATATGAACCATTCATGCAGATTGTCTCTTGCGCACACTTTAATCGTCTAGTTTTAAAACTGCCATGAACGCTTCTTGGGGGACATCGACACTGCCTAGGCTTCGCATACGTTTTTTGCCTTCCTTCTGCTTTTCAAGCAGCTTTTTTTTACGTGTAATATCACCACCATAGCATTTGGCTGTAACATCTTTGCGAAGTGCTTTGATAGTTTCCCTGGCGATAATCTTACCGCCAATCGCTGCTTGGATTGGTACCTCAAAAAGTTGCCTTGGAATGTGCTCTTTTAGTTTTTCTGTGATTTTTCTACCTCTGGCATATGCTTTGTCTTTGTGCACAATAAATGACAGGGCATCTACGATCTCGCCGTTGAGAAGGATGTCGAGTCTGACCAGACTTGATGATCGATATCCGCACAAATCGTAATCAAGAGAGGCATACCCACGGCTTCGAGACTTTAAAGCATCGAAAAAATCGTATATGACTTCGCCTAGTGGCAAATCATATCTAAGTTCGACACGGGTTGTGTCAAGATAGATGAGTTCCTTGTATTCCCCTCGCCTGTCTTGGCACAGTTCCATAATCCCACCAACATATTCCGGGGGGCTGATGATGGATGCGCTGATAAATGGTTCTTCCCCAAGGGAGATTATGGAAGGATCCGGGTAGTTTAATGGATTGTCGACTAATACTATTTGCCCATCTGACTTTGTGACACGATATACGACACTGGGAGCGGTCATAATCAGGTCAAGATTATACTCCCGTTCAAGCCTTTCGCCGATAACCTCAAGATGCAATAACCCCAAGAAACCGCAGCGGAATCCGAATCCTAAAGCAACAGAGGATTCCGGCTCAAAGGTAAGCGCGGCATCATTGAGTTTTAGTTTCTCTAAAGCATCCCTCAAATCAGGATATTTCGCTCCATCAGTTGTGTAAAGACCGGAATAGACCATTGATTGAACTTTTTTGTATCCTGGAAGTGGTTCAATGGCAGGTTTTTCGGTACCAGTGATAGTATCGCCGACCGTTGTATCAGCGACATTTTTGATGCTTGCTGTTAGGTATCCGACTTCACCTGTGCTTAAAACTTCGGAAGGCTCCATGCCAACAGGTCGCATATGCCCGATTTCCACTACACGATATTTTGCTCCTGTCGCCATGAGTTTAATTTCCGAATCTCGTCGCAGCTCGCCATCCATGATGCGTATATATACAATGACGCCTTTGTATGCGTCGTATTGGCTATCGAAGATCAATGCTCTAAGGGGTGCGTCAGGGTCGCCTTTTGGAGGCGGTATTTCTGAAACGATATATTCAAGAACATCCTCAATGCCTACTCCTAGTTTCGCTGAAATTTCCGGAGCATCCTGTGCCGGAATTCCGATGATATCTTCTATTTCCTTCTTTACTCTTGCCGGATCAGCAGCGGGTAGGTCGATTTTATTTACCACAGGCAGTATTTCGAGATTATGATCAAGAGCGAGATAAGCATTGGCAAGGGTTTGCGCTTCTACACCCTGTGCAGCGTCAACAACCAGTATAGCACCTTCGCAAGCTGCCAACGATCGAGAAACTTCATAATTAAAGTCAACGTGGCCTGGGGTGTCAATGAGATTGAACTTGTATGTGTATCCGTCTTGTGCGGTGTATTGCATACCGATAGCGCGAGCTTTTATTGTAATGCCGCGCTCGCGTTCAAGCTCCATGTTATCGAGAACTTGGTCTTCCATATCACGTTCGCTGATTGCTCCGCATTTTTCTATTAAACGATCAGCAAGCGTTGATTTCCCATGGTCTATATGAGCGATAATTGAGAAATTTCGAAGTCTATCTTGCATATTTGAACCTTTCATAGTAGAAGTGTAGATGGACAATACCACTTTGATCTGTGGTGGTGAGACAGCGCAGAAGCAATACATGATTCAATAGCATTCAGCGCAATCAAAAACATATTTGCATTAGCTTTTCCAAAAGCGCATCTCCGGAGGACTTTAACCCTTGAAGCCCATTTAAAACATCTAAAAGAGCAGCGATTAGCACTGAGGATTTTTCGTGGCGTTCATCGCTGCGACCTAGGATGTAGTCTGCTGTCACTTTGTAGTAATCACAGGCTTTGACGACAAATTCCAACTTAGGTTCTCGTGCACCGTTTTCATAATGGGATAGCAACGCTTGAGAAATGCCAAGATCCGATGCTACTTGCCGTTGGCTTAAACCTGTTTCCTTTCGCAATGATGACAAGATCATACTCAAACTATTCACAAGCATCCCCATTTCCAATGCCACTTACGAACTGCCGTAATTTTAATAGTATATCTTCAAAGCTAAGGTTTGTATAGTACAAATAATATCAGTCCAAAAACATAAGTGTCTATTCAGTGTGCTAGCTAAGATGGCTGTTATGCGCGCGCAAAGCATTTAAATGGCTGGAGGAACATACGCACAGAATCAACAGGACGTTTAATCAGTGTGTTTGCAGGAGTTCTGAACACACTGAGCGCAAGCGCTTAAAATATTCCTTCTAAGAATTTATGCAGTAAACTCCTTTATGTGCGTCATTGCGAAGGGACTACATGCATATTTCTAATATCGTTTGGGTGAACATTTTTGCGCTTGTCAGCAATTGCTCCATGCTCATAAACTCATTTGCGCCATGAATGCGATTATCTGTGCCGCTTTCTGCTGTGCCGAAAGCGACACCCCCGGGGATTTCGTGTACATAGGTCTGACCGCCGGTGCAAAGGCATGCTCTTGGATTACCGGTATAAAGCTCATATATGCCAAGCAAAGTCTGAACAAAGGAGCTGTTCTCTGGGGTATGATGACTCTGGTTATGGGTATGATTTGTAATTGATATATCTTCGAGGTCTAAAGCGCTGCGAACCATACTGAGCAAATCCACTGCATCTGCGCAAATAGGTGTACGGCTATCGAAATTGCCGCTAAAATCAATTTCGGAAAACCTTAATACACCGAAATTCACAGTTAAATCACCCGATATGCTATCGTTCATATTTATTCCAAGCCCCCTGCCGAAATAATCGCCATGGGGAAATAATCGGTTCAATGCACAGATATACTTAAAACTTGAGCTTTTGGCAAATGGCATGGATGCCAGCAATTCCAGCATGGCGGTTTGCGCATTCGCGCCGAGATGAGGGCTTGCAGCATGTGAAGATTTTCCTTCGACAGTAATAATCAGCTGATTGTTTTCTGAGCGAACAGATACCGATGTGTCAGACCTCATTGAGTATTCGCGGCAAAAAATTTCTGCCTCTTCGATAGTATAACCTTCAATAACAGCCTCGGTTGAATTGGGTACCACATTAGTAGTGTTGCCTCCTGTTATAGAAATAATTCGCGGTAGAGTAGTGTCTTTATCCCATGATGCACTAAAGAAAGGTGTTATTCTGCCTTTTTCGGTGTTAACGATGGGATACTCTGAATCAGGAGTGAATACATTAGGTGGTGGAGTGTTTTTTTCGAGGTATTGCGCTATGTCCAAGCAGCCCATCTCTTCTCCGGATCCAAGGAGTAGCTGAAACCCGTTGCTTAGGTCTTTGCACAGATCGTTTGCGCAAAACATAGCGTACACAGCAGCAATGGAAGGTCCTTTGTTGTCAGTTGCGCCGCGCCCATATATTTTGCCGTCTTTGATTACCATTTCAAATGGATCTGTATCCCAACCATCGTCCACACCTACGACATCGAGATGTGCCAAGATACCCATTAGAGCCGGCTTCGGACCTATACCTGATGTGATGATGATATCCTCGAATATATCAACATCAAAACCGCGTTTCTCCAAAATCGATGCAACAAAATCCAACGCAGCTTTTGGACCTAATCCATAGGGCGCAGCATTTTGGGCGACGGATCTTACACTATTGATTGCTATCAATTTGCCGAGATCGTTCAGCATTTCCTCCAGATGCAGCTCATACCAATCATCGATTTTTCGCCGCATTTCTTCTCTAGTCATTTTCATATATAGATAATATCCCCCTATATGTCATATAA
>Ga0099364_10012185_pt1 | contig 11632 bp, 10 predicted proteins | sample TergutTh196P3_FD_73070 | JGI IMG/M metagenome (GOLD analysis project Ga0099364, IMG submission 73070) | Microcerotermes parvus P3 segment gut microbial communities from Pointe-Noire, Republic of the Congo - Th196 P3 | ecosystem: Host-associated > Arthropoda: Insects > Digestive system > Gut ...
TAATGGATTCTTTACGCAGGTAAGTTTTTCCGGACAGGTCAATGATCATTTCTTTTAAAAGACGGGACGTGTCAGCCGGATTGATGGCATTATTTCGCATAACAGCAGCAAAATCTACCTGATAGACTAATTTCTCGGAAGGAATATACTCTTCGTATATATCAGTACCCGGAATGCGGTATTTGGATCTCGTATCATCGCTTCGTATCATTGCTAATGTCGCTCCTAAATCTGCCTGTTCAAGACGGTTGAAAATTCTGGCAGCATCACGCGTGCCTTGAATATATAGGTCACGTGTCCATGTGATGGGCAAGGGATCGGATTCGTAAGCCTGCCGTTTCATCTGATCGATATACCAGTCGGTCTGTAAATAACTTGTATTGCATACGCGTACATCTGTCCGGATACCTTCTACCTCCTGCGCATACCATAATGGAAATGTGTCATTGTCGCCGTTCGTAAAGATAATCGCATTCGGCTCGCACGATTCCAAATAGTTCGACCCAAAATCCAGGGCAACAGTACGTCCCGAACGATCATGATCGTCCCATGTCTGCGAAACCATCTGGATAGGAACAAGCAGACATAATACAGCGGCAGCGATACCGGCCGGCACAGTCGGTATTTTCAAGTATTGCTCCAGCCCTTTGGCAACGACCGCTACCCCCAAGCCAATCCATATACAATACGCATAGAACGAACCTGCGAAGGCATAATCCCGTTCGCGGGGTTGATAAGGAGGTTGATTCAGGTAGAGTACAATGGCTATACCAGTCATAAAAAAGAGGAAAAAGGTAATCCAGAAACTCTGGATTCCTTTTTTTCCGGTAAATATCTGGAAAAAGATACCCAGCATACCCAACAACAGCGGTAACATATAATATTTATTGTGTCCTTTGTTATTTACAATATCATAAGGCAAATCATCCTGCGGTCCTAACCATATAGAGTCAATAAATTTGATTCCCGTCATCGCATTTCCATTCATGATTCCTCCATGTCCCTGTATATCATTCTGCCGACCGGCGAAGTTCCATAAGAAATAACGCCAGTACATCCAATTGAGTTGATAGGAGAAAAAGTATCGAAGATTTTCTGCAAACGTTGGTTTAACAACGCTTATCATCTCTCCGATTTGCCTGTATCGAACCGTCTGGCCTTTGATGTCAGCCCAGTATTTATAGGCATCAATGAGCCGAGGTTCTTTACTGTACATACGTGGGAATAACATCAATGTTTCATCCACATATTTGTATTCCTGATTATACATAGAGATATAATAACGGTCTTTTTCTCCAGGATATTTCTTAATCACCCGGCTATAAACCGGCGTGCTTTTTCCGACTACAGGCGCATATCCATTTCCTTCCCTCTCGTACATTACCTCTGACACATACGTGTTTCCGTAAAACAAAGGCACTGCGCCATATTGTTCACGCGCCAGATAGGTGCGGAGCGTAAAGATATCATTAGGCGCATTTTGATTCATGGGTGGATCGGCCGTAGCCCGAATCAATATCAGCGCATACGTCGAATAGCCGATGACAATCACCATCAACGACACAAGTGTAGTGTTTAATAGTTGAATATTAATTATCCTGACGACACCTTTGACAAAAAACATACAAACAACCAATGTCGCTATCAAGAGAACGCCTAATACATATCCGTCGCCAATAAATGGAATTCCCAAAAGTGTGATTGACAGGATAAAGGCGATTTTCATGCGCATATCATTGATATCCTTCTGCATCGTTTCCCAAATAGCCCAGCCCAATACGCCTGCTATGATAATCACATAGGCAAATACGCCTGAATTATAGGGCATGCCCAATATATTGACAAACAGCAATTCGAAATAACCGCAAACCTCTACCAATCCTTGAACAACCCCATACATCATCAATCCGACAATCACAAATGACACAACAAGGGCAATGATAGTTCCTTTGGCAGTGGGATTCGGGAATCTCTTGTAATAATAGACTAATACAATCGCAGGAATACAAAGCAGGTTCAACAGGTGGACGCCGATACTCAAACCCATAAAATAGGCAATCAACACAATCCATCGGTCGGCATGAGGTTGGTCGGCTATATCCTCCCATTTGAGAATCAACCAGAAGACAACCGCTGTAAACAAGGATGAAAAGGCATACACCTCACCTTCAACCGCGCTAAACCAAAACGTATCGCTGAATGTATAGGCCAATGCGCCAACAAGTCCGCATCCCATAATGGTAATTAATTGGGCAAAACTTATTTCTTTCTGTTCATCTTTGACAATAATGCGTCGCGCCAGATGGGTGATAGTCCAGAATAAAAACAAGATAGTCAACGCGCTGGCTAAAGCCGACAGGCTGTTAATCATAACGGGCACCATACTTGTATCGGAAGCTAATTGGGTAAATAAATTGCCAAACAGCATAAAAAACGGCGCACCGGGAGGATGTCCCACTTGCAACTTGTAAGCAGTCGTAATAAATTCACCACAGTCCCAAAAACTTGCAGTCGGTTCGATCGTTGACAGATAGGTGAAAGCGGCAACCAAAAATGTAAGCCATCCTAATACGTTGTTGATTAATTTATATTGCTTCATAAGATGAGGTATATTAAATTATTTGAGTCGCAAAAGTACAAAAAGTTTAGATACTTAACGAGAACCAAGGGATTATATTGTGATTTATTTTGCTTTTACCATACAATAAAGCTTGTCTGATGGGCGGATTTTTTCCTGGACTTTGATCGAGAAGCGTTCACATTTCTTTGTTTCAGGGACAGATAACAGGTCGACACGGATTTCGTCGACCGTTTGGAAAAGGGCGCCGGTCGTTGGTCCGGTGATTAAGATTTCGTCGCCCGTATGCAGTACGCCCGATTCCATTTCAAATTCGGCTACACCCAACTTGCTGAAATAACTGATGCCTCGTGCGATGTATTCCTTTCTTTTCGTGGCGCTTGAACCATACCGATGGCTCCATTCCCCCAGATGCTGTCCCAGATAGTAGCCATCCCAAAAACCCCGATTGAAGACTGTTCGCAAGCGTTCGTCCCATTCCCTGATTTTTTCTTCGCCAAACGTTCCGTCGCAACAAGCCCTGATAGCTTCCTTGTAACATGCTGTAACAACTCGCACATATTCAGGTCCGCGTGCACGTCCTTCGATTTTAAATACCCGAACGCCGGAATCCATCATTTTATTTATGAAATGAATGGTTTTCAGGTCTTTGGGAGACATGATATATTCGTTATCAACCTCTAATTCAATATCCGTTTCCCTGTCTTTTACGGTATATCCGCGACGACATAGTTGCATACAGGCGCCGCGGTTAGCGGAGGAATTCATCTCGTGCAGGCTCAGGTAACATTTGCCCGAGACAGCCATACAAAGCGCTCCGTGACAAAACATTTCGATACGGATCAATTCTCCTTTCGGGCCTTTGATCTGTTGCGATTCAATCTGTTCATAAATCGTACACACCTGCGCTAAATTCAGTTCGCGCGCCATTACCGCTACCTCGGCAAAACGGGCATAAAACCTTAACGCTTCGATATTGGAAATGTTCAACTGCGTGGAAAGATGCACTTCCTGACCGATCCGGTTGGCATATTCCATTGCGGCAATATCCGATGCGATAATGGCAGATACGCCTGTCTGCTTAGCAGCGTCGATAATCTCACGCATCAAAGGCAGGTCCTCATCATAAATAATCGTATTCACCGTCAAATAACTTTTGACATCATGCCCGCAGCAGATGGATGCAATTTTTCGCAAATCGTTGATTGTGAAATTATTGGACGATCGTGAACGCATATTCAGGTTTTCGATTCCAAAATAGACCGAATCAGCGTTCCCCTGTATGGCAGCCATCAGCGATTCGTACGACCCGACCGGAGCCATCACCTCAAATTGATGTTCATCGTATTGGTTCATAATCGACAAAAGTAGTCATTTTCGAGAAAACAGCGAAATGCTGTTTGGGATAAAAAAATATCTTTTTGGGGTGTATTCAAAATTATTTTGCACGAAATTGTTGTTTTATTAAAATAAATGCTTATCTTTGTACACAGAAAGAAATACAATGCCGGAAACGAAGGCGACTCTTTTATTGGCGGATAATCAGCCAATTACAAGGCTTGGGGTTATCACTCTCTGGAACAATCTTGTTCCAGACGGGCAGGTAGTGCCCGTAAAAGACAAGAAAGAATTGCTCAATTTGCTTGCCGAATATCCGGAAGCGCTGATAATTATTGATTATACCTTGTTTGATTTTGCGAGTTTGGAATCAATGCTGATTACCTCGATTCGGTATAACCGTGCGCGATGGATTCTCTTCAGCGACGATCTGAACGAATCATTTGTGCGTCGAATTGTTCCTGAACGACATTTCAGCGTATTACTGAAAGATGCTTCCATCGAAGAAATCAAACAAGCCTTACAAAGCGGGATTGCAAAGAAACAATTCCTGAGCGAGCAGATCAAAATCATGTTGCAAAATAAGAAGGAGTTGAATGACAGACTTCCGTTAACACCCACAGAGGTTGAGATCCTTATAAGTATCGCTCAAGGTAAAACAAGCCAGACCGTTGCAAACGAACGCAACCTGAGCGTTCATACCATCGCAACGCATCGCAAAAATATATTCCGCAAAATCGGAGTAAACAATATCCTGGAAGCCACAAAATATGCTATGCAAATCGGCATTATTAATCTGACGGAATATAATATTTGATTTTTTGCCTTTGTATCCGGAAATAATCTTATTTTTGGGGAAAATTTAATTATTTAACATTGAATGACGCATGAAAAAATTATTTATTTTATCAGTAGTGTTGTGTATACACTTAGCTATCAATGCGCAACCTCTTAATGTAATTGTTTTTGGCGCCCATCCTGACGATTGTGACCTCAATACAGGTGGAACTGCCGCCCTGTTTGCCCAAATGGGGCATAAAGTAAAATTTGTTTCCCTGACAAACGGAAATAAGGGACATCATGAGATGCAACCCGCCGCGCTTGCCGCACGGCGTAAAGCCGAAATGCAAAAGGTGGCTGCCATTCTTGGTATCGAATACGATAACCTTGATAATCCGGATGGTGAACTGATGCCAACCATCGAAAACCGGAAGGCAGTGATTAAACTGATTTGCGACTGGAAAGCCGATCTCGTGATAACTAACCGCACCAATGATTATCATCCCGACCATCGCAATGCGGGGATCATCGTACAGGATGCTTCCTATATGGTATCGGTTCCGTTGATGTATCCTGGTGGCGAACCGCTGCTGAAAGCGCCGGTGTTTCTGTATATGCCCGACAGGTTTCAGAAACCCAACCCATTTTCGCCGGATATCGTGATTGACATCACTTCGGTCATCGAAAAGAAAATTGATATCATTGCCGCCCACGAATCACAGGTATTCGAATGGTTGCCATGGAATAGCGGCACACTTGACAGCGTACCGCAAGATGCGGCAGGACGCCGGCAGTTTATCGCAACGCGGTACGCATCAAGAGGTTCAGTAGAGCGATTCAGGGAAGCAGCTTTGAAATGGTATACACCCACACAATTGGAAAATTGCCGTTATATGGAGGCTTTTGAAATCTGCGAGTATGGCAGTATCCCTGACAAGGAAAGAATTAAAGCATTATTCCCAATGTTACCCAGATAAAAGATGAAACAAAAAATTATACCATCGTCCATTATTTGGCCGTTTATTTTACTGTCCTTCCTGTTTTTTGCCTGGGCGGTGCCGAATAATCTGACTGATACCATGCTGGCTGCATTCAAACGTATCATGAGTTTATCAGATACCAAAACAGCATGGATACAAGTAGTTTGTTACCTGTTGGGGTATGGTTGTTGTGCGATACCGGGCGCGCTTTTTATTAAAAAGTATTCCTACAAAAAAGGTGTACTGATGGGATTATTATTGTACACCATCGGAGCCATGATGTTTTATCCGGCCATGCTGTGTCTTCAGTTGAATGCCGACATCAGTTTTATGGTGTACCTTTTGGCCATTTTTATCCTTTTTGCGGGATTATCTGTTTTAGAAACAGCCACGAATTCATACGTGTATGTGATTGGCCCCGAATCTACTGCAACACGGCGGCTCAACTTCGCCCAATCGTTTAATCCGGTTGGAGCGATTGCAGGAGTAGTGATCAGCCAGATATTTGTTTTGTCTCAACTCAACACAATGACCGCCGGCGAGAGAGCTACGCTGCACCCTGAAGAGCTGTCGCGCATTCAGGGGCTTGAACTGAATGCCGTGACCATGACCTATTTGGTGATGGGTGTTGTGATGATTGTCTTGTTACTAACTATACACTTCACAAAGATGCCCGACTTGAAAGAGGAAGGAGGCAAGATGGATTTTGCCGGCACATTCCGGCGGTTATTAAAAAACAGGAATTATGTCTGGGGGGTAATCGCCCAATTTTTCTATGTCGGCGCTCAGATTGCCGTGTGGTCTTATGTTATCCGGTATGTAATGCACCAACTCAATTTGGATCAAATCGTTGCATCATTAGGCGCAGATGCCGGTCAGGAAGCAATTATAGCTACCTTGCGGAACATCGAACCGATTGCAGCCGGATTTTATTCGTTCTGTGATTGGATCGGATTGGATGTGTTATTACCGCGGACAGCTGAACAGGCAGGGGCAACGTATTATATCCTGTCATTGATTTTGTTCTTTATTGGGCGCTTTGGCTGTACGGCGCTGATGCGGTTTTTCCGTCCCAAACACCTGTTGGCTGCATTTGCTTTGCTTGCAGTCATACTCTGTCTGATCACCATTTACGGAAAGAGTTTTATGGGAATTTATGCCTTGATGGGTGTGTCGGGCTGTATGTCGTTGATGTTCCCTACCATCTATGGTATGGGAATCAAGGGATTAGGCGAAGACACCAAAATTGGAGGCGCGGGTATGATCATGGCCATCGCCGGCGCTGCCGTACTTACCCAGATTCAGGGTATCGTATCCGATTCGTATAGCATCACAGTTGCCTACTGGATTCCAACCATCGCATTTTCGATTATCGCGTATTACAGTATTGTTGTATGTAGAAAAATATAGTTTTAATCATTTATTTATTTTATCATGAAAAAAGTACTTATCATCTTATGTTATTTTGTGTGGTGCTCATTTTTAGCATTATCCCAATCGTATCCGTACAATGGATTGAATTCCAACATGGGGAATCTGTTTCAGTTATCCAACGCAAAAACGCGCTCGATAAGCCCTGAAAACTTTACCGGTGAAAAAGGAAAAGGCGGAATGGCCGACCCCAAAGACAGTGATCAACGCAATGTAGCCAATGCGGCACAGGCTGCCCGCGATTTGGGTCAGGGCTGGAAGGTCAATCCGTATATCCGGATCAATTCGGGCGAAACGATTACGCTTGCAGAAATTGATGGACCGGGCGCTATTCAGCATATATGGATGACTCCCACCGGGAACTGGCGTTTCTCAATTATTCGTATGTATTGGGACGACGAGAAAGAACCTTCGGTCGAATGTCCCGTCGGCGATTTTTTTGGTATGGGCTGGGGCGTGTATGCCCCCTTATCGTCGCTCGCCATTTGCGTGAATCCGGGCAGTGCATTCAACTGTTACTGGACGATGCCTTTCCGCAGGAAATGTAAAATCACCATGGAAAATATCAACGACAGAGAAGCGATGACTTTGTACTATCAGATTGATTACACACTGACAGATGTTCCTGACGATGCCGGTTATTTCCATGCACAATGGCGCAGGACAAATCCGAACTCGACCTCTGATTACACCATTGTTGATAACATCAAAGGCAAAGGCCATTATGTAGGCGTCTATATGGCTTGGGGCGTGAACAATAACGGCTGGTGGGGTGAAGGCGAGATCAAATTCTTTATGGACGGAGACACCAGGTTTCCGACAATTTGCGGCACAGGTACAGAGGATTATTTCTGTGGTTCATACAACTTCGACCGCGAAGGACAATATAAAGAATTTTGCACCCCATACGCCGGATTGCATCAGGTGATTCGTCCGGACGGGACATACCGTTCGCAGCAGCGGTTCGGATTGTACCGCTGGCATATCACCGACCCGATCCGCTTCGATAAGGATTTGAAAGTGACGATGCAGGATTTAGGCTGGCGTCATGGAGGCCGGTACCTGCCTCAGCAGTCGGATATCTCGTCAGTTGTGTTTTGGTATCAGACAGAGCCGCATAATAAATTCCCTGCATTACCTCGTTGGGAGGCGTTGGAAGTCAATTAAACAAGTGGGAATTAAGAATGAAAAAAGTCGACTGTTTAGCGCTTGTTTTGTTGGTAATGATTGTGTATTCCTGTGGCATTGCAACTAAAAAAGAGAATGATATGAATGCGTATGAAAAAGGGACGTTCGGGTATGATTTACAATATATTTCCCGCACGGATAATCCCATTGTGTTGACGGGCGACAACGGAAAGGCCCAAATCATCGTTTCGGCCAACTATCAGGCTAAGGTGTTTACAAGCACTGTCGACGGTCTGTCGGGAAAGAGCCTTGGGTATGTGGGATATAAAGCTTTGGATGCGGAAACGTTCGACGAACACATGAATACTTATGGCGGCGAAAACCGTTTTTGGCTTGGGCCGGAAGGGGGACAATATTCCGTTTATTTCGCACCCGGAAAAGAACAGGTGTACAATAACTGGCATACCCCGAAACCGATTGATATCGAGCCATGGGAAGTAGTTGGGTCGGACAGGAAGCGCGTCGACTTTATCAAGCAAATGGAAGTCGCCAATTATCTGGGTACCCGATTGACATTGCGTGTGGATCGCACCATCGAATTACTGGAAACACCGCAGGCGTCCCGTATGCTGGGCGTCGAAATTGAACCCGAATTGGGAGTAGTCGCTTATATGACCCACAATACCGTTACAAACCTGAATGATTTTGAATGGACAAAGGAGACCGGCACAATCTGTATCTGGATGCTCGATATGTTTAACCCCGCGCCTGAGGCGGTGACAGTGATTCCATTTGTGGAAGGAAGTGAAGCGGAGTTAGGAAAAATCGCTACGACCGATTACTTCGGAGAAATACCCGATGACCGTTTGCAGATAAGGGAAGGCGTCCTTTATCTGAAAACAGACGGTCGATTCAGGAGCAAGCTCGGTCTGAACGGCAAACGCGTCAAACCGGTCGCCGGCAATTACGACCCCGATGCAAAGCGGCTGACGATAGTCATGTTCGATGTAGACAAAGATGCGACCTACCTGAATCAGGAGTGGAATCCGGCCAAAGACCCGTTAACGGGTGATGCCATGAACGCCTACAACGACGGACCGTTGGACGACGGAAGCATCATGGGGCCTTTCTTTGAACTGGAAAGCGTATCCCCGGCTGCGTTCCTCCGTCCCAACGAATCGTTATCCCACCAGCATGCCGTCTTCAACTTTGCAGGCGAAGAAGCACAGTTGACAAAGATTACGGAAAAACTGTTAGGTGTTTCCATACAGGAGATAAAGAGCGTGTTTCTGCCATAGAATGATAGCAGAGTAATAATGCAGGCTGAAACCCCAAAATATTTTACTTTTTTATTGCAGTTAAAAAAAATAACGTATATTTGCACTGATTTTAAAGAATTTCGTTTCATGTCGATACACGAACAGCAGCGATTAAGGGAAAAATATTACGGCGAGGCCATGCGATACATGGACAACGCCAAGGAATGTTTGCAAAAAGCGCAAAAGGACGGCAGGTATTACAACGACCAGAAATATGTCAGAATGGCGTGCGGCACGGCATACAACGGTGTCCTTATTGCACTCGACGGTTTCTTTATGCTTAAAGACATCGAAATCCCCAAAGGGAAAAAACGAAAGTCTATCGAATTTTATCATAACAACCTTGCCCTGTTGGACAAAAAAATGTTGAACACACTCAATAACGTTTACAAAGTATTGCATCTGTGGGGGTATTACGATGGCATCGAAGACGTCATGATTGTTCAACGCGGAATAGAAGACGCCCACACCCTTATCGACAAAATCAAACCCCCAACGTCAGCAATTAAGAATTAACTAAACGCTACTAACCAACCCCTTATATGACACCCTCCGGCAACATACCCATACGAAACAGCGCGCATAACTCGCTGATTACCTGCAACTTATGGGGGGGGGGGGGTAACACCCTTATTTTCAGATTTTAATGTAACATATACAACCACAGCGCATTCGCGCACCGACATCACAGGCCGTACAGGAATCACCCATTCCCGTGCGGCCTGTCCTTTGATTATCATACGTCATTTTTTAAACTTATTATTCATACTTAACTCGATTTTTCCATGGCAACAATGCACAAAATCAAAGCTTATCTGTACGACAACGTACTGACAGAAGACCCTTTCGACCTGATTGCAAGGGTAATGGCCGAACGCTCGCTCAATGTGCGCAGCATCAGCGAAACAGCCGTCACACGTGGCGGAGCCAATATTTCGGCTGCATCAATGGAACATGCCGTCAATCTCTGGCTCAAAGAGATGGCCTATCAACTCTGCGACGGATTCTCGGTCAACACCGGCTGGTTCACCGTCTCGGCTAATATCAAGGGCGTATTCAACAGCCCCGCCGAAACGTTCAATCCCGACAAACACACCCTGCTCTTTTCGTTCAACCAGGGGACGCTCCTGCGCCGCGAAATCGCAACGACGGAAGTGCAGATACTTGGCGTAGCCGACGCATCGCTCAGTATCGCACAGGTGACCGACGTCAAGACCTCAAGCGTCAACGACCTGCTCACCCCGAACCGTAACCTGCGCATCAGCGGAACAAGACTCAAAATCGCGGGCGACAACCCCTCGAACGGCGTCTTTTTCATCAGTCAGGACACGCAGGCGCGGTTCCCTGTCGAGGCCGACGACATCGTCACCAACAACCCGTCGGAACTGATTATCGTTATCCCCGCCCTTGCGCCGGGGACATACAGGGTAGAAGTGACGACGCAGTATATGTCAGGCGGAGGGTTTCTCAAAGAACCCAAATCAGCCCTGTTCGACAGGATACTGACGGTCATATAATCTCCCTTCGCACGGCGGGACATGTTCCCTTCGTTCGACGGGAGACGCTCCCTTCGCACGACGGGACGCGTTCCCGCCGCACGGAGTGAGAAACGGAATAATAAAAAGCGCTCTTTGACATATTGGTTTACACGCATAATCAATTACGAATAATTGAATAACCGAATAACTTAAAAAATTCTTAATTCCTAATTCTTAATTCCTAATTGATTTGTATCTTTGCCGTAAAATTTCTAAAAAGTAACGATATGGAAAGTACAATCATTATACCTCGCAAGTCAAGAGTCTCTTTGTCTGTTCCCGCTTCGTATATAGGCAAACAGGTAGAGGTTACATTTGTCTTAATTGAACAGGCAGATAAGCCGAAACCGCCAACACGATTATCAGACATGTTTCGAGGCGTGCTGTCAAAGGAAAGCGCTGACAGTTTTAATGAACACATCAAAACAATGCGGGAAGAATGGGACGATATTTGATAGACACGAATGTAATTGCAAATTACACGGCAGAAAAATTTCCTGAAAAAGCAATGAATTTTTTAGCGAATGTGATTGATGAAAT
>Ga0099364_10012186_pt1 | contig 11632 bp, 8 predicted proteins | sample TergutTh196P3_FD_73070 | JGI IMG/M metagenome (GOLD analysis project Ga0099364, IMG submission 73070) | Microcerotermes parvus P3 segment gut microbial communities from Pointe-Noire, Republic of the Congo - Th196 P3 | ecosystem: Host-associated > Arthropoda: Insects > Digestive system > Gut ...
AAATGGCGCGCGAAAGCCATCATTGTCGTGCCGGAATCCAAGAATATCGAGCGCACATCCCCCAGCAGCTCAACCGCCGCCGCCGCCAGCGCGTTTTTTATGTGGGCGTTTTCACCCTCGCGCTCGGAATACCGCGCCTCCGGCTGGAATAGATACTGCCTGTTAACGCGGGCCTTGCCGTGACTGCGCAAAATCGCCCCGGCCCGCTCCCAGTGGGCGAGGTCGCGCCGTATGGTTTTAGGCGTAAAGCCCGGAAATTGATTAAACAGCTGTTCGGTGCCGACCTCGCCGTGGGCCTGTATATATTCCAGCACGGCGGCCCTGCGCTCGATCATATCCATACCCCCAAGTCTTTAGCTTAGTTTAGCACAGCTGCCCATATGCCGCAAGCCGGCGGACAAAATAAACCTTGCTGTGTCCATATGGACACACGAGGGTAAGAATTATTCCGCTCAAATTCATTTGACCGCGCGGCCCGCGTTTGATAAAATGATTTCGTTCACCGCGTCGGGAATAAAAAAGAGAGGCGGGACGTTATGGAATATCCCAAGATCGGCATCCGTCCGGCTATAGACGGCCGCTGGGGCGGTATACGGGAGTCTCTTGAGCGGCAGACAATGGGCATGGCGCGCGCGGCCGCGAGGCTTATAAGTGAAAACCTTTTCTATGCCGACGGCACGCCTGTCCAATGCGTTATAGCGGATTCGACCATCGGCGGCGGCGCCGAGGCGGGTGCCTGCGCCGTGAAATTCTCCAAAGAAAACGTCGTCGGCACGCTGACGGTGACGCCGTGCTGGTGCTACGGCAGCGAGACCATGGATCTCTCCTCCGACACGGTAAAGGCCGTGTGGGGGTTTAACGGCACTGAGAGACCGGGCGCCGTATACCTTGCCGCCGTATTGGCGGCGCACGCGCAGCGCGGCCTGCCCGCGTTCGGCATATACGGGCGCGACGTGCAGGACTCGGGCGACGCCTCCGTGCCGGAGGACGTGAGGGAAAAGATACTGCGCTTCGCCAGAGCGGCCGCGGCCGTCGGGCAGATGAAAAACAAGGCTTATGTGGGGCTTGGCTCGGTCTCTATGGGTATCGCCGGCTCCTTCTGCGACCCGGCGTTTTTCCAGAAGTATCTGGGCATGAGGGCCGAATGGGTGGACATGACCGAAATCCTGCGCCGCGTGGATCTGGGCGTGTTCGACCGGGATGAATTCAAAAAAGCCCTCGCCTGGACAAAGGAGCGCTGCGAGGAGGGCTTCGACCCCAACAGGGAGGAAAAGCGCTTCACCCGCGAGCAAAAGGACGAACAGTGGGAATTCGCGGTCAAGATGACGCTTATCGTAAAGGATATCTTACTCGGCAACCCAAAGCTGGCCGAGATAGGCTTCCACGAGGAGGCGCTTGGAAGAAACGCCGTCGCCGGCGGCTTCCAGGGGCAGCGCATGTGGACGGATCACAAGCCGAACGGCGACTTCACCGAAGCCATCCTGACCTCCACCTTCGACTGGAACGGTAAAAAACGCCCGACCATTCTGGCCACCGAGAATGACGGCCTTAACGGGGTGTCCATGTTGTTCACGCATTTGATGGACGGCGCGGCCTCGGTTTTTGCCGACGTGCGGACGTATTGGAGCCCCGAGGCCGTGGAGCGCGTCACAGGCTGGAAGCCGGACGGCAAGACTAAGGACGGGTTTATCCACCTCATCAACTCCGGCGCGGCGGCTCTGGACGGCAGCGGCGGCGCCAAAAACCAAAAGGGCGAGAGCGTCATGAAGCCTTGGTGGGATATGACGGACAAGGACATTGACGCCTGCCTGAAGAAAACCAAATGGTGCCCCGCCAACAACGACTACTTCCGGGGCGGCGGCTTCTCGTCCAAATTTGAAACCGAGGGCGTCATGCCCGTGACCATGCTGCGCTTGAATATGATTGACGGGCTTGGCCCCGTTATGCAGATTGCCGAGGGCTACACCGTGGATTTACCCGAAAAAGTCAACCACGCGCTGCTGTACAGGACAGACCCGGCGTGGCCGTCAACATGGTTCGCGCCCATACTGACCGGCAAGGGCGCTTTTACCGACGTATACGGCGTGATGGCCAACTGGGGCGCGAACCACGGCGCGTTCTGCCACGGGCACAAGGGCGCCGATCTGATAACCCTTTGCTCAATGCTCCGCATCCCGGTCTCCATGCACAACGTGGACACGGTATTCCGCCCGCATGTCTGGTCGGCGTTCGGCACGGCGGACGGCGAAGGGGCCGACTACCGGGCCTGCCGGGCATACGGGCCGCTGTATAAGTAATGGGAGGCGGCGTAACCGTACAGATATACACGGGCGGCTTCGATTCGGCGCCGGAGCCTCTTGATATCCCGTCGATACTGAAAAAGCTCGAAAAAATCCGCCAAAGGGCAAATATCGCGGGCGTCATGATCGGCTGGAGCCCAAATGCCGATATCGGCGCTATCGCGGGCTTTCTCAGGCGGCACGGAATCGGCGTATATCTGTGGCTCCCGGTGTTTTCAGGCTGGGACGGGCTATCCCCGCTTATGGGCGGGCAGGGGCGTCCCGCAGAGCAGGGGTATCTGGCCGAGAAGGGCGAGAGATTCGATTTCGGCTGTCCGGCAAACCCGGAAAACGTCCGGCATGTCATACGGATATTTGAGGAGCGTTACGCCGCCGGGCCGTATGACGGCATTTTTCTGGACAAGATACGCTTCCCCAGCTTTATAAGCGGCATACAGCCCGTTTTGACCTGCTTCTGCCCCCACTGCCGCCCGCTTCACGGTATATCGGAGCGTTTCGAGCCGCGCGGCGGCGAGAACCCGCTGGGCATCACAGCGTATGAGGGTCTCCGCTATACCTTGGCCGACGAGGCCCTCGCGGGCCTGTTTGCCTACAAGTCGGAGGCCGTTACCGCGTCCGCCGCCGTTTTGTCCGGGTATTTCCGCAAACGCGGCTATAAGGTGGGGCTTGACCTGTTCGCGCCCTTCCTGTCGTATTTCGTGGGGCAGGATTACGGGAAGCTGGCCCCATACGCCGATTTTATCAAGCCCATGTTTTACAGGAAAACCAACGCGCCCGCCGGCATACCCTTTGAGCTTGACATGTACGCGGCCGCGTTCGGCGGCAGTCCGCAAGAGATCGAGGGCCGCGGGCGTTATCTGTTGAAAACGCTGCAAACCTCCGGGATCGGCATGGATTTCATCAACCGCGAGATCGCCGGGATACGCGAAATCGCCGGGGACGTGAAGCTCTACGCCGGCATTGAGGTCAATTATCACGAGCGCGTGGCGCCTGTCACCGCGCGGTACATACAGGAGAATGTAACAGGCATAAAAAACGCGGACGGCATAGCCCTGTCCTGGGATCTATGCTCCACCCCCGGCCAGAACCTTGACGCGGCGCTCATGTATATAAAGCAATAGCCCGCTCTCCCGAGGCGCAGGAAGGTTAGAAAGGACAGTCAATATGTTTAACGGTTTTTCACAGCGCACCATAGACTTTATGTGGAACCTCCGCCTGAACAACGAGAAAGCGTGGTTCGAGGCGCACAAGGAGGATTTCAGGCGTGACTTTCAGACCCCGGTAAAGACCTTGGGGCAGGAGGTATTTGGGCTGATAACGGCCGATTACCCCGACCACGGCTTTATCCACAAGCTTTCGCGCATATACAAAGACGCCCGGCGCGTACGCGGCGGCGAGCCGTACAGGTGCAGCCTGTGGTTTTCCATCGAGCGCCCCAGCGAGGAATGGACTTCCACCCCCGTATTCTGGTTTGAGCTGTCTCCCGAGAGCTGGAGCTATGGGTTAGGATACTATCAGGCAAGGCCGTCCACCATGGCAAAGCTGCGGGCGCGCATCGACCGCGACCCGAAGAAATTTGAAGCGCTCATAGCCCCGCTCGAAAAACAGGATGAGTTTGTGCTTGACGGTGAGGAATACGCCCGCAAAAAAGAAGCGCCGACGGCCAAGACCGCCGCGTGGTACAACAGGAAGTCCCCGTCCCTTATGCATCTGAGCGGCCACGGCGAGGAGCTGTTCTCCTCTGAGCTGACCGGCCGGCTTATCAGCGGGTATAAGTTTCTGATGCCGTTTTATGATTTTTTCATAACATTGGATTCCGACCCCGACCCTGAACGGCCATAGGCGGCCGTAAAGCCGTACGCTCTTACCTCGGTTTGTTTTTCAGCCGCTTGCGGTATTCGCTTGGCGTCACGCCCATATAGCGCTTGAAAATTTTCGCGAAGTAATACGCGTTTTCAAAGCTGAGCGTGTCGCTCACCTGCCCGATCAGGCAATTTTCACTCTTTAACAGCTCACAGGCTTTTTGGATCTTGCAGCCGTTGACGAAATCCATAAAATTCTCGCCGCAGTGCTTTTTATATATGGCCGAAAGATACCCCGCGGAAAGGCATACATGGCCGGCCGTTTCATACAGGGTTATGCGCTTGTTGATGTTCTCATAGACATATAGCTTAACCTGCTCTATGACCTCGCCGTGGCGGGATGTTCCGGGCTGCAGCGCCGACTGCAGCTCGTTTTTTACGGCCGCCAGAAAGCGGACGACGCTCTCCCTTGTGGACAGGCGCCTGATTTGCTCGTAGCCCGCGGCGGAATTGGAAAACATGGTGTTATCCGGTAATGCGGCGAGGGTCTCGCAGATGGTGAAATAAAGCTCGGTACACAGCCAAAACGCGTGTGATTTTTCATGCGGCACATGCTCTACGCGCGCTATCGCGCGCTCAAGAAGGGCGGCGCAGCCCGTGGCGTTTCTGCCGTTAAGCTCTTTTTTCAGGGTGCCCGAAATTCCGCTCAGCCCGAGCGGGACATATTTTATCTCCGGCATATCACCGTAGCGGATAAACCGCGTCCCCGTCAGGTAAAAATAATTGAGCATGGCAAAAATCTGCTCCCGGCATTCGCGCAGCCCCTCCTTGCCCGACAGCGCGTCGGTCACAAGGATGCAAGGCTCGATTCCCGTGATGTCCGACGACGCTGACACAAGCTTCTTATAAAAAACGCCGAACTTTTCCCCGCGCGCCGCCGTATCGCCGCCCCAGACCAAAACCAAGACCTGCGGGCTTTGTGAATCCAAAACGGCGCAGATAATATTTGTAAAACAGTTCTTCGCGATCTCTTCGACGACTTCCCGCTCCCAGTAGAACAGCTCGTCAAAATCACAAGGCCCCGGATTTCGCGCCGAAAAATATTCGGGATATACAAAATGCACGGAGAGCAGAACATACCTGTCCAGAACGCCCGCCCTGCCCATAATCTGCTCCGGTTCGGCGGGGAAATCCTGCATAAGCAGCCTAAGATTTTCGGATAAAAGCTGCTCCCGGCTGATCTGCTTAACGCCCTGCTCAAACCGGAAATCCTTTTCGGTCTGCCTTTTGCCCGACTCCTGCTTCGCTTTCACGAGGCTCTCGCGCAGCGTGCCGGAGTCAAGCTGCGCTTTTATAAGATAATCCGCGGCGTTAAAGCGCAGGCTTTCGCGCACAAGCTCAAATTCCTGCAAATTAGTCAGCATTACGAACACGATTTCGGGATAAGCCTCGACCGTATGCTTCAGCAGCTCGATACCGTCCATAACCGGCATATTGATATCGGCTATAACAATATCGGGCTGTAAAAGCTCAATAGCCTCAAGCGCCTGCTTGCCGTTGCGGGCGTCGCCCACAAGCTCGCAGTTCTCCGCGTTCCAGTCCAAAAGGGTTTTGATACCGGCGAGAATCAGCGGCTCGTCGTCAACCAGCAGTACCTTATACATCCCGCGCCTCCTTCCTGATACGAACGGTGGCGCGGGTAAATTTACCCGGCTCGCTTTCATATGAAAGCCCGCACTCTTTGCCGTAAACGAGCTTTAGCCGCTCGTCTACATTTGAGACCCCGATACCCGCCATCCCCTTGGGATGCGGGTTTTGCGGCGAGGCGAAAAGCGCCGCTATCTCATCGGGCGACATGCCTATGCCGTTATCCTCCACAAAAATCAGTAAGTAATCGCCGTCCTCGGCCGCCTCCACGCTGATTCCGCCGCATTCGCCCTTGGGGACTATCCCGTGGAATATCGCGTTCTCAACCAGCGGCTGCAGCGAAAACTTTACGATAAGAAAATCGCGCAGGCGCGCGGGTACGCAGTCTTTGAATTCCAGCAGCTCCATAAAACGCACGGACTGGGTGTCCATATAGTCTTTGAGCAGCGACAGCTCCTCCTCCAGCGTTATCTTATCCCCTACTCCCTTGGCGAGATTTTTAAGAAGATTTGAGAGGCTGCGCACCGCCTTCTCGATGCCCGCGCTTTTCTGGATAACCGCCATCCAGCGGATGGAATCCAGCGTATTGTATAAAAAGTGCGGGTTCACCTGGCTCTGCAGCAGCGCTATTTCGTCATTCTTCTGCCTGTAGTGCATCTCCTCGGTTTCGCGTAAAAGGATGTTGATGCTGTCGGTCATCTCATTTACCGTCCGGCCCACGTCGGCAATCTCGTCCCCGCCCTTCTCGATAGCCGGGTCGCGGATAAATTCGTTTTCAGCCAAGCGCTTGAGCTGCCGCGTCAGCCTGTTGAGCGGCTTTGTGATGATATTTCCCAGCAGCACCGCGAAAACAAGCGACACCGTTAACGAGGTCAGCACGATGACCACCGTTGTAAACAGTATCGCGTTCGAGTCTGCCGACAGAAACGTAACGTCTGCGCGGCTGTACAGCCTCAATCCGGCGTAGAGCAGCGGGGCGCTTTGTATCTTGTAGATGCGCCCGTCCTGCGTCAGGGTGTTTTCGTTTTTCAAGTCCTCCGGCTCAAAAGCCTCCGGCAGCCCCGCGAACCCCGCCGGAACCACATTGCCGCCCTCGTCCGCCACAAAGATGCTCCCGGGCAGATAAAGCGACAGCGTGTCGCTGATAAAAGCGCAATCCATCTCTATGTACACCCAGCCGCGCTGAACGGCGGCGGGAATCTCATAAACGCGCCTCAGCACGACCACGGAGGCCCTGCCGTCGCCGATAGACGGCGCGAGCATGACGATTTGCTGCCAGCCGTTTTTAAGGAGCAGCTTAAAGACGTCGCTTCGCGTTACCCTGTCTACATCCGAGGTCTTGTTAAAGGCGCGCGCCACGGCCTGAGCGCGCACACCGCTGTCATTAAAGGCTATCAGGCGCGTCACATACCGCTCGACAGCCGAATGCGCGCCGAGGTATCTCTGCAAAGCGTTCTGCGCCCGCAGTACAGTCCGCGTTTGTTCGACCGTCTGCATCCGCTCGTTTCGCATACCGCGCGCCACGTCAAGGTCATAGGCGCAAAGGCTTCCCAGCGACGACAGCTCCTCCAGACCCGAATTGAGACGGGTCTGCACCGTTTGCAGGTTCAGGATGTCTATATTATCGGCCTTCTCGGTTATGATTCCGGCCAGATAACTGTAAAGATAGACATTACTCAGCACGCCGACTGTCAATACGCAAGCGGCGGAAGAAAGTATGATCTTAAATTTCAGGCTTTTAGGCATGTCCGCCCTCCGTTAACCCCCCTCTTCATTATATAACACCGCGTCCGTTTCGTAAACGGATTATTGAAAAATTAAAGGTTCGTAAAATAGTATTCATTTGCGGCGTCAGGTTGAAGAAATACATTAAAATAGTATTTATTTCGCCCCAAATACTACATTCACAGTAATGATTTACACGGGTATACTTTTAACCGTGGGAACCGGAGAAATCCGAAAATTCCGTATTATTTTAATAGGAGGGCGTTTTATGAAAAAACTAATGGCCGTATTAACCTGCCTGACCATCGCTTTCAGCCTTGCGGCTTGCGCGAACACCCCCGCGGACAATATTCCCGTCTCGACTCCCGCACCCGACTCCGTCGGCGGCGCCAAGCCCGCCCCTGAATCCGACGCCGCCGAACCCGCCGCTCCCGCCGGGAACATCAGGGTAGCAAACTGGGATACGGATACCATGATTTACATGCCGCCCATGCTCAGCGCGTTCGAGGCGGCCAACCCCGGTATTACTGTCGAGATAATCGACATCCCGTCGGCGGACTACACCCAGAGGCTCAGCGTTATGCTCAACGGCGGCAGCGACTTTGACGCCTTTTGGATCAAGGACGGCGACACCACAAAGGGACTTGCCGACAGGGGCCAGCTCGCCGACCTCTCCGGCTATATAGCCCGCGACGGCATAAACCTCGCGGACTTCAGCGGGCTTGCCGAGCGCTTTGTAATGGACGGCAAAACCGTGGCCATCCCCGTAAGCACCGGCTACTATGTGCTGTTCTACAACAAGGACATCTTCGACGCGGCGGGCGAGCCTTATCCGAGTAACGACATGACATGGGCCGACTGGGAGGCCATGTGCGCAAGGCTGACCTCCGGCAGCGGCGTCGATAAGAAATACGGCGGCCTGCTGCACACCTGGAACGCTCTGGTGCAAAACTGGGGCGTACAAGACGGCAAGCACACAATCATGGACACGGACTACAGCTTTTTCAAGCCCCATTACGAAATGGCGCTGCGTATGCAGGACGCCGGCACAATCATGGACTTCGGCACCCTTAGAAGCGGCAACATTCATTATTCCGGCCCGTTCCTGTCCGGCGACATCGCCACCATGCCTATGGGCACTTGGTTTATCACCACGGTGATTCAGAGGACTCAGGAGGGCGAGAGTGATATAAACTGGGGCATAGCCGCCATTCCGCGTCCCGACGGCGTGCCGCAGGGCTGGACTGTCGGCTCCGTCACTCCTTTCGCCATCAACGAAGCCTCCGGCAACAAGGACGCCGCCTGGGAGTTCGCGAAGTTTATCTCCAGCCCCGAAGGCGCCGAGCTTTACGCGGCGGGCTTCGCCTTCCCCAGCCGTTCCACCGACGCGACCCTTCAGGCCATAGCGACCTCCGAGGGTATGCCCGACGACGCGCTTCAAGCGCTCAAGGTCGCCAACATAAGCCTTGACCGCCCGATGCTGGATCATGTCCTCGAGGTAAACCAAATGCTCGGAGAACAGCATGGCCTTATTATGCTGAACGAAATCTCGGTTGACGAGGGCCTTGCCGAAATGTCAAGGCTGTCCAAGGAAATCCAGGGCGCCCCATAGCAGTTACAGCCGCGGGGGCGGGCCGCGCGCCCGCTCCCGCGCTTATCCGAGGAGGTGTGTATCGTGCCGGTCAACGCCGCGGCAAAAACCAAAAAGCGCCTGCCGCTGGGTATGCGCAACTCTTTGATAGGCATTTCGTTCATACTGCCGAATTTCATCGGGTTTTTTATATTCATTCTCATCCCCGTATGCTTCTCGTTCGTTCTCTCGGTTATGAAGTGGGACGGTTTCAATGAAATGACCTTTATAGGTCTGGATAATTTCAGGGCCATATTCGGGCAGTCCGCGTTTCGCAATTCTCTTGCCAGAACCTTAACCTTCACGGCCGTAACGGTTGCAATCACTACCTTCGCGGCGCTGGGATTAGCCGTGCTGCTCAACAAAAAAATCTTGTTCAAGGGCATTTTCCGCAGTTCGATCTTCTTCCCGTATATCGCGAGCATGGTTTCGATTGCCGTGGTGTGGCGGCTTATGTTCATGCGCAATTTCGGCCCTATCAATGAGTTTCTCCGCTTTATGGGCGTCTCCGACCCGCCCGGCTGGATCGCCACCACCCAATGGGCGCTGCCCGCCGTTATGATCGTGTATATCTGGAAATTTATGGGCTATTACATGATAGTGTATCTCGCGGCTCTGCAGGATATCCCCGTGGAACTGCGTGAGGCGGCTTCCATAGACGGCGCGAGCGGCTTTCAGTTTTTCTGGCGCGTCGCGGCGCCCATGCTCAAGCACGCCACCTTCTTTGTGGTTATGATGCTTATGATCAACAGCTTTAAGAGCTTTGACCTCATTTTCGCCATGACCGAGGGCGGGCCGGGCCAATCCACAACGCTGCTGTCGCTCTACATATACAACAGGGCGTTTATCGCGTTTGACTACGGGCAAACCAGCGCGGCCGCGCTCATCCTGTTTGCCATAATCGCCGCCGCGACCATATTGCAGCTCAGGGTCGAGAGGAAAATGTCCCTGTGAGCAAGTGCAAGTCTCGCTGAAGGAGGGGCGGATTACATGATAGAAAAGAAAAACCGCGCGCTTAAAAGCGCCGTCTATATTTCGCTTATCGCGCTGGCCGTCATAACGCTGCTTCCCCTCATCTGGATGCTGTCGGCCTCGCTCAAGCTGGATAAGGATGTTTTCACCATACCGATCCGGTGGATCCCCGCGAATCCGAGGTGGGATAACTATGTAAGGATTTGGGACAAAGTGCCCTTTTTGCAGTTTACCTCCAACTCATTCAAGCTCTCCCTCACCGTCACGGCCGTTCAGGTGCTTACGTCCAGCTTCGCCGCCTATGGCTTTGCCAAGTGCCGCTTCAGGGGGCGCGACGTGTTGTTTTTCGCTTATGTCTCCACCATCGCCATACCCTGGCAGGTATATATGCTGCCTCAGTACACCATGATGCGCATGATGGGCCTGCTCGACTCCCATACGGGCTATGTGTTTATGCAAAGCTTTATCGCTTTCGGCGTATTTCTGATACGGCAGTTTTACCGCAGTATCCCGGACGAGCTTTTAGAGGCCGCGCGGATAGACGGGCTGAGCGAATACGGCATATACTTCCGCATAATGCTGCCGTTATCAAAGCCCGTCATAGCGACCCTGAGCATATTCAGCTTTGTCAACATATGGAATGACTTTATGGGGCCGATGCTGTACTTCGACTCCATGGGCAAGCGGACGATCCCGCTCGGGATACGCATGTTTCTCGGACAGTATTCCACCGAATACGGGCTTATGATGGCGGCGTCGGTGCTGTCCCTGATTCCGGTGCTGATTGTTTTCCTCATGTTTCAGCGGCTCTTTGTCCAAGGCATCGCCACAAGCGGCATGAAAAATTAGGAGGCGCCTATGCTTCACATTAAGCTTAAAGCCGCGGCGGATAACGCCGTCGGGATACTGCGCCGCAATCTGCCTGGGTTTACATACGCCTTTCAGAGCTCCAGCAGTGTGAATAATTTTTACAGGCCCGCCGGCAACGCCGAATGGACGACCGGGTTTTGCACCGGTCAATACTGGCTGGCTTATGAGCATACCGGCGGCGCGGATTTCCGCGAGGCGGCGCTCGTACAGACGGACAGCTTTTTGAGGCGCATCGAGAACCGCGCCGACGTGGATCACCATGACATGGGGTTTCTTTACACGCCCTCCTGCGTGGCGGCGTATAAGCTGACCGGCAGCGAGACCGGAAAAAGAGCGGCCATCCTCGCGGCGGATAACCTCATGGCGCGCTTTCATGAAAAAGGACAGTTTTTCCAGGCTTGGGGGCGGTTCGGCGCGCCGGAAAACCACCGCCTGATCATTGACTGCCTGATGAATCTGCCGCTGCTCTACTGGGCCGGCTGCGTGACGGGCGACCCCGCCTACCGTGAAAAGGCCCTCGCGCACACCATGACCAGCCTTGAGACCCTTGTGCGCGAGGATAACTCCACTTACCACACCTTCTATTTTGACCCCGAAACAGGAAACCCCCTGCGCGGCGCGACGCATCAGGGCTGCCGCGACGGCTCGGCGTGGGCGCGCGGTCAGGCGTGGGGCGTATACGGGCT
>Ga0099364_10012187_pt1 | contig 11632 bp, 11 predicted proteins | sample TergutTh196P3_FD_73070 | JGI IMG/M metagenome (GOLD analysis project Ga0099364, IMG submission 73070) | Microcerotermes parvus P3 segment gut microbial communities from Pointe-Noire, Republic of the Congo - Th196 P3 | ecosystem: Host-associated > Arthropoda: Insects > Digestive system > Gut ...
GGATAAAGCAAATAAGTGTATGCATCCAAAAACGGCCGGCCTTAATTCGTTTTGAAAGACTCATGAGCCACAGTAATGCGGGCGATACGGCGACAACTGTCCATATACCTAGCAGTGAATTCATCGCTGCTGTGTTTTGATGCCGGCTAATAAGCATGGCGGCTTCAAAGGCAATTAAAGTCATTAACACTATCCATGCAATAACAACTGCAAGGCTGATATCCAAAAAAGGTTTGTCGATGACGCTGAAACTGATTCCCTGTAAACTTTTTTTTCGCCCTGCGCTGAGCATAAGCAGAATTAGAAGGGCAAGTGCAATAATGCTGCAGGCGACAATGGTTATTATGTCCTCAATATATGCCGCACGCGCTAAATAGAAGGTAGCCCAATAATCGCTTACAAGGTCATGATTGAAAGCCAGCAAGACGGCGATATTATCTTCGCTGTTATAACTGCTCCGAAGGTCATGGATTCTTGCCCCGGAATCATTTTGCGATGTCTGGTAGAGCGAATCGGCGGACCGGAAAACCACATAGACAAGCTGTTGCGCGTACCAGGATGCGTCTGCACTGCTGTTACTTAGGATAGTTTCTGTGCCGCGGCGGATGTCGTAAATCAGTCCATCTATTTCGCGAAGCGCCTGCACCGCTCTGCGAAAGGCTCTGAGCTGAGCTTGAATGGCATCCTGCTCGGCAGTACTCATCAGCTTGCTGAGCTGCGCAGCTGTTCTGTCATAGTCCCACTCTCGCTGATATTCATATTCTGTTTCATTATAATCCGCATGCCAATCGTTTACATCAAATTCCTCAGATTCTTCTTCTTCGTACGGAATAGCGTGCTGCATCCGCGCAATCTGTGAATAAAGGTATTGTCCGTCAATACTTTCAAGCTCGTAGTAGTATTCGCTTTCTCTCCAGCGCAGACGCTCTCCTGCCAGTATTGACGATTCACTAACATAATACAGGGCCTCCGATGCAAAATATAACACACGGTGCATATTGTTGTCGTAGAAAAAATCGGCGGGAGAACGCTCGCTCAGGATAACTTCTGGAGAAATTTTAGTTTCGTTTACTCTATCAATCATCGCAATGCCTTTTTGCAGTATTACCGAGCCGCAGGCGAGAGTCAATATGAGGCTGACTATTTTGACGGCAGTGGACGATGTGACGTTTTTTACTGTTAAGCGCATTATAATTCACCTACTGTTTTTCAATTTTATACCCGATTCCCCAAACTACTTTCAAGTATTTCGGGTTTTTAGTATCGAACTCGATTTTTTCTCTGATGCGCCTGATATGCACAGCAATGGTGTTGTCGGCGCAAAATGCGTCTTCGCCCCATACTCTTTCGTATATTTCATCTATGGGGAAGACCCTGCCGGGGAAGCGTATAAGCAGCAGCGCAATTTTGTATTCAATCGGAGTCAGCCTGACTTCGTCGCCGTCAACAGTAACTGTTTTGCGGTTATCATCAATGCATAACCCGCCGACGGTGAATATCCCGCTTTCGGGAGCGGGAAGGCTTCCAAGGACAGTATATCGGCGAAGTTGGCTCTTTACACGGGCGATAAGCTCTAAAGGGTTAAAAGGTTTTGTGATGTAATCGTCTGCGCCGGCAGACAAACCGATTATTTTATCGGAGTCTTCACTTTTCGCCGAGAGAATTATTATAGGAATGTTACGTTCCTTGCGTATCTCCATTGTGGCGCGAAGCCCGTCCAGCTCGGGCATCATCACATCCATGATGATAAGCTGCACATCGTACCTTTCTATGGCGGACAAAGCTTCTTTACCATTGTGGGCTACATGTGTGGTATAGCCCTCATTTTTCAAATAAATCTCTATCGCCGCCGCAATATCCCTGTCATCTTCGCAAATTAGAATTTCTGACATTATGCCGTCCTCCGATTATTGTATATGCTGATCACGCAGTTTCATTATCGTTCATCCCTAACCCTCCCACTATTTTTCGTAATAACAAGAGGATAAACGGGATATCTTACAAAGAGCGCAATCAAATTCTTAAGAAAGAATTAAAAAACCGGCTGTGTAAAGCAACCGGTTTTGGAAAATTCCACTGTTACACTTTTTTGCTTTGATCTACCCAGTCGAGGTCTTGTCTTGCTTTGGCAAATCCGCTGTCAGTGTTGAAAATTGTGCGAGGACCGGGTTTGATTTCATATCCTTCGCGTTCTGACATCATTTTGAGCTGTTCTTCGGAAGGGGGGCCGCTGCGAATCTCATCAAGCTGCTTCATGCCTTCGGCGCTGGCATATTTCGGAAAGCGCTCAAGCTCGATTTCCACCATTCTGGGACCGCTGGGATACGGAATAATAAGAAAATGTTCATTTTCAATGCCTTTTTTCAACCACTCGGCCAAAACTCGCGGTTCCATGCCATGAGCATGGATGGTCGCCAGAAATTCCTGTGTTTTCTCGTTTACGTTGTAGCCTGTATCCTGCAAATGCTCCGGTCTGTTGAGCGCAGTTTCGTATATTCTGGATTTAATGTTTGCAGGGCAAAGAGCCGAAACTTCAATTCCATATGGCTTGAGCGCAAGATGATAGCTTTCAAGCAGATTGAGTACGGCAGCTTTTGCCGCTGAGTACGGAGCTACCATCGCGGCGGCAGTAAACGCTCCCCATGAGACGGTAGAAGTGATATGACCGCCCTTGCCGGCCTTGATCATCCTAGGGACAAAAGTGACAAGTCCGTTAACAACGCCCCAGAAGCATACTCCGAAAACCCAGTCATAGTCGTCGTAAGTGGAAGCCTCGGCAGGCCCGAAGACGTTCACACCGGCTGTTAGGACCAGTAAATCGGGCGTAGCGCCGTATATACGCTCGACCTCGTCTGCTGCTGCCGCATAGGCGTCGCGGTCTGTTACATCAAGCTTAATCGCATGTACATCGGCGTTTTTTTCTTTGAAGTACTCCATTGCTTCATCAAGATGATCCTGACGAATATCTGCAATGACAACTTTCATCCCCGCCTCTGAGAACACCTGGGCCTGCCCTAGGCCCGCGCCCGACGCACCGCCGGTAATAAACGCAATTTTGCCGGAAAAATCTTTCATGACAGATGCTCCTCTTATTTTGTTGTTTTATAAGTATTGCTGCTTATTTGTAAACGTGAGGCTCCGCCTTGCAGCTAACCGCCGTTATTTTACAATAAATCAATTTGTTTTTCAAGGAAAAATTAGCACACGGGCAAACGAGTATAGCAATATCAAACAATTCTTCGCTACTGTTCACGGCTGCTTGAAACAATAAACCCTGCGCATGGAAAATGGGTATATTTTGCGACTACGTTCAGCCAGTTCCGTGCAGTAGCCGGAATTCCTTCACTTCCCCATACGGTATAATAAGGCTAAATCCAGGCGTTTACGGCATCCGTTTGGAAGTCTTGGGTTTTGAATTTTAATTTCACTTTGCACCAACTCTCGTTATCCTCAGAGTTTTTCATTCGCTAATCTTTTCATTCTCTACACCTATTTCTTCCCAACGCCCTGCATGGTCTACTCATACCAGTTCACAAAAAGCAAACTGTCAATGCGCTTAAAATCGTCTGTGTTTCTGGTAACAAGAGTATAGCCATTAACCAAACAGTAAGCCGCGATTATAATATCCACGTCACCAATTAACTGACCTTTTTGCTTTAGGTTTATGTAGACATCAACGGCTTTTTCCCAGACAGCGGATGGCATTTCTGCCCTTTCTTCTACATTTTGAAACAAAGCGTCAAACTGCAAAGAGAGGTTCTTTGTTTGGCGGGTAGGCTTATCACGCAACCAGCGCTTTACTTCGTATGCGACCACAAACGGTATGGCATAAGGGTTGCCGATTTGAGCGATTTCCTGTTCAAAGCGTTGCCTTACGTTCCCCTCGCTTCTAAGAAAATATGAAACTGTATTAGAATCAAGCGCATAAACCATTTCTACAACCGCTCCTTAAAACTTAGTCTGTACTCGCCGTTGTCAAATCTTTCAAAAGATTCTTTGTCCTCCTGTGTGAAGCCTTCGTTTTCTATTCCCTTGAGCGCTGTTAATACAAACTGCACTACTTCGATTTGCTGTATAGACAATTGGTCTTTTTCTGCATCATCCTGTTCGTCTTCCCAGATAATGATTGCGCGCTTGTTTGTCGGCAGCTTTATCACGCTGTCGGGAACGAAACGCCCGTCCGCTATTATTCTTCCTTGATGTGCCTGCATCATTGTCATCATTCCTCCTACAATAATTTCATTTCAATGTCCCTGTCCCGCAAGATGTGATGGGCATTGCGGGAATAAGGATTGCAGCTTGTCCCGCTCGGCTTGCTCTATATCCATGCTCATTCCATCAGTTTTTATATCCATTCGGGGCAACCTCCACTAACTCCATTATATCGCCCATTTCACAATTTAGGGCATCACAGATTTTTATGAGGATTTCAACATTCACGGTTTCCATTTTAGCCAGCTTTGCCAGACTGGACATGCTGACGTTCGCCGATTCAGCAAGCGTCTTTTTATTCATATCCTTGTCAATCAACAGTTTCCACAACTTTTTGTAGCTTGCTTTTTTCAAATCAACACCCCATTTATATCCTTACGCTCCAAAACAATCCAGCGGCTATCATTATAGCAGAGGCCTCTGTCTTGCACAAGCACAAATCGTGAGAACTGCTAATATGTTGCTTAATCGCCTTGTATTATTCACTAAACTGCTGTATAATTGTGGATGATGTAATTTCATTCGCTGTTTTCTGACTGTAAACACCATATACGTTAGGGGGCAAATGGCAGATGCCAAAGATACGCACATTCAAAGATATTGTTCAAAACTCTTTTTTCGATGAAATTGAAAACAAGGGGCGCTGCCCGCTTTTGCACTTGTGGAAAACACGGCTTTGGCTACGGCATTTTCCAATGATTGTGCCGCTGAATTTGTCTACGCCCAGCAGGTCTACGCTTATGCAAGAAAAGGCGACTGCGTTTGGGGAATAAGCACATCGGGAAATGCGAAAAATGTCATTCATGCGATTATGGCTGCCAAAGGGAGCGGGGCTGTTACACTTGGGCTGACCGGCTCCGGCGGCGGCGAACTGAAGAAGCTCTGCGATGTATGCATTTGCGTTCCCGAAACGGAAACATACAAAGTGCAAGAGCTGCATTTGCCAGTGTATCACGCTATTTGCATGATAACGAAATTAGAGTTTGAGTTCTGTTTGAATCTGAGTAGGATGAAGTGAAAGGCGCCTGCTCCGACTTCAAAGAAGCAATAATCAGCAGTATGTTCATGCAGCATATTGTTTTTTGTTAGAGTAAAATATAAGTAGGCAAAAGTGAATTGCAATATCAGTACAGAAAGCTCGTAGCTTCTTCGAAGGGCAACTGGAACAAACATTGACGGGCGAAGCCCGGCGATGATTGAGGAAGGCGGCAGCGGCGCGTAGCGCGAGAGGCCACGGAAACCTTGATGTGTGTATATGGTATCCCCTGACGATGAGCGTGAATGACGCCAACGACTGCGGCGACTCTCCCCACCGTAGGAATTCAAGCCATTGTTATTGCCCGCCCGCCCCGAGTCGCCGGATTCTGAGCTGTGATTACAATTCCAGAAAAATTGGGAAGAAGCAAATCGCCTCTTCCCAAACACACCGAACTCGATTAAGATGTAGTTGAACGACAAACATCGAAGGAGGCAGTGTGTTTATGGAAAAGATACCAGATAGGCATCCAGATTTCAAGAGTTTTGAGAAAGAACTATTTGAAACAATGTGCAGGATTGCCTGTGGATTGATACAGGAATACCTTGAGTGGCGCGATTTGATGATCATGGGGACGCGGGACAAAACACGGTACCGCGCCGTCGACAAGGATCGGGCAACAACGGTCAAGACAGTGTTCGGCGAGGCGGGCTACCGCCGACGCTACTATTACGACACAGAACTCAACAGGTACGTGTTCCTTTTGGACGAGACAATGGGGATATTCAACGGCTTCGGCCTTGTCAGCAAGAATTTGACAGAGAAGATTGTCCATGAGTGCGCGGACAAATCTTTCCGCAAGGCGGCGGGCAGCGTCAGTGCCAACACAGGGCAGGGCATCAGCGCTATGGGTGCTTGGAACGTTGTTCAACGGTATGGCGAGGCGATTGAGGCACAAGAGGCACGGCTGATGGAGCTTGACGAGAGCGGCTCCGTGGGGCATCTGGGCGGCGTGCGCAGCCGCGTCATCTTCGAAGAGTATGACGACGTGTGGATACCGCGCCAAAGGGAGAAGCGGAGGAAAGCCGGAACCGCCGCGAAAGGCGCGCGGAAGATAGGCAAGAAGCTGGGGAAAATGCCCATGCATGTGGGCATTGCGTATACTGGGTGGACTCAGTCAGAGGACGGACGGCACAGCACGGCGGACAAGATAGCGTTTGCTTCATTTGGCAAGCCAGCGACATTCAGGGCAAAGTTTGGGTCGCTATTGAATCAGCGTTTTGATATGGACGGCGTACAGCACCGTATCACGAACGGGGACGGGGAGCGGTGGATCAGGATAGGTGCGGAAGAGAACGATTCCATCCTTCAGCTGGATCCATTCCACAGGAGCACGGCGATCGTAAAGGCGGTCAGCAATAAATGCGACAGGGGCTTTCTGTTCGATGCAATCGACAAAAAAGATGTCGACAAGGTCTTAGCGACAATATGCGAACTTGCCATGGATGCCCAAGACGAATCAGCGCAGAAAAAACTTAGCAAACTATATGGTTATTTTTACAGTAATAGGGACAGTTTCCTGACATGGCATGAGCGCGGTATTGAGCTTCCCGCCCCTCCTGAAGGCATCGTTTACAGGGAGATGGGCGTCCAAGAATCAAGCAACTGCCTGATAACGCAACGCATGAAGCGACGCAGGGGGAGCTGGTCGGACAGCGGTGCCAATAACATGGCGAGGATACTGTGTTTCCGTAGCACAATCGGCCTTGAAGCCATCTTGGGCGTCTTGCCGAAGCCGGAGCCGGCCGAAGCATTTGCCGAGCCGCTGTCGGCGGCCAAGGCGCCGCAGCATGACGGCAAGGGCTGCGGGGCCGACTGGCTATATGCCCCAATGCCGTTTGAAGATGCCTTTAAGACTAATGGTCGTGAAGTCATAAGAGGGCTGCTGAGGATGAAACCGGTCTCTGATCTGACCTTCATTTAGAGCAGTTAACATCAAGCACAAAAACTGCGGCGACCCGCGGGTGGGTGGGGATATGCTAGCATTCCCACTTTTCCGTGGGGTGGGGAGCCGCGTGAACGATCGCACAAAAGTAAACAACAAAATACATTTTTTCGAGATTCAGAAAAACTCGCCTACTTTTACTTGACAGCAACATTCAGCAATTATCTGTTGTAATTCGTCTGTGAATATGCTATGCTGATAACGAAAGGATAGGTATGTGGATATGGGCATACTGCCAAATGATATAGAACTGCTACCTCCATGCGATGACCGAATCTTCAAGAATGTTATTCCGACCTCGGAATAAGCCATTTTATGCCGATGAATTAGTTATCCCGAGCCTCGTGCAGATATCTTGTTGGCTATTAGGAAACGGCAAAAAGCTCGGGATAACGTGGTCAGTGTTGTTTCAGCGCAGCCCTGCAAGCATTAGGATCGTTTCGTCGTCATCAGTCCAAAGAGGCGTTGGCGATGGCATCCCCTCCCGCAGCACATCCGCTTTTTCGACAGAAAGCCGCTTCATCTCTGTATCGGCGAACGCGTACACCTTCGTGGTTTCAAAATTTGCGTGTCCGAGAAACTCCGAAAGCAAGTGGATTGGCATTCCTTGGCGGTACAAATGCATTGCACGGGTGTGGCGAAGCATATGCGGGTGGAGCCGATCAGGCATATCGGGGCATCCTGCCCCGGCAGAGACACAATAATTTTTCATGAAGAGTGCGACCGTATCCGCCGACATTGGTGTTCTGTTGCCGTGGCTAGTTGTATAAAATACGAACTTATCGGCATCGTGCTGTGGCGCCCCATGAAACACTTGGATGTATCGGCGGCAATGTTCGACCGTTTCCGGGAGGATAGGGACAATCCGGGTCTTGTTGCCTTTGCCATGCAGGCGGACCACTGGGTGCTTGCCATCGATCCGGATATCGTGAAGCTTCAGTTCCAATAGTTCCCCGCAACGCGCTGCCGTGTCATACATCAACAGCATGAAGAACTGGTTGCGGTGCCCGGTACGCTTACGTGGGTCTGGTTGAGCGAGCAAAGCCTTGAGTGCCTGCTCCGAGAGGAAATCGACAACCCTTCCCCGTGCTTTTCTTGTCGGCACGGATGCCATGTCAAGACCAAAGGCGGCATAGGCGCAGTCCGTTTCCCCGGCATACTTGAAGAAAGAGCGCAGAATCATCAGACGCTGGTTGATCGTCGTGGCGCCACACCCCCGTTCTGTATCAAGCCAATCGAGATAGCCAAGCACGGCATCGCGGGTACAGTCCGAAAAGGATATCCGGCTTGTGGGTATCTGCAGGACATCACGCAGGTAAGAAACGAACAGATTGAGCCCCTGCCTGTATGACGTAACCGTGTTGTCGCTGAATTGGCGCTGTGTGGGGAGATATTCAAGCAGAAACCGACGCACAATATGGAAAAATTCATTCATCGACGTCCACCACCTCCGGGAAGATTTCCGCCATGGATTCGTACTTGAACCCACTGATCGTTTCAAACACCCCGGGGGCAAGATGAAGGTAATAGGCGGTTTCGGTAAGGTTTTGATGCCCCATATAGGCGCATAAATAGGGGAGCATGGCATACAGGTCTTTTCCATCCTGCATCCACCGGTACAACCTGTGCGTTGCGAAGGTATGCCGGAGATCATAAAGGCGAGGGGGGTTGATGCCAAGGTTTTCAAATTGTATATCTTCCCTTGTTTTGCGAAACATCCAATTCAGCCAACTGTAGCTGTAGGCGTGGGCGGTGGATTTCGCAAAGAAAAAAAGTCGGTTCGGCACGCATTCGCGGATACGTTCATCGTATCTGCACAGAAAACCCAGCATATCGTCGGCGAGCATGACGATCCGGTCTTTATGCCCCTTTGACTCGGCTATGAATAGCTTTCCTATGCGCAGATCAACGTCCTCGACCCGCAGGTTGAGCGCCTCGCTCGGGCGCATCCCGCTACAATAAAGCAGCCGCATCAACGCGGGCATGACCATGTGAGCAGTCGGATAGTCTTTCGTTGGGCGTATGGCATCGAAACGGAGCCACAGTTCGGCAATCTCACGATGGGAGTATATGTGCGGGATATACCGTTGGCCACTTTTGACTGTACCGTTGGGCAGGATGTACGCCTGTTCGCCGGTGCGGATGAGGAAGCGGGCAAATTCACGGATGAACGGCAACCTTCGGTTTGTTGACTTTTGCGTCTCAGTTCCGCGACGCATCGCCCACGCATCGCAAACCTCCTTTGTAAGCCGGTTTTCATTCGGGAACCGTTCAGCGCACATACGGTCAAAAGCTTTAAAATCCTGGGCGGCATAGTTTTGCGAATAACCCAGCGCCCGTTTTTGATCGAGAAATCTGACGAGGCGGTCTGCGAAATTGCTCATATAGCTCGTGTTCACAGGGCATCACCCCCGTTTCCGCCGAGGTCGAGCGGAAGGCAACACTCCCTCAAGCCCTGTTCGCTTGCTGACATATATGGCCTTGCCGAGTCAAGGTCAACATGCCCCAAAAGCTGGGAAAGCAGATGGACTGGCGTGCCGCTCTCAAGAAGCCGTGTGCCAAAAGCCCTGCGAAAGCTGTGAAATCCGTAGCGTTGGTGCTTTGCCGGCTCAATTCCGGCAACCCTCATATATTTCCGCACGACCCCCTGCATCGCGCTGGGATTCAATGCCCCTAGCGGGTGTACGGCGCGGATGAATACGTTTGGCAAGTCACAGTCTTGGCGCGCCCCTGTGAGGTACTCGAATACTGCGTTCCCGCTTTCGGTCTCAAGCGTCAGGCATAGCTCTTCGTCGGTTTTTGACTGTATGACCCGGATTTCCCGCTTTCGCCAGTCGATGTCGCTGCGCTTCAATCGTGCTATGTCGACAGCCCTCAACCCCGTCTGTGCCGCAAGAACCATTATTGCGTAGTCGCGTTTGCCTATATTCGTGCTTCGGTCAACCGCCCCCAACAGATTTCGGATCTCGTCGTCAGCGAACCCTTGGTAGATTTTTTTGAAAGGCGCGGCCATCTTTGGCACTGCGACACTCAAGTCGGTTTCGGTATGGCCATAGTCGTGGAGATGCTTCAAAAACCCCCTGGTGTAGTGCAGCAGTGACTCGGCGCCTCGCTTGTAGTGTTCGGACGCGGTCTTTGCGATTGCACCGCCCACGTCCGCAAGGGAAACCCCATCAAACGTGGAGAACCCGGCATCCTCCATGTCAAACAAAAACCCCTTGACTATGCTTCTGGCAGTTCGGCTTGTGACTGCGCTGTGCTTTCCGGAGAAGAGCATGTCGTTCCCATACTCATCCAGCAACGCTTCAAACTCAGCGCACAGCGCTGCCTGGTTGAAGGGGCTCAACGGGGCGGGGGTGATCGTTCCATACCGATGATACTCATCCAGCAGTGCTGCGGCTTTCCTTTCAGCCTGGTATCTATATCGGTTTCCGGTTTCGACCAGCTTCTGAGCGTAAAGAACCGCATTTGCGCAAATCTTTCTCGAATACACTTCGGTTCCGGCTTCCTTGTGGGCTTCTAGAATCTTTTCAAATCCGCTCGCGTCGTAGTACAGAAGGGTGCGGTATGCGTATCCGATCTCTTTAAGTGCGTTTCTTGTCCGCCAGACCAATCCGTAGATATTGCCGTTGTCCGCCAATTGCTCGGCACTCGGCTCAATCAGCAGCAGGCAGTCCCGTCTTGTCCACCGCGTCATCCTCGGCATGTCGACCCGGCCGGTGGCTGCAAAATACATCAGCAGCTCTGCGCTGCGCCGTATCAAATGCCATCGCCAAGCGCGTTTCTTGTCTCCCTTGAATATGTCGTTCTGCTTCTCAAGATAGTCTCGTATCAGATCATCATCGACGTAATAACTGCCGACATCTTCGAAGTGTTTCAATAGCGGTCGTAAACCAATGCTCTTGAGTGAATACAGTTTTTGCTTCTTCCAGCCCCCCTCGCTTCGTAATCTGCTCATCAACAATTCGGTCATTACGTCAACTTCGAACCCGTTCATGCTTTGACCCCGCTTTTTCTAGATAGTCAGGCTGTGCCTGCTACCCTAATTAACACGCGGGACGCATATCGGGGTCAATCGTTATTCCGAGGTTTCTCAAACCAGTCCTTATGTCACAACGCTTTTCACACAAATATCGGGATAACTAATTCATCGGCATAAAAGTCTTGCTGACCTCGCCGGAAGCAAAGCCCACGTTGCTGTATCTCGCTTCGGCGATAGTGAACCGCCCCGTTGTCGATGTCTTGATTCGCAACAACGAGTTGCCGATTTCCGACACGGACGAAAAAGCGGAGCGCTTTGACGTGAACACATCAAACGCAAACTACAAGTCTTATCGCCAATGATAAAATAACAGTAACGCATCCGTTTTTCCCGAACTACAAGCAGGAATCCACTTTAATAAGACGCACAAAAAGAGGTCCGGCATCAGTTTTGCATT
>Ga0099364_10012188_pt1 | contig 11631 bp, 10 predicted proteins | sample TergutTh196P3_FD_73070 | JGI IMG/M metagenome (GOLD analysis project Ga0099364, IMG submission 73070) | Microcerotermes parvus P3 segment gut microbial communities from Pointe-Noire, Republic of the Congo - Th196 P3 | ecosystem: Host-associated > Arthropoda: Insects > Digestive system > Gut ...
CTGGTCGACCTACGGTCGGAGGCATCGATGGCCGATTTGTTGCCCGACAGGTGGACGCCGAGAGCGGCCCACTGAAAATCTTATCCGTGTTCAGGTCTGCGACACCGATTGCTGCGCTGCCAAACCATTGGAAACAGAGAATACGCCCCGCTAATATCTTAGACGCTCCTGACCAAACAGCAAGAAATGCGGCGGCTGGAACCCTTACTTGTAAAATTGACGAAAATTGACGCAAAGTTTGCCCATTATCTGAAATCGATATGGATTGGTCACAGCGTAAAAAATGGCACAGAAACACTATTTGCAAGTCCGTGAAGCAGACTTCGAGCGCGCCATCAAGAATCGACGACCAAACGTCGGAAAGATCGGAGCAAGTTACGGTGGCGGATTTCCAACGTGCCGTCGGCGACGACAAATCGGTTCACGAAAGCCACGCAGAGTGGCGGTCGTGGTGAAAAAATCTTTGGGTTCGATTGTCCGCCGGTCAAGATCAACTTTCGCCTGAATCGGTGTCGCCAACACGAGTCGCAAAAACGCCTTGCCTGTTCAAGCCATTGGACCACCTCACGAAACAAATCGTCATACGTCAATTTCGAACCGCCAAAGGCTTGAAACTCTTGTTGAACAGTCTGATTTTGAAGCGATTTTTGATCCATCGCCCCATTCACACCGGAACATCGGATATTCCAAGGAGGAATTTTTTCGCAATGACGGCAGTATTTTTCGGTCAAAATCGCAACAGGATCGTTGGAATGTCGAATTGCCAATTGAGATCACAGTTGCTTGACTCTTTTCTGCACATCAACTTCGAGGACGCCGAACGCCTGTTTGTGGCGTTGAATCGTCGTCTGGAGGGCGAAGAGCATACGCTTGGTGGTGTAAAAGTTCATGACAATCCGTTCGGACACGACGATGGGAACCGTCGGTAGTCCGATAGGCTGGGGATTGAGACCGAAGTCGACGATCATTTCTTTGGGAGTCCCCGTCACGCGACAGAAATTGGCATACGTCGCAGTGACTCGCGAATCATCGAAAGGAATCTGGATCGGTGTGTCATTGCGAACTTCGGAGGAATTTTCGTTACTGCCAGAAAGAGATTGTTCTGACATGTTGATCTTTCTGAAAAAGTGTGAAAAGGAAGAAAATTACAAGAACGGGCAAATCTGCCTAAACGCCCAAAAACAGTTCGTCTTCGATGCCGCTCAAACCATACTCGCTCCAAAACGCATTAAAACGCGAACTCAGAGAAGAGAGCGGACTCGGCGACCATCTGACCGAAAATTCGTTCGACCACGTTTGAAAACGTGCAGGACGACCGGATGGATATTGACCTCGATATTCCGCAACAAGAACGTAGTTGTTGACACCGTCACGCGGGTTCGTGTCCGTCCACTCGCCGGACTGCAAATTTGCAACTAAAATTCTGCCGGATCGCATAATCTGGTACGTCCAGCCATCCTTGGCTTCCCATTGCAATGTGAGACCTTTGGAGTCAATTTCGTAACTCGTGATTTCCACCGGCGCAACGGTATTCCAAACGACGACTGAAATGATCTCGGCGGACCCCTGGGATCTGCTCTTCGCCTGTACGGAATACTCGCCGATGTCCAATGGATTATTGCCCATAAATGAGTTTCCTGTTTGTTCGGACACAACGATTCGTCCTGCCTTATAGATTGTGTACGTATAATCACCGCCGAGAGCAGTCAAGGTAATGACTGCCGCACCGTTTTGATTGACTTCCGCCGAGAGAAACGCCGACGTATCGGCAACCGGCCTGCCGCTGACATGAGTTGCCGCAGTTGTTACGGAAATCGGCTCCGAGAATCCCGATCCGACGGCTTGCACTCGATAGGAGTAAGCCGTTCCGGCAATCAGACCCTCATCGACGTGTCTCGCATTGTCTCCGGTGTAAATCGTTTTGAAATCCGTATCGCTTGGGGCTTTTCGTTGCAGAATATATTTCGTTGCGCCGGTGACCGGGTTCCATTGGATCGCGATGACCGTTTGGCCCGTCGATGTGGAACGTAGATAGGTGGGCGGTGAAATCGCAAGCGTTGTAACGTTGGTGAACTCCGTTCCAACAGAGTCCGTGAAGGCATTTTGCAGACTTTGTTCGGAAGGGTTGTTCGTTATAAACTTCGCCTCCATTGGCAGAGACGTTGACATCGGAGCAATCTGATGGTTATCGCTCGTGAAGTTGTTCGTATGCGGCATCAGCGGCGAGACCGAAAGTATTTCACGCTCTTCAAGACACTCCAAACGCAGACTACGCCCTCGCTGCGGATTGGCTTTGTTTGTCGAAGTGTTTCCGTTACCGAAAAAACGATTGAGGAAGTCGGAGTTCATGGGATTCTCCAAAAAAGGGGGTAAAAACTGGAGTTGGCTTAAATTTTTGTCGATGTTGCGATTCCGTGAAGGTATGTATTCGTCTTTTCGATTCTTTGTGCAAAAACATTTCTCTTTCCGTTACCGGAAAGAGAAATGACAGGGGAGTCAAACAAACAAAGGGAAAACAAGCATCCGGGGGCTTACGCCCCCGGCTCTGTTGTGTAACGCTAACTTCTAAAATCTCCAACGGCCCAGGACCGAAACATACTGGTCACTGTGATGCTCCGAAAACATGTAACCATAATCCAATCGTAAGGTCGTCCAACCTCGTGTCAGACCCGCGCCCAAGCCGATGTCGCCTGCATGACGATCTGCCATTCTCGTTACCATAAACGCCGATGTCGGTGAACCCGGTAAAATAACGTCATAGTTGGAACCCACCGCACCTACATTCGCAACATAACGGGCACGGAATTCCGGCGACAATAATCCACCGTTCGACGTTTGCATCTCACGCTTGAAACTCAAGCCGACCGGCAGCACAACCATGTTCGCCGAACTTTTCGTATTGCGAAACGCCGCCGTACCATTCCACGCGGCATCCAACTTGTCCTGGTAATAGTAACCATATTCCACGCCGAGCGACGGCAATACATACAAGCCGTCCGAGCAGAACGTTCGCGTCAGAATCGCCGAGGCCGACGCCAGTCCGGAATTTATGTTACCCGTCAAATCACCGCCAACGGTCAATTGTCGAATGTCATTGTCCATGCCGATCTAACCCGCCGAAAGCAACAAGTCAATGTCGCCCCGCCGTGTGTTCGAATAAGCGTACACTCCGCCGAAACTGGTGTCGTTTTTCGTTGGTGCCAGTACGCTCTGCGACCGTACCTTGCCCCATCCGCCGACACCCATAACACCAAATCGCGTTGCGCCTTCGACCTTGTCAATGCCGAAGCCCATTGCATACTGGTCGTTTACGTAATCGTGGCGAAAATTGCCGCTCATCAGACCGAATCCACGGGCGTTGCCGCAAATCGGTGCAACCCACGTTTCACGATTCGATTGGGAGACCGCATCGCACGGATTGCACTGACCACGATAAGCCGCATTACCGCGATTCGTCGAACATCGTGTCGATAATTGCGACCGGGTGTAAAGCACATTGCCGATTCCGTTTTTCGTTTCGTAAAGTGCACTCATCGGAGCGGCCAGATTCACGATGTCGAAGCCGCTTTGGACCGCGATTTCCATTTTTGCATCGGTAATACCGCTCGTTATCAGGTTTTCGATGAACGGGTTGCCGCCCTGATAGTCGTCGATGACCGGTCCGAGTTGCGGCGAAATGTTCGGAAACAAATCTGCACTGAAATTACGTTCCAAAACGTAGAACAGCGAGTTGTCGACGTAGTTCAAATCGCCGACGATTCTGTACAAACGGTTCGCCACCGTCGTTTCGGTGCCGTTGTTTGTGAAGCCGGTCATATTGTTACCGATATAGACATCGACCGTTCCGCCGGCGGGGATCGTGTAATCGACGAACGTTGTTCGCAACGTTTCGCCGCTGTTGATCGTAAGGTTTCCGTCTTGAATCGGAGCGTCGGTGTCATTTTTTGTTGCAGTAACGTCGAGTGTCATTCCGTTCGTTACCGTCATATCGCCGAGCAGTTTCTTATTTTCCGTAACAGTCATATTTCCGGTGAAGCCATCGAAGTTTCCGGTGAACTGTGCGCCTTGCAGAAGTTGGATTTTTCCTGCTCCGATGAAGTCGCTTCCAACGAGATGAGCGTTGGATTGACCGGCTTGCCCATCGGAGGCATAGAGTTCACCGTTGCCCGCACGAGTACCATCTTCGTTTAGCCCGTTAGTTCCACCAAACCCGCCAGTGCCGCCAGCGCCGCCGTTGCCGCCTGCGTCATAATCTCCGCGGAAATTTGCTCCATTTCCACCCCAATCGTCTGTGCCGCCAATTCCGCCGATTCCCCCAAACACGGTCCCCGACGCAAAGGTGATGTTTCCATTATCGACGATGATTTCAAGTGCGCCGCCTGCACCGCGAAACTGTGATTGAGCAGTGAGTCCACTGGGAGGTCCTGCGTTGCCGCCGCCTTGTGCACCTCCACCTTGACCACCTGTACCACCAACGCCGCCAGTGGTGCCAAGCACTGTATGATGCGTTGAAAAGTTGGCATCACCGAGAATCGTGAGTGACAGGGAACCGCCTGTTCCGCCCATTCCGCCAGTAACTCCGGGTGCACCGTTCCGAGCGTCTCTATCGGCGTCTGAATTCTCGGCAAACGCCGAACCAGCACCGGGATCGCCCCAAGTTGGGGCTAAGTCTCCAGCGGCTCCTGCGCAGCAAGCGGCGCACTGAGCCAACAGGTGAAAAGAACCACGCCAAGAGCGGCGCGAACGGAAGATCGAGCAAATAGGCTCGAAAGGACTTTCGCCAAGGACGGCAACGGTGAAAGCTCACCTATTCGCCCCCCTCCCCCCCCCTATTTTAACATTTTTGCATTGCAGACGAAAATCAGTCATCGTCGAGATTCCCCCATATTTGTCGGTTTTCATGTCTGTTTGAAGCAGAACACACTGAAACGGCTGCTCACGGACGACCACATCCGTGAGAAAAACCGCTTCAGAATGTAACGGCAGATCAAGGGAAGTCATTGACGTTTTTGCAGGAATCAAGGCGAAATCCACATCAAAAAGGCAAGGAAAACAACCGGTGTGTCGGCAAAACCGGCAAACTCCCCGCAGTGTGTTGCCATCTTATGGCCTATTTACCCTTAGTACCCGACCTGATCCACAATTCCAGTTATTGGTGAAGTATTAGTGCATTTCCCGTCCGCCGGTTATATTGATTGCCTGGCCTGTCATATAGGCGGCGCGGTCGCTCAGGAGGAAACAGGAAACATTGACAACATCTTCGACGTAAGCCAAACGACCGAGGGGAACTTTGGCGGTAAACTGCTTTACGATTTGGTCCATTGGCAGTTTCATATTATCGACGTAATCGGCGGAAACGCAAGTCCACACACCGGTCGCTTCAGTGATTCCCGGGCAAATGCAGTTCACACGGATGCCCGACTTCGCGAGTTCGAAGGCAAGTGCCTGCGTCAGTCCGATAATTGCCGCCTTTGCGGAAGAATACGCGCTCATCAGTGCGGACCCCGTCTTGCCGGATTTGCTCGAAAAATTCAGGATCGAACCGGAGCCTTGCTTTTTCATTACAGGAACGACTTCCTTGCTGAAAAAGAATGTTCCCTTACAGTTCACTGCGTAGACGAAATCCCATGTTTCCTCGGACATTTCCTCGATGGGACCGCCTTGTCCGGTTACACCGGCAACGTTAACGAGCAGATCGATTTTACCGTCGAAAAACTTCAACGATTCGGTAACGACGTGGCGAACCTCGGCGTGTTGTGTCACGTCGGCGGCAACGCCCTTGACACTTGGGGCACATTCCATGGCGATGGCGTCAAGCGCGTCTTGTTTCAGGTCCGTGATAACAACTTTGGCACCCTCCGTAGCGAGTCGACGGGCGATTTCTTTTCCAATGGCACCGGCAGCACCGGTTACGATAGCGGTTTTATTGGCAAATTCCATAAGACGATGAAGGGTGAAAAGGGGCCATTACTTCGACCACAGGACAACGAGAGAGGAGCGGAATTAATTTTGATCTGTTCGAAACCTTCTTTACTCTACATTAAAAAATCCTGTTCGTCAAGCAATGCCCGCCTACAGACCTAGGCGCTGACATAGGGTACTTGACATTTGGGCTAAAAAGCGTCAAAATCAAGGGCCACAGAGTTAGAAGGTCGTCATCCCCGCGAAGGCGGGGACCTAGTGATCGACCGCATCTAAAATTGTGAATACTCGTCACCCCCGCGTAGGCGGGGGCCTAGAGGAAGGATGTTATATCCCCTACTCTAGATTCCCGCCTACGCGGGAATGACGGAGATCGAATCCACAATTTTAGATCAGGTCAGGTACTAGACCATAGACGTAGTTGAGTTTGTTTCTTTGCCATAAACTCTTGCAATTAAATAAGATGTGAGCATTTTTTCTAGGCGCCCGCCCGCGCGGGGTGACGGTGGGGGCTCCATTTTCTATGAAGGACAGTTCGATGACTTTGTGCTAGACGGACGATGCTAACCCTGTTTTTCTAGATTCCCGCTTTCGCGGGAATGACGATTTTGGGGTTTCCGAACAAGTCAAGAAAATCGAGAGTTATTTCCACTTCTCAATTCTCCATTTCTCGGTACTCAACTCTTCATTGGTATCGCTCCTCTTGCAATGGAGCCGCGCATCTCGGTGTCCGATTGGATGTTTTTCAAACGGTAATAGTCCATAATGCCCAGTTTGCCGGTTCCAATGGATTCGGCAATGGCCGTAGGAACTTCGGCTTCGGCTTCGACGACCTTGGCCCGACTTTCCTCGATTTTTGCGATGTTTTCCTGTTCGGCGGCAACGGCCAACGCTCGTCGACCTTCGGCTCTCGCTCGGGCAACACGGGTGTCAGCCTCCGCTTGGTCCGCTTGGAGTCGGGCACCGATATTTTCGCCAACGTCAATGTCCGCAATGTCGATCGACACGATTTCAAACGCCGTTTCCGCATCAAGACGCCGGGCAAGCACCGCCTTGGAAATACGGTCGGGATTCTCCAACACCTGACCGTGCGTTTCCGATGAACCGATGGCACTGATAATACCTTCGCCGACTCGAGCGATGATCGTGTCTTCGGTCGCTCCACCGATCAATTGACGAAGATTGGTTCGCACCGTCACCCGAACTTTAACTTTGAGTTGGATGCCGTTTTTCGCAACGCCATCGAGTGTCACACGGCCTTTCGACGGCGCAGGACAGTCGATGACTTTGGGATACACACTTGTTCGAACGGCTTCGAGAACGTCGCGCCCCGCCAAATCGATGGCGGCAGCCAGTTTATAGTCAAGATCGAGAATTTTTGCCTTTGACGCTGCGATCATCGATTGGATGACCTTCGGTACGTTACCACCAGAAAGATAGTGCGCTTCAAGCGACTTGGTCGTGATAATCTTGTCGTCCAGCCCCGCCTGAACGGCCATGATTTTACTGCGGAGAATAACTTCCGGATTGACTTTACGAAACGTCATACCAAGCAGATCGAGCGGTCCGATTCCCGCACCGGCCATAATGGACTGGATCCAAAGCGGAAAGAAACGCAGGATAACTAGGAAAAGGACAAGCAACGCAATGCCAAACAGCCCGGCAATGGCCAGTCCAATGATCTGCAAGGCACTCAACTCGGCGAAAAGATGGAAGGTCATGGTGTTGAACGGAAAAATGGTGAACAATCGTAAAACTCTCATCGAAGTATAGCCGAAGATCAAAACGAAAACAAGAACCCACAGTCGAACTGTAAAGTTTAATTTGCGGGAAAATCGAGTATAAAGTCGTGGAAATGACATTCGTCACCCCGCGAAGGCGGGGGCCTAGCTCCCATATGTTTCAACTTAAGGTCGCAGCAGTGATTTTAGCGAAGAAAGCCGCGGAGAATACCGAGAGACAACGTTGAAGTAACCTTTAAATTGAAGCGTATACCCATCTACCCCCCCAACCCTTCGAGATGAACTAAACTCACCTGAATTTTGCTCTGGACAGAAGGACGAAATTTCGATATTGTTCTCAACTGGTTTGGCGATTTCGCCGATTATTCCAATATGAGCTTTTTCAGCAAAAAAACGGTTATTCGGACAATCGCCGTTGTGTTTTTGGCGGCGTTCCTCGTCGTATCGGTCGGCTGTACGGCGTCTCCCGGTAAAAGCAAGAGTCCCTTTCCGTGGTTTCCGAGCAAAACGCCGAACCCCGTTGAGAAAACGGGCCCGGCCACTGTAGGCGAGTTCATGTCGTTGGAACGCGACAACAGTTGGTGATTCTATGACAAAACGCGTTCTGGTCATCTTTCTGACCGTCCTTCTAGCTTTGTCGCTAGGGGGCTGCCAATCTTTTCTTGGGGCGAAGAAGAAAAAGGACGTCTACGGAAAAGATTTCGAGCAGCGAGTCGCCGCCGACCCGTTTCCGCACGCCGGTACGCCGATTCGCTGACGATCTTGTCAACACCGGAAATTTCGCCTAAAATTCCAGACAGCGGTTTCATCGTCTCCACCTTTCCCAGTCATGGCGAAATATATCACACGATACGGCGCAATGCGTTTTCTCGGCGTCTTTACGTTTACGGATCTCCCGGAACTGCAACACGGCACCAACGTCATCGTCCGCACCAACCGAGGACAGGAAGTCGGCGTCGTGCTGTGTCCAGCAACGCCGGAGGCCATCGAAAAGATCAAGGCCGAGATGATCGAAGACCGAATCGTCCGCGTCATGACGGATTCGGATCGCAACGAACAACGGAGAATGCAAACCGGTGAAAAGGACGAGTTCGAACGCTGTAAGGCGATCATCGCGAAAATGCAGCTTCAGATGGACCTCGTTCGCATCGAACACCTTTTCGGCGGCGAGCGGATCATCGTGTACTATGTCGCCGAGGGACGCGTCGACTTCCGCGAACTGGTCAAGGTTCTCGCCGGAGAGTTCCAGACTCGAATCGAGATGCGGCAAATCGGCGTCCGCGACGAAACAAAGCTTCTCGCCGACTTCGGCGACTGCGGCAAAGACGTGTGTTGCAACGAATATCTTATCGAAATGCCGCCTGTGTCGATGAAGATGGCGAAACTCCAAAAGGCAACGCTCGACCCGACGAAAATTTCCGGTCGCTGTGGCCGCCTGAAATGTTGCCTGCGTTACGAATACGATCTTTACGTCGACATCCAGCGGGAATTGCCGGATATTGGCAGACGGGTTCAAACACCGGACGGCGTCGGAAAAGTCATCAATCACGAAATTCTCGCAAAAAAAATCTGGGTCGAACTACCGGATCACAGCCGCAAACTGTTCTGTCCGACCGTTGTGACTCTCATCAAGGGACAACCCGCTGAGGAAGAGGCAACCGAGGAAGATGTGTAGTTTTGTCGAGTGAGACTCTTCCCGTCTTGCCAAACACGGACAATCTGATAGACTGTTGCCGTAGGTACGAATTCCGGCGGTGCGGTAGGTGATTCGGGGATTCGGAAATTGTTTTTCACGCCGAATCCTGCTCCCCGAACCCTTCAATCCCGTTCTCCTGACATGTTCGGTAAAAGTCGTGAGGTTTTCAGACTGGTTCTTCCGACCTTGGAGTCGCCGCAGGAGCTGGAACGTCTTTCGGCCGCCGAGCTGAAGAATCTCGCTGCCGAGATTCGGGAGGAACTCTGTCGACTTTACGATCATCGGTCGGTTCATTTTGCGTCGAATCTCGGCGTTGTGGAACTCTGCATCGCCCTGCACACGACCTTCGATTTCACATGGGACCGTCTGATCTGGGACACCGGACACCAAGTTTATCCGCACAAATTGTTGACAGGGCGATTCAATCGTTTCCACACGATTCGGACCAAGGGCGGCCTGATGGGGTTTCCGAATCCGGCGGAAAGCGAGTTCGATCTTCTGATGACCGGACACGCCGGATGTAGTGTCGGCACGATTCTCGGTTTGGCCTGCGGTGACGAATTAATCGCCGGTCCGAACAAACGCCATAGCGTCGCCGTCATCGGCGACGGCGCGTCAGCCAGTGGTCCCGTCTTCGAGGCAATGAACCACGCAGGCGGCCTCAAAAAAAACATTACGGTCATTCTGAACGACAACAAGATGTCAATCTGTCCGCGTGTCGGTGGAATGGCGTCGCATCTCGACCGGTTTCGGATGCATCCGTTCTATCACCGTTTCAAACAGAAGCTGCATTGGCTCGTCGACCGCTTGCCGTTTTTCGGGGCCTCGATGGATTCCTTCCTCGGACGTCTGAAGAGTGCCGTCAAAGCAGGGCTGATCGGAGGAATGTTCTTCGAGGAACTCGGTTTCCGTTATATTGGACCAATTGACGGACACAACATTCCTCGCTTGCAACGATTCCTTCGTATGGCTCGGCGCTATGAGGAGCCGGTGTTGCTTCATATTTTCACGGAAAAAGGACGCGGTTTCCGACCGGCTGAACAAGACCCGACGACGTACCACGCTCCCGCACCGGGCGGCTGGCTCCGGGAAGAAGGCGACGCCGCACCGGAACAAAAAAAGAGCAACGGCGACTCACACAAATCATTTACCGAACACATCCGCAACGCGATTGACCGCTTGATGACGGAAAACGACCGGGTTTGTACGATCACCGCTGCAATGTGTCAGGGCAATATGCTCGAACCAATCCGCGAAAAGTTTCCGAAACGCTTTTTCGATGTCGGAATCTGCGAATCGCACGCCGTTGTGTTCGCCGCCGGTTTGGCAAAAGCCGGAATGATCCCGATCGTCGCCATTTACAGTACATTCTTGCAGCGAAGCTACGACCAGCTTTTTCAAGAAGTTTCGTTACAGAATTTGCCAATCATCTTTGCCATCGACCGGGCCGGACTGGCCGGGCCGGACGGCCCGACGCACCACGGTGTTTTCGATTTGGCGTATCTCAGGCCGTTTCCGAACCTCATCGTCATGGCCCCCGCCGACGCACACGATGTCGAACCGATGATGCGTCTCGCCGTCGAATTGGGACAACCGGTTGCGATTCGTTACCCCAAAGGCACGGCGTCAGACGAAATTCGCACCATAAAGTCGCTCAAACTCGGCGAAGCGGAAATTTTACGCCCCGGTCATGACGGTATGGTTGCTGTCTGCGGTCCGCTCATTGACCTTGCCAATGCAGCGGCAAAAAAATTGGGCACCAATCTCGACGGATTGGGACGCGTCGATCTCGGCGTCATTAACGCCCGATTCGTCAAACCGCTCGATACGGCAACGATCCTCCAACCGCTTCGGGAAGGAAAGATTCTCGTTACCTTGGAGGAAGGGATGCTTGCCGGTGGCTTCGGCAGTGCCGTTCTCGAAGCCGCCTGTGATGAAGGACTTGACACCCGGAAGTTATGCCGAATGGGTATTCCGGACAAATACGTCGAACACGGCGAACGTACCGAATTGCTCGATGACCTCGGAATCAACACCGCCGCCCTCGTCAAAATCTGCCGGACGATTAAAAAGTAAGAAGATGAAAACCCGGCTAGAGCGTATTAAAAATGGGTTTGGACAACATTCCCGTCACCCCCGCGCAGGCGGTGGCCTAGACTCCAGACGAAATTGAGTTTGCTTCATCACCATAAACTTTTGCAATTAAAGAAGATGTGAACATCTGTTCTCTAGGCCCCCGCCCACGCGGGGGGGACGATAAAAAGTCCAAAC
>Ga0099364_10012189_pt1 | contig 11631 bp, 9 predicted proteins | sample TergutTh196P3_FD_73070 | JGI IMG/M metagenome (GOLD analysis project Ga0099364, IMG submission 73070) | Microcerotermes parvus P3 segment gut microbial communities from Pointe-Noire, Republic of the Congo - Th196 P3 | ecosystem: Host-associated > Arthropoda: Insects > Digestive system > Gut ...
TCCATGGGGTTGCTGTTTGCGGGCCTTACCAGGTTCACTGGTTTAGCGGGTTTATTTGACAAGTTCATGGCAATGACCATATTAGATTTAGAAGCGGGACCCATCGGTGCGCAACAGTGGCACCGACGTCGTGGGGTGACGAGTGGCCCACGAAAACGGCATTGTCGTTCATCTTTGAAGGTTTTTATGCTTTGGCTTCGCGTAAGCGAACCACGTATAAAGCTTTTGTTCTTAACTTGAAATGTCTGATTCTTGCAATATAGATAAAGGGCAACGCATCGGGACAGATGCTTTTCTTTTTCCCTTTTTTCCATTATTATGTACTTAGGAAGCAAACAGTCGGCTGTTTTCCGGAAAGAATGAGTCATGAACCACAAACATTTGTCTGAAGATGAACGATACAAAATTCGATCGTACACCGTATCATGCGTTCGTATTCATGTATGGCAATGAAGCACTAAGAAAGATGGGCGTAAACCTCATCACGCCCGACGATATAATTCTACGCCCATCTCTCTTAAAGAAAGACTAATTTTTTTGAAACACCGCCTGTTCGTGTCCCCAAATATGGTAATAGTCAGGGTAGGAGTTTGATTTACAAAAAAAATCATAATTTCCGACCACGTTGTTTTATTGCCATTTTTAGACAACAAACGTGTCTCTTTTCAATAATTCTACCCTAGTTTAGGTTATTTTTCATCACATTTTGGAACAATATGGCAAAATTTTTTCGTTTTTTTTGCTCCACCCGACTCAGGGGTAGAAGTTACTCATACAAAGTAGAACTATAGATTTCAATTTACCTTTCGTTTGTTCAGTTGTAACTGTTCAGTGCTACCGTCATTGCGAGCGAAGCGAAGCAATCCAGAAAGCCGTTTTTTCTCTGGATTGCCGCGTCGCTACTCTCCTCGCAATGACGCGAGGGGGCTTTAGGGGAAGCAGTGAACAGTTACCAAAGCACTAACAAAAAAGCGTTTTGTTTTTCATTTTGCCCTGGAAAATTCTTATAATATGCTGTATAATGGTCTTGAGCGTTTGAGCCAACAATTGAGCCAACGTTTGTACACGCAGGGCGTTCGTTGCCGACAATTTCCGTTCGGCCATTAGAGGAAAAGATCATGGAAATAGTCTCACATAAAAACAGGCACCTTTTTTCTTTTGGATTTCCCAATTCAGCCGTAATAGACAGTATTGTTAGCCGAAATTGCGAGGTTGTAGTTGCGGGCTTCTGCGCATGCCGTCGACGTATAGTGATATAAAAGAAAGGGGCAATACAATGAAATACGCATTAAAAAGGCTTTTCCCATCTTTAATTACCTTTGTGCTCGCTCTTACCCTGTTTGTTAATATGCCACAGTCGGTGAGCGCGGCGGAAAACTTTACAGTGACAATAACGCAAGCTGTGTCAGTGGCAAATATTGAGACTGCCATTCAGGCCGCGATTGATAACCCTATGGGCTATGACACAATCACTGTTACTGGAACCAAAACTGACGCAGATAACAATATGATGTTAAGCATCCCCGCAGGAGTAACTGTGAAGTGGGGCGCAGAGTATGCGGGCGTCGCTCCTACTAACACTGACGGGTTTATTGATTTAAGCGGCAATGGGGTATTTGAAGTTATTTTAGGCGGTTCATTGATAAAGAGCGGCGGCGGCCGAGTTATCAGAGCAGATAAAGGGGTTTCTGTCAGCGTAAGCGGGGGGTCGGTTGAAGCATTAACCGACAGTGGTTATGCCATTGATGCCGCTGGCAATGTAAGCGTTAGTGGCGGCACAGTGAAATCCGAGTATTCATCAACTATAGTAGCATCTGGAGAAGAATCCGTCGTCACGATCAGCGGTGGCTTAGTTCAATCTACAAGTACAGCAATTCAAGCAGAAGGCAATGTAGATGTAAGCGGCGGTAAAGTTATATCTGTTGGTAATACCTCTCCGTACGTGATTGGTGTAAGCGGATCTGGAGCTGTTGTAACAGTGAGTGGAACGGCTGAAGTGGAATCGGCTGGAAATGGAGGACATACAATTTACACTATGGATGACGCCGATGTCTTAGTCTCCGGGGGCACAGTAATAGCCAGCGGGGATGGAGGCATTGCTATTAAAACCCATTTAGGAGATATACGTATTGGCGGTGGCACTGTAAAAGCAACAGGGGTTGGGGGCATTGCAATTGAAAGTGTTGACGGCTCGATCGCGATCGACAATGGCACAGTAGTCGCTGAGGGAGTTGGGGGCATTGCTGTTGAAAGTTTTGGCGGTTCGGTTACGATTGACGATGGCACAGTAGCTGCCGAGGGGGTTGGTGGCGTTGCCATTAGAAATCTTCATAGCTTGCTTGTGCCTTTCAATGGCACAGAAGCCGCCGAGGGGTTTGAGAGCTTAGCCGTTCGTGCCGGAGACGATTTTCCGGTAAGCCAATCAGAGCCCTTAGCAGGTTTTTCCAATGAGCAAAAAGAGCCGAAACCCTATCCAATGCCGCCGCCATCCATAGGAGGAGCTGGAGGAGGCGGAGGAAGCACCGGAGGCGGAGGAGACGGAGGGGGCGGAACCAACACGCCTGAGTACGTTGGCAAGGTCATAGTAAACGGCGGCCGGATAATTTCGGAATATGGGGATGCTGTCATTGTAAGCGGCAACGTCGAAGTCAACGGCGGAACGGTCGCTACGAGGGGCGACAGTCGCACAACAATCTATGCCGAGACTGACGCCATTGTGAATGGCGGAGAGGTCTTTGCGTTAGGCTATGGCAGTTCGGCTGTCTATTCTGAAAACAGTATTGCAGTCAGAGGAGGCTTTATAAGCACAACAATGGGCTATGCGCTATACTCGTTGGGGGATACCGATATCAGCGGAGGGGAAATCCGCGCGGCAAACGATAGCGGACTGGCGATCGTACAAGCAGAAGGCAGCTTTACATTGGAGGATGGGGCGATTGTCACATATGGACATGAGAGCTTAGGCGTATTTGCGCGTAACGGAGTAACCATACGTGGGGGGGTGATTTGTGCGACTTCCGGCATTGCTGTATTTTCCCTTAACGGTGTCGTGGATTTCTCTGGGGGAATGGTATTTGCCTATGGCTCCTCGATTGACGCAGTCGTCGAAGTTTCCATTTTCGGCGAGTCTACATACGCCGGTCCATCCGGGACAGGTTTAATCATAGCGTACGACATAAACAACGTAAACTCTGAATTGTCTTATCTTGACCGCTCAACAGACGATCTCTATACTTGGCCTACTCGATCCGCAACGGTGGAAGCATATTGGACAGTATTCGACGGAATGAACGTCATATACTATAAAAACGGCACAAACGAGGGTTTCATTTGGCTTTCTGGCATTTCTATTGAACCCTCATGTACGATTGCCTACAATGCTAATGGTGGAGTTGGGGCAATGCAAAGCGACATTGTGGCTCAAGGCAGCCAATATGTGGTCAAGGCTAATGCCTTTACCCGTAACGGCTATGATTTTATAGGCTGGAACACGGTTAATAATGGAAGCGGTGTGAATTATTCGCCGGGCGCAATAATTGGGGATTTACAGGACGATATAACATTGTATGCCCAATGGGCGCAAATCAAAACGGGCAATGGGGACAACAATAAACCCGGTGGCGGCAACGGCGGCGGCGGCGGGCCAGCGCCTGAGCCTACGCCTACCCCTACACCTACCCCTTCGCCTGAACCTACGCCGGAGCCTACGCCCGAACCTACGCCGGAGCCTACCCAAGATCTATCGCAGACCGAGATACCGCAGTCGGCTTCAACGCCAATGCCCATTATTGAGATGACGGACTATACATCGGATCATTGGGCCGCAGTATACATCAATGACCTTGTTGTGAGGGGAATAGTAAACGGATACCCCCAACCAGACGGCACGTTTAAATTTGAGCCAGGTAACGAGATTACGAGAGCGGAGCTTATAAAACTCATAACAGTCGCCCTTAATCTTGAGCAAATTGAAAACTATGACGGATCGGCGTTTGCGGATTGGGATAATACTGAAGCATGGGCAAAGCCGTACATTGCGGCTCTTGTCGAAGCAAAAATAGTATTAGGCGCACAGGAGCACGACGGGTTGTACTTATTTGCGAAAAGCAATATAACCCGGGAGGAAATGATCGTGATGGTAATACGGGCGCTAGGCGTGGATCCGTCGGGAAGCGCTGCGAATTATCCAGACGACGACAAGGTTTCCGACTGGGCTGAGGACAGCGTGGCGTTTGCATTGGAAAATGAAATGATCAATGTATACCCCGATGGGAGCGTGAATCCGACCGGCAACGCAAAAAGAGACGAAACAGCCATGTTGTTGTACATGTTGCTGGCTTATTTGGAGCTGTAGTTTTCAAGCAAGGGGATGGAAGCAATGGGTGTAGCTAAAAATTATTGGTAGAATTCAGTTGTGGTGCCAGGCATATCCCAATGAAAATCTGTGAAGCTGTTGAATAATAAAAAATTCAACAGCTTTCTTTTAAGTTTTTTGTCCAGATGTTGTGTTGCGTATGTTATTCATTTGTGCTACACTAAAACCGTTAAGGAGGTGTAAACATGGCTAAAACCGATACCATACACATGAGAATTTCTCCCGAGGTAAAGCATGAGGCCGATTCAATTTTGTCACGGCTAGGAATTACAACTACTGATGCGATTAATTTGTTTTTGAATCAGGTCATACTGCGAGGAGGGCTGCCATTCGAGGTGCGCCTACCTGCTGTAAAGGCTGAAACTCTTGCGAGAATTGAGCGTATTGAGAACGGAACAGCCGAGATGGCTGGTCCATTCAAGACATTTGAGGAATACAAAGAGTGGGTTAATGGCGATGAAGAAGATGATATATGAAATATATGCAGAAAAAAGCTACCGTAAGCAATATAGGCATCTGAAAAAACGTGGCTATGACATGGAGCGTCTTGACGAGGTGGTTTTTATGCTGGCAAGTGGCGAAGCTTTACCGCCAAAGTACCGCGACCATCCTCTGCAAGGAGACCGTCGCGGTTATCGCGACTGCCATATCCAAGGTGATTGGGTTTTGATTTACAAGATTGATAAAGGCGTTTTGACGCTTATCCTTTCAGAAACGGGAACGCATACCGATTTGCTTGAATAGAAAAGACGCCCATGTCAAGTTGGAAAAGCCAGCATTGTTTCGGATTCTTTTAAAAAGACATTATTTCGGATTCTTTTAAAAAATTTTTTATTTAAGCTCAGCGCAGTTAATATAAACCGTTGAGTTTTTTTATTTTTGAAAGGTTTTGCTAAAATGAACGTATATAATAGTGTAAGGCCTTTCAATAAAACATATAAAAAACATATAAAACATAGTGTGGTGATGATGGCATATGGACATCAGAGAAACAGTCATAAAAATCAAGCATGGCGACGAAGATGTTTTTTCACAAATAATCGATGAGTATTCAAATTATTTGGCTGTGGTAATTAATAATGTCTATGCATTGAATACTCAAGACACTGAGGACATTATCGCGGAAACGATGTTATCCGTGTGGAGAAACGCGAAAAAGCTTAAAGAGGATATGAATTTTAAGTCATATTTAGCAACAATTGCTCGAAACAAGACCATAGACTATGTGCGAAAAAAACGTATAGGCATGATTGAACTTGATATTGCCCTTTTGGCTGATTATGGCTCAGATGTAGAAACTGATTTTCTTCATAGGGAAATGGTTGATTTTCTTAATCAAAAAATCAAAGAAACAAAAGAACCAGACAGAACAATTCTTATACTCAAGTATTACCACGGGTTAAAAAGCAAAGAAATCGCGGGCAAACTCAACTTGACTAAGAATATAGTTGACATCAGATTATCGCGTCAACGCTCTAAACTTAAAAAAACGCTGTTGGGAATGGAGGTATGGTCATAATGATGAATGATATTGATACCGCCCAGATAAAGGAGAAATTCTACATTAAGTTAAAGGAGGAAAAAACAATGAGGAATAAGAAGGCAAAGTTAACTGTTATTGTGGTGGCGGCGACCTTTTTTTGTATTTTGAGTGTGGGCGTTTTTGCCGCCAACATGGGTGTTTTTGAAATGCTGTTTAGCAATTTTGGGGATGTCGCGACATATGTTCAGGAAAAAAGCGAAAAATCTGAAAGCAATGGGATTACAATGGAATTAAAGAGCTATTTAGCTGACGACCACGGCTTCGTGGCGGAATTAGTATTCACAAAGGATGATGGTTCGGCTTTCGAGAACGACACAAGAGCTATAGGCTCCTACTACCCATTTTGCCCGGTTGATATAAATATAGGCGGCGTACCTATGCGGGCTATTACGCAAACAGACTTGGTTTCTGATGACGGTATGGCGTGTTACAGCCTACCAATCATTCTCTTTGAGGCCGAAGCCGAAAATGAAACTGAAACTGAAACTGAAGCCGAAGCCGAAGCCGAAAACGAGGCCGAAGCCGAAACCGAAAACGAAACTGAAACCGAAAGCACAAACAGCGTTCCATTAGAAATTAGTGCTAGCAAATTGATATACAATTTAGAAAACCGCGATGAAACAGTGAAATTTGATTTTTACGGGGCTTATTTAAATGCGGAAGTAAAAGAATTTGATTACACCCTACATGACAATCTGCGAGATTTACGTGCGTTGTTTAATAATGTCCCTGACTCTCATGTTCAAACAGAAGTTGGTTTTACCATACACGGTATTGTTTTCGCAAGCGTCGACGCCGCCACCCCTGCCGATCCAATATCTGATAGTGGTTCGAGGGAAAATAAAGAAACTGAGGAAAGGCTTCGTGCGGAATTGGAAGCCCTGAGAAATGAAGGGGTTTCAAGGGATGACGAGCGAATAACGGCAATCCGAAGGGAACTAGAATCCGTGTTGGTTAGCAGTATGTCGGTCGATGCCTCAGACAGGGTAAGGATGATTGAAGAAAATCATGTCGTAGGGATAAAATATTCAAGCACTCAAATTGATGATGAAAAAGAGTATGAAATTACCCCAAGTCATGTGATTGTCTATGGTGAAACGCGAGGATTGAACTTTACACTGGATAATGAAGATATATCGTATTTCTTTTTCGGAGTTAAAGATTTTGAGGATTTAGCTGATGTAAGCGAAATAAACTTTTCAGTTGTAAGCAACAACTATATTGAGGGGGATTGGCGTATCGAAACCAGCTTCTCTTCTAACAATAAGTCAAACACCTTCAATATAAATAAAACTATTGAAACTGGAAATATTGAAACATCGTTTGTTTTAGTTAAAGCTGAGGTGTCCCTGTTTTCAACTGTGTTAACCTATGAAGTCAGGGATGGAAGCGGAAACCGTCTTCCATTCGTTAGCGATCATGACCTTGATGAATACTATTTCCCGTATATGCCACTTAGAGGAGGATTAAAACTGCTGTACGATAATGGTGAAGCAATTGATGTAGTGGGCGCTTCAATGCACAATGCGGGCGTTGGCGGACAAATTCTTGTTTCTTATGAAAGGAGCATGAACCCAGGGAGATACGCTTTGATGAACACAAGCAGGCTTATGGCTATTAGTATCAACGATGAGGTTTTTTACGCTGAGGATACTATAAGCTGAAGAGGAAGCAAGGTGACGGAGCAGGGGGGACGAAGTAAGAGGCTGGCTCAGAAGCAAGAGGGCTAAACAGGAGGGCAAGGCAAGGGGGCTAAACAAGAGGGCAAGGCAAGAGGACTAAACAAGAGGGCAAGGCAAGGGGGCTAAACAAGAGGGCAAGGCAAGGGGGCTAAACAAGAGGGCAAGGCAAGGGGGGCGGCTCCAACACAAGGGGACGGCCTCTTGCTTCCCTGTCAGTCCATCCGTGACGTTTGATAGTTTTGGCTATTGGGAATGGCACAGTTCCTCCCATGATTTCGATAATGCTTTTACTGCTGTTAAATGTGCTTAGTCAATTGTTCTATATCCAGACCTGCTTGCTCCAGTATTGACGATAGTGTTCCTCTTGCTACTTCATAGTGCATGGGAACAATGACTGTTTTCCCGTCTTTTTTATATTTTTTATGACTTCCTCGTTGCTTAACAAAACGAAAACCATTTCCTTCTAAACCCTTAATGACCTGTTCGGGACGCAGTATCGGCAGCATTATAACGCAACCTCTAGAGTGGTCACAAAAGTCTGGGGAAATGAAGGCGGAGCTTCATCTTCATAGAAAAGCGCCACAGCCTCGCGAAGATTGTCAATAACTTCATCTATTGTTTTTCCCTGTGAGGCTACGCTGTTTTCAAGGCATTTTGCGACAAACCAATCATTTTCTTTTTGTATTGCAATGGTAAAAGTTTTACGCATGTAGAACCCCTCTTATTTTATTCTATTATTTATCAAAACACTTTAACGTCTACGGGCAAAAAACCTTACACTCTAATGAAAATCAGAATTTGGATACGTTTACGACAGTTTCGCAACCACCGCTTTCCGACCATTCGTTCGCTAAAAAGATTGATACTGCAACGGAGCGCAAGGATAGTATACCATAAGCCGCGCCCGATTTCTACAGAGCATTCTATTTGGCAATGGGTCTGCCTATGGTTGAGAAATCAAGAAATCGGGGAAGGTAGAATGTAATCGTGGTTCGTGTTATAATGGCGATATTACTTGTATTATGATTAACCTTTGTGGAATAATTGCCCCATGGATAGGCTTAGGAGCTTGAAGAAAATTAGTTACGAAATTTGCCACAGGATTTTTGCCGCCATGCAAGGCGTCAAAACGCTGTAATGCTCTGTGCCTTGCAAGTTTTGACAATGAAGCAGGGCGGCAAAAAGACGCGGTAAAAACGCAATTTATTTTCTTCAAGCGACTTAAGGGTTTGGGTATATTGGGAGCAAAACAAATAACTTTGGGAGGATTATCGCCATGAGAAATCAGCTTATAACTACTGCGACGCTCAAGACTAGGTCTACTGCTACGACAACAACTAGGACTACTGCTACGACTACAACCAGGACTACTGTTACGACCAAGATGATGATGATGCTTGCGTTTAAGCTTGCGTTTGTTCTTGTAATTGCACTTGCCCTTACTATAACGTTTGCACCATTCAGCGTTACTGCGAATGCAGTTACTGCGAATGCGGTTACTGCGAACCCGACAGCTTCGACTGTTCTTGTCAATGGGCAGAGCGTAGACTTTGACGCTTATAAAATAAACGACAACAATTATTTTAAGTTGCGGGACTTAGCGTATACTTTGATCGGCACGGAAAAACAGTTTGACGTTGGCTGGGACGGCGCCGCAGACGCAATATCCCTTACGAGCGGTCAACCATATACTGTCGTTGGCGGTGAAATGACAAGCAAAGGCGACGGAACGAAAGACGCGGCGCCCACCAGTTCAAGGATAGTCCTTGACGGCAATGACGTGGCATTCACCGCGTATCACATTGAGGGCAATAATTATTTCAAGCTCCGTGATATCGGTGAAGCATTTGATTTCGGTGTGGACTGGGAAGGTTCGCGGAATACGATTGCGATCGACACGGGCAAGGGGTATACATTGGACAACGAGGCAATGATGCTTTACAAGCAGGAACTAGCTGGCCTCTGGAGTCGCATTGATGGTTCGACCGCCACGATTCCATTGACCGCCGCGATGTACGGCGCAATCGATGGTGACGGCCTTCCCCCTGAACACAATACCACGCCAAATGCCTATTCGCGGCTTATTTACGGCACGGAGACCGATCTTATTTTTGTGACATACCCATCCGTGGACGAGATGCAAATGGCAAAGGAGGAGGGAGTGGAGCTTGAAATCATCCCTGTTGTCAAGGATGCGCTCGTTTTCCTCGTTAATGCTGAAAACCCGGTAGATGACATACCGCTGTCGAAGCTTCGTGACGTATACACAGGCATGATAACGAACTGGAATGGTTTGGAGGGCGCGGACGAGAGCATCATCCCCTATCAGCGCACCCAGAACTCTGGCAGCCAGACACTATTCCAGAAGCTCGTCATGGAAGAAACTGAGCCAATGAAACCCCCGACAGAGTGGGTTGCGGAGGCGATGGGCGCTCTCGTGGAAGCTGTGTCGGACTATGACAATTCAAAGAACGCTATTGGCTACTCAATGTTCTATTATGTCAACAATATGTACGGCAACAGCCGATTCAAACTATTGGCCATTGACGGAGTCGCGCCGTCCCGCGATACGATAGTGCAGGGAGAGTATGCGCTTGAGGACTATTACTACGCCGTCCTGCGCAAGGACACGCCCTCTAACAGCCCCGCGCGTACGCTTGTTAACTGGCTGTTGACTGACGCTGGCCAGACAATTGCGGCAAAAGCCGGGTATATCCCGTTGCGCCCACTTGAAGGCGTGTCTCCAGAATATTCTATAGACCCCATATACCAGGGGGACACTGACATATCAAGCGGCACTGGCGGCACAGTTTTGAAGGCGGGTACAGAAGACGCCCAGCCAGTAAATGGCGTCCGGCCGCCCCTTTCCGACTTTTTTTATGAAGGCTTCAATTACATACGATATATAAATACGGAGATTATGTCGCAGCTCGATCGGGTGGACTATGAGCGCTGGTTTCAGATCACCGAAGGGGAGCTGTTCCTTATCCGGCCATTCCCCGGCATACCTGGCAATTATCCTAATTATGAGTTCATGGAAAACTCGGCTTCCCGTTTTCTGATTATTAGCTTTCCAACTAATAACCCTTATTTCGTGGGAACTAAGGATTTTTATATCGAACTGACAGAGGATATCAGCCCGTATGGGACAGGCAGGGCGGCTTACTCGGTAACATATGATTACGCGAGGGATATCCTGCCACAGGTTGGCCTCTACACGTTGAGAGTGGATTTGCCCAACAATCCCGACTCCGCCGAGCGCATAAATGAGCAACTTAAGGAATGGACGGACACATTCCCGGGTACGGGGGATTCGAAAGCATTGCTTGATAGCTTCATCAAATGGTATATGCGTGAACAGGAAACCTCTATTATTTACAGGCTTCAGCCTACTATCGGGCTATGGCGCAATTACCTGTCAGTTAACTATTACCTGCAAACATATGACGGCCCCTATACCATGATGCCACTGCTGAGCGCAATCAGCTTCGATATCGACACAGGAAGTGTCGTGGACTTGGTTGACGCGTTGCCCAAGGAGCTGGACTATTCAAAGTCATCCGGCTTCACGCTAATTGACTTCGAAGACATTGGCGAATATGGCTTTCCCCGGCAGGAACAAGTATCGGAGCCTGCTGAGGGTGCAACAATAACCGATGCGTGGATAGTTTACGATAGCCCGGCTATATGTATTGAGGAGCCTTCCGGCCGCATACTGCAATTCAACTTCTGGGATGTGCCATAGGGGCTGGTAGAAGCTTTCGTTGTCGGTGAAGCAAGTGGACCGCCCGCATGCGTAAACCGATGTTCATGCGTAGGGGCGGATTCCATATCCGCCCGCATGCGTAAACCTGTGTTCATGCGTAGGGGCGGATTCCATATCCGCCCCCGTGCGTAAACCGATGTTCATGCGTAGGGGCGGATTCAATATCCGCCCGCATATGGAAATGGGTGGATATTGAAACGAGCAGATATTGACACGGGCGGTTATTGAATCCGCCCCTAAAGGTGATATTGGCATTTATGTTCAA
>Ga0099364_10012190_pt1 | contig 11630 bp, 9 predicted proteins | sample TergutTh196P3_FD_73070 | JGI IMG/M metagenome (GOLD analysis project Ga0099364, IMG submission 73070) | Microcerotermes parvus P3 segment gut microbial communities from Pointe-Noire, Republic of the Congo - Th196 P3 | ecosystem: Host-associated > Arthropoda: Insects > Digestive system > Gut ...
TGCCCGTGTGGTACTGGACTCATGATTTCAAACGGCAAGACGGTGGCGACCCTTGGCACGGCGGGCGCGAATGACCGCGCGACCGCCACGAGTCTTCATGCGGACGCGAAAGCCGTGCGTGCGCTTGCGGCGAATAACAGAGGGTTGGTATGTGCGTTTCATGATCCTGCTGCCTGGAAAATATCTAATTTTCCATTAGACCAATCAAGGCCATGTTTGTCAAGAATTTCTGAGAGTTACCTTCCGGCCGAGCCGGTATACCGCCACGCTGGCGAGAAAATTCGGGTCGTCGACAATCACCCTGCCTTCATCGAACGCCAATCGCTTGTGGATGGCGATGCCGGACTGTGCACACAGCGCCTCGAAATCGTTGATTGTGAAGAAGCGGACGTTCGGCGTGTCGAACCACTGGTACGGCAGGCTCTTCGAGACCGGCATACGGCCATTGAGGATGCTCTGGCGATGCTGCCAGTAACCGAAGTTCGGAAAACTTACCACCGCCTCACGCCCCACACGCAGCATCTCGGCGAGGATGCCTTGCGTGTTGTGCATGGCCTGAAGCGACAAACTCATGATGACATGATCGAAAAATCCGTCGTCGAAGCCGGTCAGGCCGCGATCCATGTCCGCCTGGATCACGTTGATGCCATTTTCGATGCAGGCCAGGATTTTTTCCGGGTCGTTTTCCACCCCGTAGCCGCGCACTTGGCGCGTCTCGATCAGGTGACGCAACAGCCCCCCGTCTCCGCAACCGAGGTCGAGCACTTTCTCGCCGCGCCCGATCCATTGCGCGATCACATCATAGTCGTAGCGATAGCCGGCCATCTTTTACACCTCGATACGGTCGAACCACGCCGCGAGCACGGCATGGTATTGCGGATCGTCGAGCAGGAAGGAGTCGTGTCCGGCTGCACAGTCGATCTCGGCGTAAGTGACATCGCGCCCGTTGTGCGCCAGCGCGTAGACGATCTCGTGCGAGCGATCCGGCGAAAAGCGCCAGTCCGTCGTAAAGGCCACCACCAGAAAACGCGCCTGCGCAACCGCCAGCGCCGCCGACAGGTCGCCGTCGTGCTCGAAGGCAGGGTCGTAATAATCGAGCGCCCTGGTCGTCAGCAGATACGTGTTGGCATCGAACAACCGCGAAAACCTGTCTCCCTGGTGACGCAGGTAGGACTCGATCTCGAATTCCACGTCGTAGCTGTACATGGCTTTGCCGTGGCGCAGGTTGCGGCCGAATTTCTCGCCCATCGCGTCGTCGGAAAGATAGGTGATGTGCCCCACCATTCGCGCCAGTCGCAAACCGCGCTCCGGCAGAGTGCCATGCTTGTAAAAATGACCGCCGTGGAAATCGGGGTCGGTCAGGATGGCCTGACGCGCCACTTCGTTGAACGCGATATTTTGCGCAGTGAGTTTGGGTGCGGAGGCGATGGCCGCCACGTGGCGCACCCGCTCCGGATACTGCAAGGCCCATGAAAGCGCCTGCATCCCTCCCAGGCTGCCGCCGATGATCGCCGCGAAACTTTCGATGCCGAGCTTGTCCGCGAGTCGGGCCTGGGCGTTCACCCAATCCTCGACCGTGATGAAGGGAAAATCCGCGCCCCAGGGATGCCCCGTAGCAGGGTTGATCGAACGCGGCCCGGTCGAGCCGTGGCAGCCTCCCAGGTTATTGACCCCGATCACAAAAAATTTGCCGGTATCGAGCGGTTTGCCGGGACCGACCAGATTGTTCCACCAGCCGGAATCTTCTTCTTCACCGGCATGGCGGCCCGCTACGTGATGCGAACCCGACAGCGCGTGACACACCAGGACGGCGTTGCTGCGCGCGGCATTGAGCGTGCCGTAGGTTTCAAAAACAAGTTCGTAGCCGTCCAGGCGAGCGCCGCAACGCAGCGGCAATGCTTCGTCGAAGCGGGCCGTTTGCGGTGCGACGATACCGACGGACTGACGGGAAGGTTGCGGTTCGGTCATGTGTGTGTAAAGAGGTTACGGCGCTCATTGCGCGCGGGCGTCTATTCTGCCTGAGCGCGCTGGCGCTGCGGAAAAATAAAACCACCTTCAGGGAGAGGAATTTGCGCCGAGGCCCGCCCCCCACCCGAGGGCAGAGAGCGGGGTACTGCATGGGAGCGGATCACAAGCACTTGCTAGACCACAGCATCATCACTATAATGATGAGTGTCTTAACAAGACGCTTGAAACCCTTGACGTAAGGCTGTTTCATTTTAATCACCTCCTTTTGGGCGGTGATTAGCGAAGAAGCCCCTGCCACGGGGCTTTTTCGTTTCCGCCCCGCGCGCATTCTCCCACACATCCTGCGTGAAAATCTATACCGGATAGTTGATTTGGGTGAGCATGCCTAAAAAATATTCTATGTAGAAATGTCGCCCCCCATCAACGCATCTCAAACAACTCTTGGTGAAAGTACTTCGCCTCGAAGCCGTGCGACACCAGCCCCTTGAGCAGGGCTTGTCCAAATCCGCTGGGGCCGCAGAACCACAGCGAAGCGTCTCTCCATTCCAGCACTTCGACGCAGAGCTTTTCGGCATTCAGCAAAGGATCGCGCCCATCGACGAGCACATGCAGAGTCGTACCGGCTGCCTTGGCAAGTTGCGTCAGGTTCTCAACAAAGACCTCATCCGGATTTTTGACGCAATAAAACAGATCCACCGCGACTTTTGATGGAGCGTGATGGGCGAATTCTTCCATCCTCGCCAGAAACGGCGTAATGCCGATACCGCCCGCTACCCAGATTTGCCGGGGTTTGTCACTCTCGAAGCGGAAGCATCCGTATGGCCCTTCGACTTTCGCGCGATCCCCTTCCTTCAGTGTTTTGGGGAGGCGAGAAGTATGATCGCCGAGATTTTTCACGTGAAAGCGCAGCAATCCATCGTTTTTCCAGGCCGAGGAAATCGTGAACGGATGCGCTTCTCCGCCGTTGTTGCCGTAGAAGCTTACGAACGCGAATTGCCCTGCGTCATGCCCGTCCCAACGATCTTTGGGCAGGCGGACATGCACTTCCATCACCTCGTCGCTGGCGCTGTGCTTCAAGGTCTCCACCACTCCGAGCGCCCGGCGCTGATGACCAATCTGGCGCGTCAGACTCAACACCGCGCCCACCGTGCCGCCCACCATCAGCAACAGGGAAACCCAGGCTATCGGAGAAAGGGATGTCCAGTGAGCAAACTTGATCAGGTATACCGAATGGAACACCAGCACCAGATAAGCAACGGCAATAATGCGGTGCGTATGGAAGAAATAACGGTACGGAAACCTCTTGATGAGCGCCAGCGCGATCAGCACTGCCGCAATGTAAAACGTCCACTCGCCCAGGAACTCCGCTATTTTGCGCATACCCCGAACATGATGCTCCAAACTTTCCCAAAGAGAGAGCTGTATCGACTCGTCGACCACCGGGCGCGGGCCGCGCTCCGGCTTCACCAGCCATCCCCAGCCTACTGCCCATTTCGCACCCGTCGCCCATAGCCAGTGCACCGCGCCTGTCGCCAGCGCGGTAATGCCCAACCACTTGTGCAGGCGATAGCTTTTGTCCAGCCCTCCAAGCCATGGCTCCAGCCTCACCGGGCGAATCGCCAGTATCATTGCCAGACTCATCGCCCCCATCGCAATGAAACCCGTGTAGTCGACCACGACGGCGCGCAACTTGAAAAAGTCGTAACTTCGCGCCCAGGGTTGTTCGGCGAGCAGCCACAACACCGTCAGCGCGCCAAACAATACGCCGTAAATCCACTTGATCTGCTTCATTGCAAGACTCCCTGAACAATAACAGTGACAGCGCGAAGTCTAGCAATCGGTCTACGGGCGAAATGTATGGTTATGTATGTAGTTAGCCTGAACAATAACAGGTGTAGCCCGAGCGCATCCACTCTGTGACGGTGAGATGGTCTGATGAACATTCGTAGGGGCGCGATTTATCGCGCCCAAATTGCGGCGCTCTTGCTCATTGGGCGCGATAAATCGCGCCCCTACGACTTGACCATCACCGACGCAGGGCGAATACGCCTGGGCTACATTTGCTATTGTTCAGGGCCGACTATGTATGAGTTTCTACTGCCCCAACGCCTTCAATATCAACGTATCCCCGCGCTGCGTGAATTCCAGTTGTTTGAGCACATTCATGCCCAGCAAAACGATATCGTCATCATCCATGCCGGGATTGAGCGTGGCATGTGTCTGGCGCAGAACGAACGGGCCAAAGGCCAGTTCGTCGATGAGGGTCATCCGGGCGGTAACGGTTCCGTTGGCGGTGGAGACCTGAATCGGCGGGCCGATGGCGCGCAGGCCGAGTTGTGCGCCCATCTTGGCAGGCAGTGCAACCTGAGTCGCCCCGGTATCGAGCATGAAGGTGACGGGCTGATCGTTGATAAGACCCGGCACGAGGTAATGTCCGGCAGGATTGCGCTTCAGAACAAGTTCTGAGGACGCGCCGGGGGCGACGGTGAGATGACGGTTGGGGTTGGTGCGCCGATCCTGCACGCCCTCGAAGAACAGCCACAACACGCCGATCAGCGCCAGCGCCGCCAGCCAGGCCATGCCCCGGCCCATCGGGCGGGCCATATCCTTTTCACGCGGGGGAGTATCCATTGGCATCGAGATATCAGGCAAACGCCTGCCCGTGTTCACGGGTAGCGTGGAAGGTGACTTTCGGCCATTTTTCCATCGTCACCTCCAGGTTGTAACGGCTGCTGGCGAGGTAGACGAGATTGCCGTCGACATCCCGGCCAAGCCGCAGTGCCTGTTCCCGCTCGAAGTTGCGGCGGGTGGTTTCGTCGGGAAAGGTGAGCCAGCGCGCGGTGTGGATGTCGGCATTGTCGAAGATGGCATCGACCTTGTATTCGTCTTTCAGCCGTTGGGCAACGACCTCGAATTGCAGTTGTCCGATTGCGCCCAGCAGCATTTGTCCGCCTTCAAGCTCGAAAACCTGGATGGCCCCTTCTTCTCCAAGCTCCCGCAATCCTTTCTGCAATTGCTTGGATTTGAGCGGGTCGCGCAGACGCGCGGCGCGAAAAAGCTCCGGCGAGAACCAGGGGATGCCCCTGAAGCCCAGCGCCTCGCCTTCGGTGAGGGTGTCGCCGATCTGCAACTGGCCGTGGTTGTGGATGCCGATGATGTCTCCGGCTACACCGTCTTCTTTCAGGATACGCTCATTGGCCATGAAGGTCAGAGCATTGGCGAGTTTCATGTCGCGCCCGCCGCGCACATGGCGTACTTTCATGCCGGGACTATAGCGCCCCGAACAGATGCGGAAGAAGGCGATACGGTCACGGTGGCGGGGATCCATGTTGGCCTGGATCTTGAAGACGAAGCCCGAGAAGGCGGCCTGCCCCGGTTGCACCATGCGCGTCTCGCCATCACTTCCGCCAGTGGAGGCGATTCTCGCCTGAGGCGGCGGCGCCCAGTCGATCAGAGCCTGGAGGATTTCCTGTACGCCAAAGTTGTTGATGCCGGAGCCGAAAAACACGGGGCTTTGCTGGCCCGCAAGGAATTCCGTGCAGTCGAACGGGGCAGAAGCGTCGTGGAGCAGCGCCACGTCGTCCCGCACCGGGCCGATTTCGAGCGGGTAGCGTTGGTCGAGTTCCGGATTGCCGAGACCCGTGACGAGTTGTGCTTCGCTCTTGTGTTCTTCCCCCGGAGCAAAAACCAGCATGCGGTCGGCCAGCAGGTGATAGACGCCGCGAAAAGCCTTGCCCATGCCGATCGGCCAGGTAACGGGGGCGCAGGTTATTTTGAGCACATCCTCGATTTCGGTCAGCAAATCGAACGGGGCGCGCACTTCGCGGTCGAGCTTGTTGATGAAGGTGATGATCGGGGTATTCCGCAGGCGGCAGACCTTGAGCAGCTTGATGGTCTGCGCTTCCACGCCCTTGGCGGCGTCGATCACCATCACCACTGCGTCCACGGCGGTGAGCACGCGGTAGGTGTCTTCGGAAAAGTCTTCGTGCCCCGGCGTGTCGAGCAGATTGATGGTGTGCCCCTGATACTCGAACTGCATCACGGAACTGGTGACGGAAATGCCGCGCTGTTTTTCGACCTCCATCCAGTCGGAAGTAGCGTGCCGCGCGGATTTGCGCGCACGCACCGTCCCTGCGAGCTGGATGGCGCCGCCGAACAGCAACAGCTTTTCGGTCAACGTGGTCTTGCCTGCATCCGGGTGGGAGATGATGGCAAAGGTGCGACGAAGTTCAACGTCGCGCAGGAGTTCGGGGGAGGTGGTGTCGGACAAGGCTTCAGACCTGAGTGAGAAATACAAAACACTAGAGTAGTTTCGGTTTGAGTGCTTACTTGTCATTCGGGTATGTCGTGCATGTCGGGGTAAGCTTGCAAGCCCCAACGCCGCGACCACCCCGTCAGGCTTCGCCTGCCACCCCTCCACAGGAGGGGAATTGCCCCGGCACTTCGCGCCACCCCTCCACAGGAGGGGAATGTCTGGAACCAAACCGAAATCGCTCTAAAACATTTTTTTCCTGACGATATGCTTTTTTATCTTTTCCCGCAATATACACGGATTAAATGGCTTTACTATAAAGTCACAGGCTCCAAGCGCAAGAGCGGCTGATACATTGTCGATTGTCCCGATAGAGGTTAAGAAAATGATCGGCGTTTCTTTATGCTCTTCAAAGCCTCTTATAATGGGAATAAGTTCAAAGCCTGTTAATTCCGGCATTTTGTAGTCAAGCAAAAACAATTCGGGAGTTAGTTTTTGTAAAACCTCTTTAAGTTTTGATGGTTTTGCTAGCGTGAATACTTTGTATTCAGCGTCCAACACAGACGATACAGTTTTAAGAATAACCGGTGAATCATCAACGGCAAGAATCAATAGCCTTCGACTGGCCTCTTCATCGTCCAGATTTTTAATAAATTCTCCCAGGGGGATTTCATTCAAAGCGGGGAAGGCATTAAGAGACGGATCGCCCGGATAACTGAAAGCACTGGCTCGCCTCTTTGCCGCCATAACACGTAAACAGAATGCGTTAAAATCCTTTTCTATCTGTCTTGCGTAAGTAGCAGCTTCCCTCCAATTGCCCTGTTTTCCATAAGCATTGAGTAGAGAATGGAAGTCTAGTATGAACCTGGTACACCCAAATTTTTCCAACAAGGCAATTATGCTATCCAAACTTTTGCAGGCTTCCTTGTCGCCTTCACGATGTGCGAATTTGATCAATGCGCTTGAAACATTTGGCGCAAGACTCAAGAGCTTCGACACCATGCCAAAATACTCGCCAACCGACAATGTCGGTTCTGTTGCAGCAAAGATCCGCGTGTTCAGGCAGCTCTGCTTTAATAGAGTCGGCAGGTCAAAATATTCGTTGTCTCCAGAGTCCGTGTTCATACCTTCTCCGCGATGCATTTATTTGTCGGCGTGCGAAAACCTAATTGTTGCGTATTGGTGAGCAATTTTTGCATTTGCTCCGTTGCTTCGTCGTAACTCATCATCATCACCAGATCCTTTATGTACTCGACTTCTTCTTTCAATGCACCACTCAGGTTTAATGCGTTCAAATTTTCCACTTCTTTGTCTATAAGAACCAAATCCGTGTCGGAAAAAGCGTCTATCAACCTTTCAAAAATATGCGGCAGTGCAGGCGGGACGATAAGCAAGTCGGCGCCTGAGTTTGAGCTTGTTGTAGAAAATGCCTCTTTCAGCTTCAAGCCAAAAGTACTTAGCCCCTCCAACAGAGGCGGCAAATTTTTGGTGCAAAAAACCGAGTCCATTTTAGAGGACGCGATTTCAAGATCAAACGCCATTGCGGAGAGTTCCATTGCGCCTACGTTGGCTAATGCGCCTTTTATTCCATGTGCTTCTATGAAGAAATTTTCCATATCTTTAGCCTGTAAAAATTTATTCAAATTTTTGCAGGCTTTCTCGATTTCCTTGATCAATAGTTTCAGCGTCTTTCTGTATATGTCACGCTGGCCAGCCAGTCTATCAAGCCCTATCGACATAGAAAGCTCCTCGATTTGCTCAATTTTCTTCCATAACTCCTCGTATCCTTTATCTTCTGTTTCAACAGGAACAGTTTTTTCAGACAACTGGCTTAAAATCTTTTCGGCAGGTATCCATTTTTTTAGCGTATGTATGAGTTCTGTCTTTATAATGGGCTTCGACAGATAATCGTTCATTCCAGCTTCCAGCATCATTTCTTTCATGCCTGAAACAGCATTTGCCGTAAGTGCAACAATCGGTGTCGTTATGCCCATTTTGCGAATAATTTCTGACGCCTCAACACCGTCCATTTCCGGCATCATATGATCCATAAAAACAATATCGTATTGATTCTTCTGGATCAATTCTATGGCCTGCTTTCCGGAAGTGGCTGTTTCCGATGTAATCCCAAAAAGTTGTAAAAGACCATGTGCAACATTTAAGTTGATTATATTGTCGTCAACTAGTAATACCTTCGCCCCCGGTGCATATACCATGAGATCTTTATCATCAATCTGATGTATTAGCGCCATGTCGCCTAAAATTTTTGGTATCACAACATGGAACGACGTGCCTTGACCATATACGCTTTCAACTGTTATTTCTCCACCCATAATTTCGGTAATAAATTTTGAAATAGTCAGTCCAAGTCCTGTTCCTTTTATGCTTCGATTTTTTTTCACGTCGAACTGCTCAAAAGCATCAAAGAGCGTTGGAATGCTTTCTGCCGGTATGCCTATGCCCGTGTCGCTGACGGTCACTTTTATAGTGGTGTCTGTAAAGCTGATTGCTAACCGCACATAGCCCTCATTGGTAAACTTGACCGCATTGCTCAGCAAATTCAAAAGCACCTGTCTGAATCGTATATCATCTCCGTACAGGCATGCGGGCGCTTGTTCCTGTATATCCAATTCAAAGGCTATGTTTTTATCTTTGAGCAAAAATTGCACGGTAGTGCATATATTTTTGATAAACTCGTTAAAGTCATAATGTACGGGGATAAGATTTAATCTCCCCGCCTGTAATTTTGAAACATCCAAAATATCATTGATAACACTTAAAAGTGCCAAGGCAGATGTTTTAATATCATCAATATATCGGAATTGTTGCTTATTTAGATTTTCATGGAGTAGAAGTTCGGCAATGCCTAATATCGCATTCATGGGAGTGCGAATTTCATGTGACATATTGGCCAGGAATTGGCTTTTCGCCTCATTAGCGGCTTGTGCCGCTTCTTTTTGAAGCTTTGCCTTGCGTTCCTGTTCAGCAATTTCCAACATTTTTTGTTCGTTAGCTTTTACTTCACGCAGGTCACGACAAAAAGACAGATAGTAGTACGTGTTTTTCCACGGAATCCGCACAATTTTTGAGGCTACCGGGATAATTTCGCCTGCAGGCGTCTGGAATGTCCTCTCCAGGCAATAAGTGTCATTTTCCAATAAAGCTTCTAATGCCTCCCTTCTTCTATCAGCGGTTCTAACCCCATCAGGTTGAAATTCCGGGAAAAAACTGTAATAATTTTCGCAAAAATCGGCTTTATCAGGCACACCCATCATATTCAACGCTGCCTGATTACAGTCTATGATTTTGCCCTGGTCATCCCGCAACACACACATCATCGGGTAGGCATTCAGCATGAGTTTAACCCGTTCTTCGGCTTCCTTTGCTTCAATCTCCTTCAACATCAGGTCGGTTATGTCGTAAAAATACACAATCAGCCGATAATCAAACACCCAGGAAGTGCGCGCAACATTCACCATAAAGTATATGAATGTCCCATCATTTTTTGCAAGCCGTACGTTAACTTGCGAAAATCCTCTGTTTAGAGCCTCGGCAATAATTTCGTGCCTCAGCGGCTCGCTTTCTCTTCCATCAGGTTGGAATTTTGGTTGAACTGTAAGAAAAAACTCACTAAATTCTTCAGGTGATAAATGCTCGGGCGCGCCAAAGGCAAGAGCCGCCTCCTTATTGAATTCAACAATATTGCCACTTTCATCCCATATAAAACAAGGCAATACGGTTGACTCAAGCAATTCGGCCATACGCCGTTTTATTTCTTCCAAACGTAAATCTGTGATATCATATGATACAATGAGTATATTCTCAAAATCGTTATTTTCATCCACTATCCGCTTATAAATGATTCGATACATGCGCTGTATTCCATTCGGCCAGGTGATCGAATCATCTACAAAAAACTCTTCCTCAGTAGACAAGATATGTGAAATCCGACGAGCCACTCTATGGGCAACATCTTTGTCTTCAAACAATTTACATGCTTCAATAAATGACGTGCCAATAAATGCATCGTGTTCCGAAATTCCCATCAGGCTTTTGAGGCTATCGCTGTAATGGACGATTTTCGCATCACGGTCCAGCACTAGAGAATAAGCGAAGGTACTCGTCAATGCCTTGATATATTTGTCAAGGGACTGTATTTCCTTCGCATTCTTTTCTTCGAGCATCTTGATCAGCATTTTGACAACCTCGCTTACTTCTCTGATGGCTTCTTTGCAGAAGCAAGCCGGGAAGTGGTTTTCTTTCCGGCAGATTCGTTTTTCGTTGCGCCCGTTTTCGCAGCCTTCGGCGCGCGTGGCTCAAACTCGAAACCCACTTTGCCGTCCTGCCCGCGCACGAGAAAGGCGGAGAATTTGCGGTGAGTGCGGGCGGAGACGAAACCGCGCAAAAGATCGGTTCTGCCTTCGGCGAGGAGTTTTTGCATCTGCTCGCGCTCGACGGGTTGTTGGAGGATGATCTTGCCAGAGCGGAAATCGCAGCTTTTTTCCGGCCCCGTCGTTCTTTCGCAGAGGTAGGCCGTGCCGTTGTCGAAAACGCGGGCCTGGCACTTGGGACAGATTCCAACGGGTTCCTGTTCGGAGAAATCCGTCGCGCCCTCCGCCTCGGCGGGCTGGCCGAAATCGAATGCGGGTTGCTTGTCGTCGTTCAGTGTGATGTCCGCGTTGAAGAGACGCCCCATCCTGTTGCGAAAACCCATGAGGGGGCCGACGCGGCCTTCGCGCAGCAGGGTTTCGATTTCCTCGATCTCGAACTGGCGGCCCGCGACGATTTTCCAGGTGTTCCAGCCGCAGGACTGACAGGCGAATTTCTTGTAATTCTCTTTCACGACGCCGCCACATTTCAGGCAGGGCACGGAAAGGGTGGCGAAGTCGCCGGGCACGGTGTCGGATTCATAGCGGCGGGCGCGCTCCACGACGTCGCGCGTCATCTCCGCGATTTCGCTCATGAAGGCTTCGCGCGAAAGCTCGCCGCGCTCCATGCGCGCGAGTTTGTATTCCCATCCGCCAGTGAGCTCGGGCGAGGCCAGGGCGTCGATACCCAATCCCTTGATGAGGGTGATGAGCGAAAACGCCTTGCCGCTGGGAACCAATTCGCGCCCGTTGCGGTGCAGGTATTGTTCGATGATCAATCCCTCGATGATCTGCGCCCGCGTGGCCGGCGTGCCGAGGCCGCGTTGGGCCATTGCTGCGCGAAGCTCTTCGTCGTCAACCATTTTGCCCGCGCCTTCCATCGCGGAGAGCAGCGTGGCTTCGTTGAAGCGGGCAGGCGGTTTGGTCTGGAGGGCATTCAGCAGGATTTCTTCGGTGCGCACCGTCTCGCCGGGCTGCGTCGGAACCAGCCGCGTGTCGTCTCCGCCGCTTGTCTCCTTGCCGTAAATGACGAGCCAACCGGG